>ERZ651768.1387-NODE-1387-length-17721-cov-4.442813_pt1 | contig 17721 bp, 14 predicted proteins | sample MGYA00514754_ERZ651768 | MGnify/ENA metagenome assembly ERZ651768
GTCGCTGCGGCTGGCGGGCATCGGTGGCCGTATTGTTACTGTTGGCAACACCAGCGGCCCACTAGCGGAGACAGACGTCCGCTTCATCTTTACTCGACAACTCTCCATTCTAGGCTCGACCATGGGCTCGCACGCTGACTTTGCTGCTGTACTGGAGCTTCTTGAGCAAGGCGCGCTGAAGCCGCTTATACACTGCGAACTGCCGCTTTCCGATGGACGACGCGGCCATGAAATTATAGAGCGTGGTGAGATGTTCGGCAAGGTCGTGCTGCGGTCAGATTAGCAATTACTTAGGCTTTTTTGCATTAATATTCTTTTCCAGTTCACCCACAAATTCTTCGAGAGAATTCAAATCTTCCGCCTTAGCCGATGTTTCTATCTTGAAACCGAGATCCGTTATGTCATCAAAGCCATACATTCCACCACTTCCTTTGATATTGTGTCCAAAAATCATCAGTGCTTGATAATCTTTAGAATTTAAAGCGGCCTTAATTTTAGGGATTTCAGTGATGATGTGAGCTACATACTTCGTTTGCATTTCAGCCCATTCGTCATCATCAAAGTCATCCATGGACTGCAATATAACGACCCTTAAGATATAGTTATCCAATATGCTAATTGAAATGTTAAATACATACATTCAATTTATTGACCTGATGAATAGAATGTCGGCTTCACGGTATTTGCCCAGAGAACATGATGCCAAATTCTACTAGCATAAAAAATAGGATTATGACATGACAAGTAGTATTCTGCAAAATTTCAGGAGACTCCTGATATATTCGCTTCTTTTCATAATTTCAGTAAACCTGATTATGCCTGGGATATTAGCTGAAGCTAGTGCTGAAGAAAATTTAGAGAATATAAATCTTCTCTGGATGCTTATTTGTGCAATTCTGGTCTTTATGATGCAAGCAGGATTCATGTGCCTTGAATCCGGTATTATCCGAAACAAAAATAACATAAATGTTGCATTAAAAAACGTTTCTGATTTTGGAATATCAATAGTATCCTACTGGATTATTGGATATGGAATAATGTTTGGTGCAAGCCAAAACGGATTATTTGGAACAAATAACTTTTTCTTTGATCCAAGCGGGACATCGACTTCAGGACCAGCAATGACTTTCTTCATATTTCAGTCCATGTTCTGTGCAACTGCTGCATCCATAATTTCAGGTTCGGTTGCAGAAAGACTAAAATTTAACAGCTACTTGATAATAACAGCGCTTGTAGGGACAATCATCTACCCAGTAGTAGGCCACTGGGCCTGGGCTAACAGTAATGATAATTTTGGAGGGGATGGAACAACCGGCTGGTTGTATGATCTGGGTTTGCTGGATTTTGCAGGGTCAACTGTAGTTCACTCAACGGGGGGCTGGGTTGGTTTGGCAGCTATATTGATTATTGGGCCACGCACCGGCCGCTTTGTTGAGGGAAAAGTACGGAAATTTTCACCTAGCAATCTGCCACTTTCTGTACTCGGAGTACTACTACTGGGATTTGGATGGCACGGATTCAATGGTGGTAGCCAACTCGTACTAGATGATGCAGTTCCTGGAATCTTGCTGAATACATTCCTAGCCGCTGCGGCAGGTATTGTTGCATGCCTGATTTTCTGGGGAGCGCAAAATGGAACGGCACCAGCGGGTGACTTGATTAATGGCTTACTCGCAGGTCTCGTTGCAATAACTGCAAGTTGTAATATTGTAACTCCAATGGGTTCCGTAATTATTGGTGCTGGGGGGGGACTAGTAGCCATGTATGCCACACGATTACTGGAGAGATTTGAACTCGATGACCCTGTTGGGGCCATACCTGTTCATCTTGCCGGTGGTATATTTGGAACGCTTGCCTTGCCCTTTTTTGCAACTGAGGAAATGTTACTTGGCAACAGCCAGCTTATTTCATATTCAGGAAATATCCGAATAGACCAATTTATCGCACAGCTCTCCGGAGCGTTTTCTATCGGATTATACACATTTATAGTAAGCTACACAATACTAAAGGCAATTAATAGCTACAATCCATTGCGTGTCAGTCAGGAAGCAGAAGACATCGGGTTGAATATTGCTGAGCATGATTCCAGTAGTGATCATATCGACCTCCTGAAGGTCATGCAATACCAGTCCGAAACAGGAAATTTGTCCATAAGGGGACCCGAAGATCTCTTCACCGAAGCTGGGCAAATTGGATATCATTACAATATTCTGATGGAGAAACTCGAAGAGTCAGGCAAAGTAATGCACAGACAGAAGAATGAACTACAAATTGCGATGGAAAAAGCTCGTTCAGCCAGTCAGGCAAAAACTGATTTTCTGGCGAAAGTCAGCCATGAATTACGAACACCACTCAACGCCATAATAGGCTACAGTGAAATGCTGATGGAAGAGGCCGAAGATGACGGCTTGAAAACCTATTCTGATGACTTGACTAAGATACATTCATCTGGAGAACATCTTCTTACCCTCATCAACGACATTCTAGACATCTCCAAAATTGAAGCTGGAAAAATGGAACTATATCTTGAAGAATTTAATTTGAAAAAATTCATTTCACAAGTAGTGTCTACAGCGCAGCCTCTTGTTGAGAAAAACAGGAATGAATTGATAGTTGACCTTGATGATTCCATTGGAACTCTCAGGAATGATGAAACAAAACTCAGGCAGGTCCTACTTAATTTACTGAGTAATGCCGCCAAATTTACGGAAGATGGGGTCATAAAACTAAAAGTTAGTAAAGCAACTAGGAACAACATCAAATTTGAACTTTCGGATACTGGCATTGGAATGACACCAAAGCAACTCAAAAACGTCTTTGAAGAATTTATGCAAGCCGAGACATCCACCTCGAAGAAGTATGGCGGAACGGGCCTAGGATTACCTATTAGCAAGAAAATTACTGAAATGATGAATGGAAAAATAGAAATCAAAAGTAAAATTGGAGATGGGACAACTTTCACAATAACTATACCAAAAACGATCAAGGAGAAAAAATGACGAAAATACTGCTAGTAGAAGACAATGAAATGAACAGAGATATGTTAACTAGAAGACTGGTCAAGAAAGGTTTTGAAATCGTATGTGCTATGGATGGACAAGAAGCCGTCGATATGGCCAAAAGTGAGGCGCCTGACGTTATTTTGATGGACATGGGATTGCCTGTGAAAGATGGACTAGAAGCTACAAGAGAAATAAAAGCAGATGACCAGGTTAAGGACATACCAGTAATCGCATTGACTGCACACGCCATGGGGGAACACCGAAAGCAAGCCATGGAAGCTGGCTGCGATGAATACGAAACCAAACCCGTGAGATTACCTCTACTCCTGGAGAAAATTGAGATGTTCACCTAGTATTAATTTAGTATGACCAAAGAAATTTTTTCAAACGTACTTGCCGTTGACGATGACTTTGCAGTCCGCATGGGTATGGAATTCATATTCAAGAAATGGCCTGAATACAAACTTTATCTTGCTGAAGATCCAGACGATGCCCTCAAAAAATTAGATGAAAGGGATTATTTGATGATGTTTTGCGATATACATATGCCCATAATGTCTGGTCTGGAATTACTTAAGATTGTAAAGTCAAATAAGCCCGATTTACCTGTTGTTATGCTTACTTCTGAAACTGATATCCAGAATTCAATAACTGCCTTCAGGCATGGTGCCATGGACTACATCCTGAAACCAATGACTGTTTCTACAGTACGAGGGGCCCTTGAAAAAGCCACGGAATTTTCTAAAGAACTGGAAAAAAAGAGAGATGGTATTATTGACGTGACTGAATTCCGTTCACTAGTAGACAACTTCTCACCTGAAAAAATGGGCCTTTATGATACAGGTTCAAAATCTGCTGAATTCACTCAGCTCGTTAATGCACTTCAGGAAAAATTGATTCATCCTGGTAAGGCAGGGCGCATACACAATCTGTTTCTTTTAACTAAATCAGGGATAGTGATAGGAAAGCTTACAACCAATAAGGTCGACAATACCGATGCCGACATCATGGGGAGTATGTTTACTGCCATCAAGGACTTTATGGAAGATGCTGTTAGCCAGAATACAGAGTCATCTCTCGAAGATATACACTTCGGAGACATCCACATTAAATTCGGGTCAGCTGCCTTCACGGACCTAGCTATTGTTTACACAGGCACTTTCAAACAGGATGCAGAAAACGCTATCACTGATGCTGTGATTGCTTTTGAATTAGAAAACATGGCCGTTCTTGAGAATTGGGATGGAGACATGGCTAAAGTTAGTGGTGCAGATAGATGCTTGGAAGAACTTTTTGCCAAGATCGACAAGTCAGACAACTAATTTCCCCTTTTCAACCGGGCAACAATATGGCTTGAACTAGGACCATATGCTTTGACCCGTGCAAATGCCTCAACTGCACAGGAATGTTCATTCATTTTTTTTGAGAGATTTGCAGGCATACTGTCCCAATCACTTCTTTTCTTGAAACCAAGCCACTTGTCACGATATACTTCATGGAAAATAATCTTGCCTGAATATTCGAGGCAATTAAAAGCGTGTGACAGGAAATCACATGTTCCACCAATATATCCCAAGTGAATTACGTCAGCCTTTCTGTATTCATCACGGCAATCTTTGTTGACGACCTCAATATTAACAATACTGTTCAGCTCAATATTCTGGCGTAGATATTGAATTGATTCTGGATTTTTATCAATTGCAATGACCTTGGCATTAGGATAGGCTTTAGCCATTTGCAATGCAAAATAACCAACCCCAGCAAAGCAATCCACAATTACTCGAGGGTTATGGAAATCATAAATCGCCTTTACCTTGGGCGGACCTCTTGGTCCTGCCCTCCACCCCACATTACCTGCTGACCACATCTGCTTAGCAACGTCCAGCCTGTAGCTGATTCCATATTCGATAACCGTTGTTTCAGTGCTATCGCCATAGAGCAAACGAACACCGGAAGGCTGTCGCAGTTCTCCGGAAATATTTCCTGTTTCAACAACGCTGGAAATGCCTGGAAGAATGGAGTAGGCTTCAGCAATTTCCTGTGCATGTCCTTGCAGTTTTTCGGGAATTCGAATTATAAGAACGCTTCCAATACATTTCCACTTGCGCGGCAAGTCAAACTTCATCCAGCCCGGAAGCAATTTAGCGACCTGCTCGAAAGGCGTTTCGCGCTGTTTCACGAGCATTTCAGTAATTTGCTTCATCGTTGTGCCAACTCACGCAGTCGAGCGATTTCCGGCTTCCAGCGGTCGGGACCACCGGGAGTTTCCAGGTAGCCGGCAATACCATCCAGTCGGGAGTCCTGCATGAGTGAGCTGAAAACTCCCTCACCCATTTTTCCTTCACCATGGTTAGCGTGACGGTCTACACGTGAGCCACAGTCACTAAGAGAATCATTAAGGTGCATTCCAACCAGTCGATCCCTACTGATTAATGAATCAAATTCATCCCAAACACCACTGTAGTCGCTAACCCAGTCGTAACCTGATGCCCAGGCGTGCTGCGTATCAATACAGACTCCCATGCGAGATTGATCCTCGACGTGCTCCAGAATATGCGCCAGTTCAGTGAAGGTAATGCCAACATTGGTTCCCTGACCAGCGGCATTTTCCAGCACCAGCAACGATTCAAAACCATCGGTTTTTTCCAGTGTAGTGTTAATGTGGGTGGCAATTCGCTCCAGTGCTGCATCGCGCGTTCCACGATCGTCGCGCATTGCCTTCTGAGGGTGTGTATGCGAGCCAGGGTGGAAATTCAGATAGGGCACGCCCAATGCCTCGCAGCGACGGTATTCATCAAGGAAGGCATGTTGCGCTCGCTTACCCTTTGATTCGTCGGGCGATCCCATATTAATCAAATAAGAATCGTGAATCATCACCGGTCCCAGTTGACTCTTCGCCAGCGCCGTGTGAAACTGCTCAAGCTGTTCTTCAGTCAAGGGCTTCGCAATCCATTGCCTCTGGTTCTTGCTGAACATCTGGAACGTGTCGGCACCAATAGCCAGCGCCTCACTAATCGCGTTGTGCAGTCCACCAGCAACTGAGACGTGTGCGCCCAGTTTCATCGAGTCGCAAGCAACAGCTACTACATATCGCCTGCGGGCTTATTAGCACCCCATTTCTGAAGCGACGTGAAGTTCGCACTGGTCGCTAATCCCAACCACCCTCAGGCAGTGGAAAAACTAGAGCTACTACTCGAGCTAGTTGGTGACGCAGAACTTGAAGAGGCTACAGCGCAACTGCTAGGCCGCAAGGGAAAGCCCCTCTCTGAACTACAAGGCGAGCTGTTAGTGGCATTAGGAGGCGACGGTACGCTACTCTATGCACTGTCCCAACTAGACGTGCCAATCTTCGGCATTAACACTGGGCAGGTTGGCTTCTTGACCGAGGCTGAGTTCGGTGACACTCTCGAGGCTGATTTGGAACGGCTCAAAACAGGTGATTATAATGTTGAAAAACTGCAGCGCCTCGATGTACGAATCAATGGCCTATCAATAGGACAGGCACTAAACGAGGCTGTTATCCACACCGCGCGTGTCGCCAAGATTCAAAAATTCCGCATAAAAATCGATGACCAGATAGCAGATGAATTCCGTGCTGACGGAGTGATTGTTGCCACGCCTACGGGTTCAACAAGCTACGCCATGTCAGCCGGCTCACCCATCCTACACCCCACTGTCGGAGCGCATGTGATGGTACCGATTGCGCCCTACCGCATCGGATCACGACCGCTCGTGATTCCCGATAACATGGAATTAGGCATCAGGCTCCTAAACCCACAGGAATCTGTTATCGTGCTAGATGGACACGATGAACTGGCTGTAGGAGCGGATGACGAGATAAATATTGTAAAGTCGACAAAACCGGCTCGCTTTGTGCGCTTCGGTAACCGCTTCTTCGAACGGGTGCAGCGGAAGCTGCAAATGAGGTAAATATGGCCAAACGACGCAAGGCAAGACTCCCGGGCACCCGTACTGCAACGCGCATTGAGCAGCGCAAACTGCTAGAACGGGTAAAGCAGCTGAAAAAGAAGCCGGAGTTACTACTACCGAAATGCCAGCACCCTCCAGGTGAGTGCATCTATCCTAATGTACGTAAGCAACTCGAACAGGCTGTACTGCCTGACGAACGCGGATTTCTAGGACGTATGTTCGGTCGGCGGCTGAAGGACCCACTGGCACTCGCCTTGCAAGCGAGTTTGAGTCTACTGGATGCCGGTAAGGCACCAATAATGGCAGTTGCACGCTATCCAACCGGGGAGGTGAGTTACGTCCAGCGCGGACAGTCAATCCCCAAGGAACGGCTCATTGGCGTCCAGAATTTTCACCACCGTACTTGGCGTGCGCTAGCGCACATTGCATACGTCCAGCGGAATGATATCTGGCTCTACTCACTTCCAAAACGGCTGGTCTGCACCGGTCACTCACCAGGATTGCCACCTCAATTGTGGGATGAACTACGTGCCGCTCTGCCACGTGGTTGGAGCGATAGCGAGGGTGAAGGGCTGACACTACGCTGTATTTCGCTCGACCGGAAAGTGCGTCTGCCCACAGCAGGCTGGCGCCGCTCGAACCGCAAAACAATTCTTGACTTGCTCGAACACCAGCACGCCACTGATGCAATAAGCGACTGGGAAGTAAATGCAGTAACATCGCTTGATACACTCGCACCACCTGTGGATTGCCCGGCTCTAAAGGAATATCTCACGGGACGACTTACCGACGCCGAATTATGGACCACATTAGGTGAATGGCAACGTGAACGGGTAGCTGAGGGAAGTGAGCATGGCGTCATACATGGCAGCGAACTACTCGCACCGAAGGAATTCAGTGCGCGACTGTCGCTTTCTGGCCACGACGCCCGCATCGCACACGAACTGCTGGAAGGATACGCTGGTGCAGTTGCGGTTGATGCACTAACTTTAGGTGCACTGGCTAGCACCACCTGGAAGTCAGTAGGGCAACAGCTGCTGGCCGAATGGGGGGGAACTCCCGACAATAGAGAGCCACTAGAACAGCTGCGCGAAACGTTAGCCCAGGCCAAAATCCAGGACGCACTGGCAACACTGCCCGTATTGGAAGGGTTGCCACCATTGCCAGCGCTGGCTGACCGTGCGGTAAGGCTGCTCCGAACCGGCCGCAATGAAGTGCTTCTACGCGAATTGGCCACTGCAGCGGAGGCGAGCCATCCTGAGCAGGCACTGGCATGGGCTATTCTGCGCCATACCGGCAGCGCGACTGGTCGGGAATGGCAGTTCAGCCGCGAGGTACGCGAATTCGCCGATGAGCTACGACCAGTATTCGAATCTGCGGTCGATGCCGAAGGGGATGACTACGCCGATGCATTGCACGAACTGGGCAGGCTAGCCGGCGCAGAATTTTAAACCGCCCCACTCGGTCCGAGCCGGGGGGCCCGTGGTCTAGGGGTTATGACGTCGCCTTGACATGGCGAAGATCGGCGGTTCAAATCCGCCCGGGCCCACCACCTAATAAGCGGAGCAATGACGTGAAGATGATACGTACCCTGCCAGTCACTTGTGTTACTCTCCTGTTTCTGTTACCTACGCTGGCGGGCTGTCTTGAGCCCGAAGATAATCGAACCTACCTGCCAGAGTTGACACTGTTTGACTTCGACCAGCCCCAGCCTGTTACCACTTGGTACCACTATCCGGGGACTGTGGCTGAGCCGTGGGCTGTCGATGCGACAAATCCATCCGCAGTCTTAGAAGCGAACATTACACCGAATCTTATTGGTAATAATGTGCCGTACTTCACAAATGCAACTTACTATGGTGCAGGTTACGATACTTTCGAGCCGACAATTGGAATTACGTCATCAGGAGCCATTTTCTTCACCAGCTGGAATGGAGCTGGTGACGGAACACACATCATCCGCTCGCTCGACCAAGGACAAACCTGGGAGGACGTTGGGCCTTTTCTGGGTGGAGGTGATGATGGTCCGGGGCAAACGGCAAACTCCAATGACCCCTATATCTATGTTGATAAGTTTACCGACAAACTTGTCAAATTCGACATGCATGCGCTTACCGTAGTCAATGTTGAATATTCAACTAATGACGGCCAGACATGGAGTACGCCTTTCCCAACTCATGGATATGCTGTCCCTCAAGACCATCAAAGCATTGCCTCGATGCCACACTCTAATGCAATTTCAGGAGAGGTAGTCTACGTTTACTGCATTAATACTGGGTCACCTGCAGCTGGACCTCAGTGTTCCCGTTCTATAGATGGTGGACACACGTGGGATGCGCAGAGAATAGGTTATCCATTAGGGACCACTCAGTGTTCTGGCCTCCATGGTCATGTCGCGGGTGGAGTTTATGGGGCTGTGTACAGAGGAAATCCTTCCTGCGATGGACCTGCTGTATATCGCTCGCTGGACGGTGGCTCCATATGGACCGAGCACACCATTACGACTGAAGTTGGGATGCAGGATGGATGGCACGCTCACGAGGTTGCCGCAGCTGTAGATGACGAGGGGAATGTTCACGCAACATGGATTGGTAATGACTTGTTTCCATGGTACGCTTACTCCAGGGACCAGGGAGGTACATGGAGCGACCCGATGATGGTTGCAGCCCCGGGTGTCAAAGAGACAGGTTTCCCGACAATATTCGCAGGTTCAGAAGGGCGTGTAGTCGTTGGTTATATTGGTGAAGTTAACGACATTGAGACCAATGCCTCGAACAGCGGTTGGTCTGGTTATATGGCAATTATGACTGATGCCTTCGCCGAGCACCCTCTAATCACGAGTGTAGCTGTAAACCACCCTGATGATCCTCTGGACATAACATCTGACTGCGGCAACGTCCGCTGTGGTGGTTTCGGAGATTTCATTGATGTCGAGATTGATGACGAAGGGCGACCATGGATTGCCCTTGCGCATAATGCCGCGGGTTTCGAGGAAGCTGTTATTGGGACTCTAATGGAAGGCCCAACCCTTTACGGCGATGAAATTACCTACCTGCCTGTCTTGCCGGTAGGCGGCAGTTCAACCCTCAAAATGGGGTGAGGAACAGGTGTATTGTGCAGTATACAACGGCACGCCATGAGCCTTAAAGCCCCGCAACTCTCACGTCCAATATGCAGCAATCAGCTGTTGTAGTAGCGTTCCTGTTCATTTTCTCCAGCCTAGCAGGCTGCCTCAATCCTGATGACAATAGAGGGACATTGAAAGAACCTACACCTTTCGACTTTGATTCACCTACACCAGCTACAACTTTCTATCATTTTGATGGGGCACGCAATGCTACAGATTTCTATGAAGTTAATGGTACCTCAGTTATTTACGGTAATAATATTCCTATTTTTAGTGAAGGAACTTATTATGGAATCGGAACAACTACTTTCGAGCCTACTATAGGAGTTACACAGGCTGGGAATGTGTATATGACAAGCTGGGGGACTGGTTCGGGTGGTGCTACAGCAATAGTCCAATGCACAAATATGGTGACTATGACCAACCTGTCTGATTATTCCTGCACAGATGTTGGTCCTCCATGGGTCCCTAATAGCAATGATCCGTATCTATACGTGGATCTCTGGACTGACGCTATCATGAAATTTGATATGCACGCTTTGTCCGGTATGACAGTAGAATTCTCAGAGAATGAGGGAAGCACGTGGAGGGGCCCTACAGCAATTACTTGGCCCTATACTGTTCAGGATCATCAAACAATAGCGTCATCACCGTATCCATGCCCTCAACCCGTTAATTGCTATGATACAACATACGTGTTCTGTGTAAATGGCAATTTTGCTGCACCACTCTGCAGCAGTTCATTTGATGGAGGTATTACTTGGACCCCTGAGCAGGAGGGTGCGCCTTCAGGTTGTAATAGTGGTGGTCTGACAGGACACATAATTGGGTCCAATAATGGTAATTTCTATCGTGGAAACCCAAGTTGCGATGGGACAAGTTATTCAGTTTATCGCAGCACAAACGGCGGATTTGACTGGACAGAACACGTACTTCCAACACAGAGCACTGGAACTGCTGACACCTGGAATTTTGAAGAAGTCGCTGTCGCTGCTGATGACGCTGATTATCTGCATGCTTCTTGGATAGGTTTAAACAATTTACCATACTATAGTTATTCACAAGATGAAGGAGATACATGGAGTGATCCTATCATGATTAGCCCACCAGGAGTTAATGGTACAGGATTCATTACCATTGCAGCCGGTTCGGAAGGAAGAACGGCAATGGGTTACATTGGCACTACTAACGGTGGGTCGACTTGGAATGGATATATGACTGTAATAACAGATTCATTCAATGAAAATCCATTGCTAACAACAGTAGTTGTAAACTTACCCGACGACCCCCTAGAGAATGCCAAAAATGACTGCGGTTACGACCGCTGTGGTGGTTTTGGAGATTTTATAGACATCGTCGTGGCGGCGGACGGCCGCCCCTGGTTCGGACTAGCGCATAATCCTGCCGGTGAAATAGGTATTTTCGGCACCTTCGCCGAGGGTCCATCGCTGCGTGGTGATGCAGTCACGGCACTCCCACCTCTACCACTGGGTGGAGCTGTGACACTCTAAGGTGTCAAGCGGTTCCGATCTCTTGGAAATAGCACGCACTCGCGCACATTTTGTGCACCGCTAAAGACCATTGCCAGACGGTCCAAGCCGAGGCCCCAACCACCATGCGGCGGAATCCCGTAGCGGAACGGCTCCAAGTAGTGGTCGAACTCGGTAGGGTCCAGCTCCTGTTCGCGCAGTCGCTGTTCGAGCAGCGTGATATCGTGGACCCGCTGACCACCGGAAGTCATCTCGACCTCGCGGAACATGAAATCGAAGCCCTTACTGTGCTTCTCGCCTTCGGGCTGGATATAAAATGGCTTGAGCGCTAATGGCCACTTAGTAATGAAGTAGAAACCGCCATATTGCTCAGCAATGGCGCGTGTTGCCTCCATCGAGAGGTCGTCACCCCAGGCGATATCAGATTTCGCGCTTGCGATTTCAATTGCCTCGTCATAGGTGATGCGTGGCAACGGTAATTCAACCTCCAGTGGCGCCATCTCCAACGCTGCCAGCGCCTCGGCTTCCTGCGCAACTGCACTAGCGCAGCTCGCAACCAACCGTTCCATTACTCCCATCACGTCATCGTCGTCAGCCCAGGACATCTCAATATCAATAGAAATGAATTCGTTCAGGTGGCGCGGAGTATTATGCTCCTCAGCACGGAAAGCGGGGCCGACTTCGTACACCCGGTCAAGGCCACCTGACATTAGTATCTGTTTGTAGAGCTGTGGTGACTGTGCAAGATACGCTTCGCGGTCGAAATACTGTACCGGGAATAGTGATGTTCCTCCTTCGGTAGCTGATGCTATTATTTTCGGTGTCTGGACTTCCAGGAAGCCTTCACGTCGCAGGTGTTCATGTACGGCACCTGAGATTGCGGCACGGATGCGGAAATGAGCTGCGACGTCGGGTCGCCGCAAGTCCAGGTAGCGCGCATTGAGTCGCGTGTCGATTTCACTCTCGATACGGTCCACAACTCCAAGTGGTAGTGGCGTAGCGGCCGCGTTGAGCACCTCCAGTTCTGTTGGGATTAACTCAAGGCCGTTTGGAGCCTCGGCGTTAGTCTTTACCTCACCAACAACACGGACCGTCGATTCGCGTGCGATTGCAGTCCAGGTACTAAAATTGGCATCGCCAACCTTCTTCTTCGGCAACGTCAGCTGCGCGACGCCTGTGGAGTCACGTAACTGCAGGAAGGCGATTCCACCTAGATTGCGAGTCTCCTGTAGCCAACCGCAGAGCACTTGCTCAGTGCCATCGTCCGCTTCTGAGAGTTCACCGCAGCGCCGGGTCAGGATCATGTCGCGTACCTCAGGATTGCCGCTACCCCTCCAAATGCGTTTTGCAGTGCCGCGCCGCCCTCGGTATCAGTTGAAACCAGTTCTACGCTGCTGCGCGATTTCTCCGCCAGCGTTGCTAACTCTCGAACTAGTTCCTGATCCACAACTTCGGAAACCAGAAGCTGGTCGACCGCGCCACGCTGGAGTGCCTCACGCACCTGCTTTTCGCCATAGGTCGCCAGTCCCTTACGGGGTGACATCACTTCCTGCATGAACCTCTCCATAAGTTGCTTCTCCTGTATCAGCTGCACCTCCTGTAGCTTCCCGGCGGCATTGGTCACTAGTTCACGCAAGCCGGTCTCATCTGTATAGCCTGTGTCAAAACTGCTGAGGACCTTGCCCTGCAGTTCGTACTGCAGATACTCTTTGCCGATAAAGTAGTCCTTGGTCGCACCCGGCCCCCCAATGAGCATCGCCTCAATATCTCCTGCACTGAAAAAATCATCGGCAGTACCAGCGACGCGCTTGTACCACTCGTGCGCTGCCTCCTCTATCAGTCGCTCGAAACGACGGCGCGATTGCCCTCCTTTGCCGTGCTTAGAAGGGACTTGCGAGAACATGTGTTTAAGCACCTTGATACGCGCACCGCGCAGGATTCCTAGCGTTGCTTCAGAGCGGTCAATTACTAGCAGCGCATATTGCTCCTTGATTTCCTGCAACTGCTCCAGGGGCTCCAGAAAAAAACGATTGTCACAGCGGTAGAGGAACGCTCCAACCGACTCGGGAGGCGCAACCACTTCCTGAATCATCTCGGTCTGGCCAGCACCTTTGGAAACGTGCCCAACAAAGAATATCAGGCCAGTTTCGGGCGGGGCCTTGTACGCCTTCAAACGCGACATGATAGACTCAAGCGCGGCACCAACATTTTTGCGTGTTGACTTGGATTTAATATTAGAGGACTGCGATGCTTCATTACGGAGGTAAGACATCACTTCGTGTATCTTGCGTTCAGGAGGAACGTAGAGACTAATCAATTCGGTAGCGCGTCCGCTGAATTGCCTGAGACGTTCAAGCTGTTGGCTGAATTCATAACGTACAAGGCTGTCACCTGCCATCGGCCGCGCAAAGAAGGCTCGTTAAAAGCGAAGTCCCAGACACTATAGAATTTGCTCAAGGAACAGCTTGGTGCGTTTGTGCTTCGGTTCAGTAAAAAATGTGTCAGGAGGACCCTCCTCAACCAGTTCCCCCTCGTCAAACAGAATCGCCCGGTCGGCAACCTCCTTGGCGAATCCCATTTCATGGGTAACGACAATCATGGTTATGTCGCGCTTAGCGAGGTCAATCATCACGTCCAGCACTTCCTTAATCATTTCAGGGTCAAGCGCAGAGGTGGGTTCGTCGAACAACATTATCTTCGGATCCATTGCCAGCGCACGCGCAATCGCGACACGCTGCTGCTGACCACCAGAAAGCGCTGATGGGTATTTGCGAGCCTGTTCCGGGATGCCGACACGTTCGAGATGCCTGAGTGCTTTTGCCTCAGCCTCTGTGCGGCTGGCACCGCGCACCTTTTGCGGACCCAGCGCGACATTCTCCAGTACAGTCAAATGTGGGAAAAGATTGAATTGCTGAAAAACAAAACCAACTTCAGCGCGTATAGATTTCAGGTCAGCCAAAGTCGTTTCATCATTCAGTTCTATTCCATCCACAACAACTTTACCTGCGCTATGAGGCTGCAAGCGATTCAGAGTCCTTATAAATGTAGATTTTCCAGAGCCGGAAGGACCCATAATAACAATTATTTCTCCTTTATCCACGCTCATTGTAATACCTTTTAAGGCCCAAAAATCCCCAAAATTGACTTTCACGCCTTCTGTCGCTATGATTGATTCTTTGCTCATGTTGCCTCGCCTCCACCTTCACGTGTTAATCCAAGGTTCTTTTCAATACGCCTTGAAACTTTTGAAAGGTAGAAAGATAATATCCAGAAAGTCATGCCCACAAAAAGCAGTGCCTGTTCGTGTTGGCCGATAAAGTCCCACTGGGCTGGGAGGTCTTTGGCAACCCTGAACGCGTCGTATATGCCAAAGAAATAGACAAGCGAAGTGTCTTTGAGCATTCCAATCATCAAACTTACGATTGCGGGCAATGTGGTTCGTATGGCCTGAGGCAACTGTATCTGTAATTTGATCTGGGTATGACTGAGACCAAGTGCTGTTGCAGCCTCATATTGTCCATAGGGGACAGCTTGCAGACCACCACGAAGGACTTCAGCAAGATAACAACCGAAGAATAATGAAAGAACTAAAATGACACGGGATGCGATATCAGCCTCCCAAACAGGATTTACCACGTCTGGCAACAGAATCTGGGCAAAGAACAGCCAGGCAACAAGTGGACCGGAACGTATTATTTCTATGAGCGCGATACTCGGTAAGTAAAAGACCGGCAAATTACTACGCCTTCCAAATGCTAGACAGATGCCGATGCCGAAACCCACAACTATGGCTGCCGAAGCAAAGATAAGATTGAGGACCAAGCCGCCCCAAGCAGATGGTTTGACGCCATCATTTTCTGCAATGATATCAGGAGGATCAAGAATCATTATGGTAATGATGAATGAGAAAACCGTGAAGGATACCAGAATATTCTGGAAATATCTGATTTTATACTCCTCAGCATCGTGATAACGTGAATGTACTGCCAGAAAAGATGCACACCCTGCACCCAGACCCCCTAACAAGAGAAAAAGGGACTTGATGGGGTCATAACCCCTGTTACTGGTCAGCCCTCCTTCAGACACCGATTCATAATCTGCTTCGTATACCAAGAGCGTTACACAAATCAGACCGAAAATAGCATACGGGACTAAGAATTTGCTCCGTTTCTCACCTAGACTTCCATAGGCAGAGCCCAAAATGAGCATGATGAGATAGAACGGCGGCCACAAGCGCCATATCTCACTGCCTGTAATCGGATTGACGAAATAGGGGCCGACTAGCAGCATTCTCCTGTTTCTCCAGATTATAGTCCAGTCTGCTTCAACAAATATGAAATTAATTATACCTGATATTAAGGAAAAAATCAAAAAGAAGGAAAGGAAAGAAATAATCGAGTTCCAAGTAGTATCAAAGAGTTCATCCGAGAACAGGTGCCCAAGATAGGCAAACATTACCAGAGATAGGACGTACATTCCCTCAGAGCCTAGAGAATCTTGGTCCATCTTGAGAGTGAGATATATGAAGAATATTGCAAGGGCTAGTGACGTCTGCACGGTGTACTTGAATCGCGGTACCCTTCCAAATACAAGTTCTAGAAGGGTCATGGTATCTGGCCACTTCTTTAAGGGCTTGAAATCGATTCTTCGTAGTGGGTCAATTCTTTTCCAAAATTCAAGATTGGGGAGAAGAACGAAAAGGAATATTAACATGAGAATCAGGTTAAAACTCAAATTTTCACCTTCGTTACACGACTATTCAAATAATTCATGAAAGCGGAGATTGTCAAACTTCCAGCTTGATATGTGAGAAGAATCATTATGAACACTGGAACCTCTTGGCCAGCATTGTTAACTATGGTTGTGAAGACCGCGTAGAAATCGCTGAAAGCGACAACGAATGCAAGGCTGGAGTTCTTCCAGCAATTGAGATATTGATTGGTCATTGAGGGTATCATACTGCGTAGTGCTTGAGGAAGGATGACTAACCTCAATCTCTGATATGGTGTTAATCCCAATGAAATTGCAGCTTCGACCTGACCTCTTGGCAAGGACTGGATACTGCCTCTCACAATCTCAGCGACCTGAGCTGTGGTATACAGGGTGAGGCCAATCCACAGAGTCAGGAACATGGATGATATGGACTGGCTTGTGCCCTCCTTGAATTTCCACAGGCCCCATGCTAATTCTTCGCCATTCTTCTCGGTTATCAAATTTGGCTGCTCGACGCCTATTGATAGGTAGAAAAATATACACATTGCAAGAATTACTCCCCCCCACAGAATTGAACGATATCTTAGACCTTTACTGGAATCATCTACGGTGAAAGTATTCAGCCCGGCAGCATCGACATTGAACGTGATTAATGTACTTAGAATCAAAATTATTAATCCTAAAATAAACATTGATAAGGGTTCGTATGTTGAAATACCTTGAATAAATGAAAGAAGGAAACGAAATACCAGGCCTCCCTCAGAAGCGTCTGCTTTTACTGTGTAGTTCCATTCCACAACATTAAAGACCCCATAAAGCACAACCAGAATTGAAACTGAAAAAATAATATCAATCAGAACTGGTTCGATTCTCTTTCCAAGTGGTGCAAAGGGTCTTGCCAAAAAGCCCAGGTTTTGCCTGATACTCCCCACCATGTAACGCGCGTAAACAAAACTGAACGATGGTGGATGTGGCTGAATTGGTTCGATTACATCATTATCATTATCTATCAAGACCCTCTCGGAAAAACGAATGTAAATGCGTGCTGCAAGTAGAAACCCTATGCCGAGAAGGAATAGAGTCATATCCACTATTTCAGTCTCTGGTACTTCCACGCCTCTATTACTGATGAATATCCAATCAAAAAATGAATTATCCTGGATTTCCTTGAAAGGAGGCAAATTAGCACCAAGCACGACCGTATAGAGGAAGAATAACTGGACTACCAGGGGCATGTTCCTGAAGAATTCCACATAGGATTCGGCAAGGCCAGCTAACATGCGGTTCGCGGAAAGCCGTGAAACTCCAACAACAATACCGAGGATTGTACAACAAACAATACTTAACAAAACAACCCGAATGGCATTGAACAGACCAACCCTGTAGAACTCCCAGCGCGGATCCTGAAGAACAGTCTCGAAAGGCCACTGATTACTTAGGGTAAAACCCGCCATTTCCT
>ERZ651768.1388-NODE-1388-length-17720-cov-11.460863_pt1 | contig 17720 bp, 14 predicted proteins | sample MGYA00514754_ERZ651768 | MGnify/ENA metagenome assembly ERZ651768
GTGGCGATTCCAAGCTGCTCATTCACCTCGGTGATGAGTGCGGAAGGGTTTATCTTTCACTGCGATTGCTGCCTCGTTCCCAAACTCCGGGACTGGGGCGACTGGAAGGAGCTGGGCGGCCTCGTCGCCCCGCGGCACCTCTTGATCGTGCACGGGGTGGACGACAGTTTGCACCATCCACCGACTGTCGAAAAGCTGGCCGTCAGCATCGGGGAAATTTTCCAGGCCGCCGGCGTACCCAACCACACCGAGCTCGGGTGGGGAAACAGCGGCCATCGCTTTTATCCCAATCTAATGTGGCCCTTTTTTGAGAAGGGATTGCGATAAACGAAAAGTAACCGACCGATTGGCTATTTGCCGCCGCCCCCGTCCACTTGCTGGGCGAGGTAGTTCTCGATACCCATCATCTTGATGAGGTCCAGTTGGGCCTCGGCCCAGTCGATGCTTTGCTCCGACTCGACGACCATGCGCTCCATTAACTCGCGGCTGGCCGTGTCCTTCACCTCGGCACACAGCTTGACACCATCGTTATAAGTGGCGGCTCCCTTGATCTCCAGCGCCATCCCATTCTCGATCTGCTCCTTGGGATTGTCGCCCACGTCGATGACGTCGTAGCGGGAGATGGCGGGATGCCCGTCGAGAAACAGGATACGATCGATGATCTCTTCGGCATGCTTCATTTCCTCGATTGACTCTGCATAGTAATGATCCGCCAACTTTTTGAGCCCCCAGTTGAGGCACATCTTGGAGTGGATGAAATATGTGTTGATCGCTGTCAGCTCGATGGTCAAACCAGCGTTCAATGCTTCGATGACTTGTTCGTTTCCTTTCATGTTTTTAGGGTCCTAAAAAATTCCACCGTTTCGTTTTCGGGTAGGGCGAAATCAATTTAATACGCGTCACGATTAAACCAAATACAGACGAAAAAAAAAGAAGTTTGTTTGTTGACACTGAGACTTAATCTTAAACACCTGTCAATTAAGCTTTGCCACTTCGCCGAACGACAAAGGCAATGCGAAATGACGATGTCAGATCAAGTCACCGGCCACGTGGATGATCGCCTTGACGACACCATCCGCATGGTCTACTACGAGGTCAAATGCAGCCTTGGTTTCTTCCATAGCGAAGTGATGGGTTACGAGGGGATTAATATCAACCGCTCCACTGGCAACAAGGCCGATGGCTGCTTTTGTGCAATCGTTTTGGCGGCGGACATTTTGAAGGCGCAGCTCCTTGCGACGAAGCGTGTCCATCCTGAAGCCAACCTGTTTACTATCCGGAATACCGATCAGCACCATTGTGCCACCCGGCTTAAGCAAATCGACCGCCTGGTCAAGAGTCTCCTGACGACCGGCACATTCAAAGACACAGTCGAGCCCGTCGGGTTCCTCCTTCAGGATCGCTTTCACGACATCCGCGCGGGTCGGCACACCGGTCCAGTCGGCGCCGCAGCGCCTGGCCAAGCCCAGTCGTTCGTCAAGCAGATCAGTGACAAAGGTTCGACTTGGACAAAGCGCACCCACCGCCAGGAGAACGCTCAACCCTATCGGCCCTGCTCCCAAAATTCCCACGGTTCCGCCCGGCTGCATGCCGGCCAGACGCTGGGAATGGATGGCCACCGACAACGGCTCGACCAGTGCCGCCTCCACCATCGTCATCGAATCGGGGACGGGGTAGCACGATTGAGCAGCAATCGTGATGTACTCCGCCACCGCACCGGGAGCCTGGCCCGGGCAGCCGAGAAACTGGAGGTTGCGGCATGTGTGCGCCCGGCCTTTCCGACACTGGTCGCATTGGCCACAAGAAATCGCCGGGTCAACCGCCACACGCTGACCGGCCTTTAGCCCGGCAACAGTCGGACAAATCTCCATCACGGTTCCCGCACACTCATGGCCGAGAGTCGCCGGATGGTCGATGACCTGGTCACCGATTCGTCCCTTGGTGTAGTAATGAATGTCCGAACCGCACACACCCACCGTTTCGATTCTTAACAACACATCGCCCGGCCGCTCCAGGACCGGGATTGGTCGATCACAAATCTCCAGTTCCCTTATGCCGGTGAACAGCGCAACGTTCATTTGTTCTCAAGCCCTCCCCATTAATCAAAGTCGCTTAGGGTTAAACGGCGTGGTCGGAACCTTGCCGCTGGCTTTTTTCTCAAGGAGTTCACGCAATTGCTGCATCACGACCCTGGCCACGGGGTCAGGCTCCAGCGCAAGGTTGTTAAATTCCATCGGGTCACTGGCGTGGTCGTATAGTTCAACCCCGGAATCTCCCTCGGCCCAGTCGGTGTAGCGCCAGCGCCCTGTGCGAATGCTCCGACCCATCACCGGCTTGGCCAAGCGCTTGTCGGCAGGACGCAGAACCTGGGTGATGGCATGCCCATCCCACTTGGCCAGGGGATTATCCAGCAACGGCCGAAGGCTTCGCCCTTCCAGGGCCATCGGAGGCTTCACCCCGGCGAGGTCGGTGAGTGTCGGGTAAATGTCCACAAACTCCACGATGCGCCTACAGGCCGTGCCATTTCCGCTCGCGCCAGGAGCGCGGATGATCAGTGGAGCCCGGGATGACTCCTCAAACAGGGTGCGCTTCTGCCAAATGCCGTTGTGCTCGCCCAAGTGATAGCCGTGGTCGCTCCAAAGCACCACGATCGTGTTATCCGCCAGCTTCAGCCGTTTCAGCGCCTCCATCAGCCGACCGACCTGCACGTCCACAAACGAAATCGTTGCATAATAGGCCTGCAACGCCTTGCGCAGGGTCAGCTCGTCGAGCCCATAATTTGGCACGGGACAGTTGTGCGCGAAGGCGGCGGGGGGGATATCGTCACGATCACCCTTCGGAGCGTAGGGCAAGCGCATCTCCTTGAGCGGATACATCTCAAAATATTTCCTCGGGGCGACATACGGCGTGTGCGGCCGGAAGAAACCGACACCAAGAAAGAATGGCTGACCACGCTTGGCTTGCATCATCTTGATGGCCTCGGTGGCGATCATGCCGTCGGTCTGTTCCTCATCCGCTCCGTCGGCCGCCAGCCAGCTTAAGGCCGCGCTGATCTTTCGGTGTGGCTCGGCATTGAAGATGAGCGCCTCGTCCGCCTTGTCGCGTCCCTTCGGGTTCACCGTTTCCTGCCACGAAGGAGGATCATCAAACCCGTCGGTGCCAATGCTGGCCGGCACGTTGTAGTGATAAATCTTGCCCACACGCCCGGCCCACCAACCATTGCGCATGAAGGTTTGTGACAATGTTACCGCCTTCGGAACCTCATCCCGAAAATGCCGGTCCAAGTCGTAAACCTTGATGGTATCCGGCCGAAGCCCTGTCATCACCGAAGCCCGCGTGGGATTGCATAGCGGCAGTTGATTGTAGGCCCGGTCAAAGCGAACCCCGCTCGCCGCCAGGCGGTCAATGTGAGGTGTCTTCGCAATCAGGTTGCCATAACAGCGCAATGCCGGTGCCAAATCGTCGATGGCAATGAAGAGAATATTGGGTTTATCGACCGCCCAACCTGGCGTGGTGATACAAACAAATAAAAGAAGGCGGAGAAAACTCATGAAGTGATCTCGCAATCAGCCAGTATCTCCTTCACCACGTTCCCATGGACATCGGTAAGGCGAAAGTCACGGCCATTGAATCGATAGGTCAACCGCTCATGATCGATTCCACAGAGGTGCAGAATCGTGGCATGAAGGTCGTGAAGATGACGAGGATTCTCCACCGTCCGATAACCAAAAGGATCGGTTTTGCCATAGTGAACACCACCTCGCACTCCACCCCCCGCGAACCAAGCGGTGAAGGCGTTCGGATTATGGTCACGACCCCTGCTTCCCTGGGAATCGGAGGTTCGCCCAAATTCACCACAACACACCACCAAGGTGGAATCCAACAAACCACGTTGCTTGAGGTCGGCCAAGAGTGCTGCGATTCCCTGATCGGTCTCCAAGGCAAACTGGCGATGGTTGGCTGCAATATCGGTGTGTCCGTCCCAACTTTGTGCATTGCCAGTTCCCCCGCTGTAAATCTGGATGAAACGAACGCCCGCCTCAAGCATGCGACGGGCCGTGAGGCATTGCCGACCAAATTGTTTTGCGACGGGATGGTTCAACCCGTAGAGCGCCCTGATGTGGGGAGGTTCCTGATCGATCGACAACACTTCGGGGGCCTCCATCTGCATGCGGAAAGCCAGCTCAAGCGCTTCAATGCGAGCCGACAGTTCGACCTGTCCCTTGAAGCGTTCAAGATGGGCCCCATTCAATTTGTTCACCATGTCCAACAACCGGCGTTGACGATCACGGGTCAGGCCAGCGGAGGAACTCAAATTGTCAATCGGCGAGCCGTTTGATTGGATTCTCGTGCCCTGATAGATGCCCGGCAAAAAACCGGCACCCCAGTTTTGAGCCTGATTTTTTGGAAGCCCCCGACCCTTCGCATCGGTCATGACCAGAAAGCCCGGAAGATTGGCGTTTTGTGCGCCAAGACCGTAGGCCATCCAAGATCCCACGCACGGGAACCCCATCCGGCTGAGACCGGTGTTCATTTCAAACAACGCCGGGCTGTGATTGTTCGATCTGGTGAAACAGGAGTGGATGAAAGCCATATCATCCACGTGCCGGCTCAGGTACGGGAAAATCTCCGAAACCCAGGTGCCGCTTTGGCCGTGTTGCCGGAACTGGAATGGGGAAGCCAACAATCGTCCGCTTGTTTCAAAAAAACCGGTCCTCGGATCAGCATCCGCCAGTATCTGGCCATCGCGCCTTTGAAGTTCGGGCTTATAGTCCCAGGTATCCACCTGGCTTGGCCCGCCGTTTAGGACGATCCAAATCACACTGCGGGCCTTGGCGGGAAAATGCGTCACGCGAGACTCCCGCGGGTTGCGCGAATCTCCCCCCGACGCGAGCATCGACTCAAGGGCAACCGCACCCAAGCCCATCCCGAAGGATTTCAACAACGACCGGCGTGTCAGAGGACCTTGCATAAAACAGCCTTGGGGGTTACTCGACATGGATGAACTCATTCAAACAAACCAACATTTGGCAAAAGTCGCGCCTGGCAGCCGCCTGACCGGAGGAAAGAAACTCGAGCGCGGCCCGCTCCTCGACGCCGCTGGGTAACCGGCCAAGCGCCATCAAAAATCCATCCCGAACATATCGGGTGTTACCCGCCGAATCCAAACCGGCCAAGCGCTTGGCCAAGCGCTGCACGGCACGATCAACAAAAGGACTGTTAAGCATTGTGAGTCCCTGAAGCGAGGTGATGGTGGCCTGCCGTTGGCCAATTCCCTGCAACGCATTGGGCGCATCGAATGACTGTAAAAACGGTATCAAACGAGAACGCTTCACGGTCAGGTACACGCTGCGCCGGGGATGATTTTGATCCAGTGAACCCGGGCCGTACGGTGTCGAATCCAGCCAGCCACTCACGGCAAGCAGGTTGTCCCGGATGGCACTGGCATCGAGCCGCTTTGGGTCGCGTCGCCACAACAGCAAATTGTCTGGATCCAACTCTTCATAACCAACAACGCGCCCATCCGTCGCAGCATTCTGGAACCCTTGCCGATAAGTTGCACTGGTCAAAATCAACTTGTGGATGGGCTTCAGTCGCCAGCCGTTTTGGATCAGCTCGCCGGCCAGCCAATCAAGCAGTTCCGGATGTGTCGGTGGCTCGCCACGCGTCCCAAAATCGCTGGGCGTCGCAACAATCCCGCGGCCGAAATAATGATGCCAAACCCGGTTCACAATGACCCGTGCCAACAGGTGGCCGGCTCCGTCCTGATGATCCGTGATCCATCGTGCCAACGCCACACGTCCGGGAACTTCCGGTTGCCCCGATGAACCCTGGCTCCACCGCGAAGGCTTCGCTCCGTTTCGGATCAGCACGTTTGGATACCGTACCGAGACCGCCTCCCTTTTCTTTTTCACGTCTCCCCGATCAAGGAAATGAATCCGGGCCGGCACACTCGGCAGATTTTTGGAGGATGGCTCGGTGACAACCACCATGGGGATTTTTCCATCGGCCGCCTCCGTGGCAACAAACGACTTGAACCGCGTGTTTCCGCGCTCGAACTCCTTCACCCTGCTCACCGTGGAGCCAAAGGCCGCCGCAAGGTGATAATAGTCGCGCTGGGACAGCGGATCGTATTTATGATCATGGCATCGGCTGCAGCCGATGGTTAAACCCAGTAAAGCCGTGCCTACAGTGGAAACCATGTCGTCCACCTTGTCATAGCGGTCCCGCTCAAACTCTTTTCGGGTTTGAATCAAGTTCTCCACTCCAGCAACCAGAAACCCAGTCGCCACCCAGGCGTCAGGATTAGTGCGTTTCAAGTGATCCCCCGCCAACTGCAGGCGCACAAACTCGTCGTACGGCATGTCGTCATTAAAAGAACGGATGACAAAGTCACGGTAATGCCATGCATCCGGGCGCGGTTGATCCATCTCAAAACCGTAACTTTCGGCGAACCTCGCTATGTCCAACCAGTGAGTCGCCCAACGCTCGCCAAAGTGGGGACTGGCCAGCAATCGGTCCACAAGTTGCTCATACTCTGCATCCTCCGCCTCCCAAAACGCAGCTACATCGTTTGGCGCGGGAGGCAAACCGGTCACGTCAAAGGAAACACGACGCAACAGAACAGACGACACTGCCTTTCCCCCCGGGGTGATCCCGGCATCAACCAGTTTCTGGGCTATAAACTGGTCAACCGGGTTCAATGCCCACCCGTCACCAGCCCGCGGAACCTCCGGACGTTTCAAGGGTTGCAACGACCAAAGTTGTTCCGCCATCGCTTGGCCACCCAGGATGAAAAACAGGAAAACAACTTTCCCAAAAGGCATGGGCGACATTGTAGACCGCCAACCCCGGCACGCGAGGCATTACTTCAGCATCCGACTGGTCAAACAGAGAGTTGATTCTTGTTCCAGGAGGCGACGACGCTAGACTCCCGGCATGCGTTTGGTTGTGTTGTTCTTTTTTGTGGCAAGGTTGGCCCAGGCCGAAAACTGGCAGGGTTGGCGCGGGCCAAACGGTGATGGAACCAGCCCTGAAAAAGGTATCCCGGTAAAATGGAGCGGCACGGAAAACATTGCCTGGAAAGTCACCATCCCAGGCAACGGCCATTCCTCGCCCGTTGTCTGGGGAAACAGGGTTTTTCTTACCTCCTGCTTGCCGGAAAAGGAACAGCGCATCCTGCTTTGCCTGGACCGGAACACCGGTAAAACGCTTTGGAAAGATGTTGTCTTAAATTCACCGCTGGAAACAATCCATCCCCTCAACAGCCGCGCCTCGGGCACACCGGCCACGGATGGGCAGCACGTCTTTGTTGCCTTCATGATGGCGGACGACCGGAAAATCCCCGCCCCAAATGTTGGAACCCCGCGAATGATTACACCTGGATCACTTATCTCTGCAGCCTACGACATGGAGGGAAAACAAAAATGGAAAATCAATGTCGGAAACTTTGTTAGTGCCCACGGCTTTAACACCTGCCCGGTTCTATTTGAGGACCTTGTGATCCTCAATGGTGATCACGATGGAGACGCCTACCTCGTCGCGCTTGATCGCAAAACGGGAAAGGAACGTTGGCGCACACAGCGTGAAAACAACACCCGCAGTTACGTTACGCCGATCATTCGTGAAATCGACGAACGCACCCAGATGATTCTATCCGGGAGCCTTTGTGTTGCCAGCTACAACCCTCGAAACGGCAAGCGCCACTGGATCATCAACGGCCCGACTGAGCAGTTCGTGGCATCGGTGGTTTACAATGGGGAATACGTTTTCGTGACGTCGGGTTATCCCGAGCGCCACATTGTCGCCATCCGGCCAGATGGTAGCGGCAACGTTACAGACACCCACATCGCCTGGCGTACCAACCGTGGCGCAGCCTACGTTCCCTCTCCAATCATTGTGGGCTCGTACCTATTGGTCGTCGCTGACAGCGGGATCGCAAGTTGCTTCGACGCCAAGACAGGCAAACGCCATTGGATGGAGCGACTCCCCGGCGGCCATAGCCCGTCACCCGTTTCTGCTGATGGCCTGGTTTATTTCGTCTCCGACCAGGGCGTGACGAGCATCATTCGCCCCAGCGATACATTCGCAGTCATCGCAAAAAACGAACTCGGCGAGCCGGTGTCCGCCAGCCCGGCGATCAGCCAGGGTCAAATTTTTCTCCGCACCCACCAGCACCTCTACTGCATCGGCTCCAAGAAAAACTGATCACTTACGAGAAAGGACCCGCCTGACAAAACGCAGCAGCAACGGATGGGCGGGTTCAGCCATTTGGCCGTGGTTGTAACCGTCAAGTTCGAGGATAGTCGTGTCCGGATGGCCGACAACCTGCATCATTCGCCACATGTACGCGTTCTCTTCATAGCGGCCAAGCATCTCGAGTTCACGGCCGCCGGTGATGAGCAGTAGCGGCGGACAGTCTTTGCGCACGTGATACAACGGCGCCATGTTGTCGATGATCGGCTGCTTGCCGTCGATCCCCCGCTCACTGCGAACGGTAAAGTGCGTGATGGTGTGTCCACTGTACGGAATCAACCCGGCAAGCTGATCCGCATCAATGTCGTGCTTGGCCAGCCATCGTTTATCCAAACCAACCATGCTCGTGAGATAACCACCTGCTGAATGGCCACTGACAAAGATACGACTGGGTGAGCCTCCGTACCTGACGATGTTCTTGATCGTCCAAGCGACAGCAGCGGCAGCATCCTCGATGTAAACCGGCGACTTGACCTTGGGATGAAGCCGATAGTTGGCCGCAATAATCGCCAGATTCTTTTCCTTGAGGGCCTCAGGAACAAATCGGCGACCACCCTTTAGGCCACCGCCATGGAACCAGACAATCGTCGGGTAGCCCTCCTTGCCGACCGGATGATAAACATCAAGCCGACAGCGTTCCTTCATATAGTCGGTCAGATTATCACCAGTCCGATAAAGGATGTTGCTCTGAGTATTGTATTGTGCGGACGACTTGACGTCTTGCGCCTTGGCCAGAGTGCAAGCCATGGCCATCGCCAAGGCTGTAATGAATGAACGGCCAAAGAGGTTTGTGATAGTATTAACCATGACACGGTGATGGTTGCCAAAGCGACTGGCCAAGTGCAACTCGATTAGCGTCTCGGCGCATCTTTTGTGGCGCCGATGGCTTTGCGCCATTGAATCAATTTGGCGAACAACTCTTCGCGCTTGGCCGGATGTTCAGAGGCAAGGTTGGTTTTCTCGCCGGGGTCGTTTGCCAAGTTGAATAGCTCCACGGTGTTGTTGTCGAAATATTCGATAAGCTTCCAGTCGCCCGCACGGATGGCACCGCCTGAGCGCCCGCCGAGGAAGTGAGGTTTCTCGAGCGGATAATGCCAGTGCAATGCCTCACGGCATGGTGCGATCCTCGGATCACGCCATGTGCCCAGCAAGGAGACGCCATCGAGTGACTGTTTACTGTCTGGCGCAATGCCGGAGGCCTCAAGGAGCGTGGGGTAGAAATCGACATTGACCGTCGGCTGCGAACTGGTTTCGCCCTCGGGCGTCTCCCCGGGCCAACTCACGATGAGCGGTACGCGGATGCCGCCTTCGTAAAGCTGGCTTTTGCCACCGCGCAGCGGGGCGTTGGAGGTCACCTTGGTTTCGCCACCGTTGTCGGATGAGAAAATAACGATGGTATCTCCGTCGAGTCCGAGTGACCTGAGTTTTTCCATGATGAGTCCCACGCCATCGTCGATACTATTGAGCATGGCACCCAGGTGAGGATTGTGATCACCGGCCCAGTGGTTTTGAGGATCGCCCTTGAGCGCGGCGTCCTGACAGAGGTAGCAACGTTCGCGGGTGCTTTTGCCGGGCACGTGTTTCTTGCGATACTTGGCCACGAGTTCAGGCTTGCCATTGAGAATGCTATGAGGCGCATAGTGACTGAGATACAAAAAAAACGGCTTGGATTTGTTCCGTTCGATAAACTGCACCGCTTCATGATTGAGACGGTCGGTGAGATATTCTTTGCGCCCTAGTTTTTGATCCGGTAAATCCAGCCATCGAATTGGCTGCGTGCGAAAAACATAAGGCCAAAAATTCGCGCCATTTCCCACCCCCTTGATCTCGCTGCCAACGTTCCACTCAAAACCGTGATCGGTCGGCCGGACGACCTTCTCTGCGCCGTGATATTTGTAACCGGAGAGATGCCACTTGCCGATCATCCCCGTCGCATATCCAGCATTCCGAAACATTTCCGGCAAGGTGAGATGATCCGGCGACAGACCGTTTTCTGAGTTCGGTCGAAGGTAATCTAAAATACCCACGCGCGCCGGGTATTGACCGGTCAAAAACGCCGCACGATACGGCGAGCAAACCGGCGCCGAGGCGTAGGCGTTGGTGAACCGCATACCGCCCTTGGCCAGGCGATCCAGATTTGGAGTTTCGTTAAATTGATTTCCGTAGCAACCCAGTTCCGCCCATCCAAGGTCGTCGGCTAAAATAAAAATGACATTCGGGCGCTTGGCCAAGAGGCTTCCCTCGAAAAACATTACGCACACGAAAAACGGCAAATAAAGCAACGAAAAATTCAGGCGGATTTGCACTAGACAATCGGCAACGGTTCACCGTCGCATATGCGGTAGGGTCGTTCGAGTTGATCGTGCAGTTCGGCGTTGTGATCAATTCCCATTGCCTTGAAGACTGTCGCGTGAATATCCGCCGGCGAACAGGCATCCGATCCGGGCTCGGCCCCTTTACGATCGCTCGAGCCATACACCTGGCCGCCATGAATTCCGCCACCGGCAAATGCCAGCGAGTATACGCCTGGATGATGATCCCGTCCGCCGTTGCCGTTCACCTTCGGGGTTCGACCAAAGTCGGTCAGAAATACAACCAGGGTCTCATCAAGCATCCCTCGCATTTCCAGATCGGTCAAAAGTGCGGACACGGCACGATCAAAAACCGGCAATAACCGGTTTTTCATTTTTGAAAAATGGTTGCGATGCGTATCCCAGTTGTCACCGCCACCACCAGCCAGGTCGCCCGCAGAGCAAACAGCCTGGACCACCGGCACGCCCGCTTCGACTAGCCGCCTGGCCAAAAGCAATGACTGGCCACCGATGTGATCGCCGTAAAGATCTCGGAGGCGTGGGTCTTCCTTTTCCAAATCGTACGCATCACGCACCGGCGAACCTAGGAGCATGTCCGCAGCCATCTGACGGTAATGATCGAGCTTCCCGTAGACTGTTTCAGAACCCAGCTTTTGGCCGAGACCATTATCGAGTTGCTCCAGCAAGGTTAGCCGATCGTTTAAGCGCTTTTTTTCCAGATTTAATTTCAGGTTCAGCGCGGGATCATCGAAGCGGCTCACCCCGCCGTACGGCTCGCCGGCGGGCGTCCGCATGAGGACAGGATCGTATTTTGAACCCAACCAACCGGCACCTTCGCCTGCCATTTGTGTACCGTTGTCATACATTGAATACGGCATGCGCACTGCGCCTGGCACACCGACAATCGGTTTGTGAAAATGTGAAATCACCGAGGTGATGGAAGGCCAGTTCTTACGTCCCTTGGCTTTGATCTGTCCCTCGGGGCGGTGCCCGGTCATGTTCAAGTACACCGCTCCGGAGTGTGCGCCAACGTTGTGATGCACCGACCGCACCACTGCGAGTTTGTCAGAATGCTTAGCGATCAGCGGAATGTGCTCGCAGAAATTGATCCCCGGTGTCGCGGTCTTGATAGGCTTAAACTCGCCACGAATATCCACCGGCGCTTCCGGCTTGGGGTCGAACGACTCGTAGTGGCTCATCCCACCCCACGTGTAAATGATGATACAGGACTTCGCCTTGCGCCGAGGTTTCCTTGCTGAAACTGCTTGCGCCCTGAAAAAAGTCGGCAAGGTCAACCCTGCCAACCCGACACTCGAGCGGAGAAAGTCACGTCGCGTGTGTTGCAAACTCAGCATCAAAAAAGTGTGAAAAGCGTATTCAAGCTACCAGGTTCTTATCAAGTTTATAAGCTTCTGGCCCTGCAATTATTTCGGTATGACTGCCCGGGCAAACTTGCGAGTGGTGACAAAACATCCCAAGGCATTGTCTTTTTCGTCCGTCACCATCCATACGGCATCCTCGTAGGTGTTCTGGCGTCGTTGATCGCCCTTTTCAATGACCCCGTACAGCTTTGGTTTTCCGCCATAGTCGATCCAATAAAGTTTCACTGCCTGGTCGCGTTTGTTGATGAACCGCACGACGGTAAACTCACCCGTAATCGATTTGGCCGGCGGCTTTTCATCGCCGCCTTCAGGCAACCACTGCAGATCATCCTCCGGTTTCGGTCCCTCTTTTTTCACGGCAACAACCCTGCTCAGGTCGATGCCTTGCACCACTTCCACATTGGGCGCAGCCTTCTTGAATGCCTTAATCCCCTCCTTCGTTACCCCCGTCTGCCAAACATACAACTGCCGAAGCTTTTTAAGATTGGACAAGTGCCCCAACGACTTGTCGGTAATCTTCGTGCCATACAGATTCAGGTACTCCAGTTCGGCCAAGCCGGAAAGATGCGCAACACCCCCATCATCGATATTGGTTCGCTCCAAATGAAGGCGCGTGAGCCTGGTCAAACCCTTTAGGTGAACCAGACCGGCGCTTGTGATTGTTGTGTCGCGCAAGTTGAGCTCAACCATGTTTTTCAATTTGGCCACATCTGCCAACCCGGCATCGTTGAGGTCCCGACCGCCCAGCTGAAACTGAACCTCCCACTGTTCTGCCTCTCCCTGCAACGGCAAGACAAGCCCGCCCTTCTTCTTGATCGAATCAATAACGGCCTGATCTGCTGCCTGGCCAAGCATAGCCCAAGCAAAGAGAAACGAACCTGAAAGAATTCTTTTCATCAAGTTGCCTGGCCAAGATGCGCCAATCAGCCAATCCCCAGCCCGGCAATGGGCGGGTGATCGAGCAGTTCGGTGACTTCCTTGGGAGCGTTTGGGATCAGACGCAACTGGCCAGGGTCGATGACCGTTCGGAGGATGGACGAAATAAGATGTCTGGGATTGTAGGCATCCGTTATCGGTTCGCCCCCAAGACGATCGGATTTGCCAATCACCCGGCCGCCATCGATGCCGCCACCGTAAATCATGAGCGGCGCAAGACGCGCCCAGTGGTCGCGTCCACCGCGTTCGTTAAGCTTGGGGGTACGACCCATTTCGCCGCAGCAAACAAGCATGATCTTGTCAGATAAACCACGAGCCTCGCAGTCCTCGATAAATGCAGACACAGCATGGTCAAAGCTGTAGCCGACAGCCTCCATGCCATCGTGCATGTTCAGGTTGTTCTGGTCGGCATGCATGTCCCACACACCGGCGTAGCTCGCGTGGATGGTCACGTAGCCGCAACCGGCCTCGCACAACCGGCGAGCCTGCAAGAGCAGCTTGCCGATTGTACCGGCCTGGGCGTTGTAGTAGCCCTTCGTGCCGCGGGTCACCGAGTTCCATTTTTTGCCACGGACGTAACGGCTCGTGTCATAGAGTGCCAGGGTTCTGGCGTTCTCCTGTGACAGGTCCAACGCCCTCGACACACCGCCACCAAGCAACACCTCCGCGGCCTGCTGTTGGATGTCATCGAGCGCGTTGACTTCACCATTGGCATCAATCGCACGATTCAGGCTATCCAAACCAGCGAGTAGTTTTCGTCGTTCAAAAAAACGCTCCCTCGGCATGGCCAAATTCATGTCATCCTGCAACTGGCCGCCCTTGCCCGGGATAAACGGGGCGTAACCCTTGCTGTACGGGCCGGTCGCAGAAATGTTCCCTCGCGCCTCCGGTCCAGGCACATTGGGATCGACCGAACGCGGAAAAAGCACCACGTTGGTTGGAATACCTGAACTTGCCCGGGTAACACCGGCCACACGCGCATAGTGTACACCGATGTTCGCCTGTTTGGAGGAGTCACTGACAATCGGCTGGATGTTGTGCCCGGAGTTGCCGGTATGAAACGAGCGCACCACCGAGAACTTGTGTGCCAACCTGGCCAGGCGTGGTATCCATCCGCTAAATCGCACTCCAGGCAGGGAGGTTGGGATCACATCACCCACCGAGCGCACGCCGGACGGAGCATCGGGCTTCGGATCAAACGTTTCGTGCTGGCTTGGTCCACCCTGCTGAAACAGGAAAATGACCGACTTGCCGGTGAGCGGGTTCGGCTGGCCGTTGGCCAAGGCCTTGACGCCGAGCAGCGACGACAACGAGAGACCGCCAAGGCCGAGCGAGCCCACCCGGAGCAGTTCCCGTCGGCTCATTGGCTGTTGGCCATCAAACAAAGTCAGCATACTTATCCTGTTGGGATTGGGAGGCTATGCTCCCAGCCAAGTTTTGCCAGAAAAAACGAAGCCCATGCAGCAGTCGTACATTACTTTCTGGTTGGGTTCCCTGCCGACTCGGCCTGCTTGCGACGCTTGGCCAGTGTGTCCTTCATCCGATTCAAAACGGCCCTGTGTTTGGAAGATATGGCTAAATTGGTGTATTCCCTCGGATCCTTCTCCAGATCGTACAACTCGGCCGCGTTGGCTGCACCCCACTCGGCGTAACGCCAGCGCCTGGTCCGGATGGAACGCCCCAATTGATTGCCACGGGACACGACGGTGTATGCGCTTGGCTTGCCCGCTCCGCTAGGTTCGCGGATCAGGCCAGCGTAAGTCCCGCCCTGCAGATATGACGGAGCGGACAAATCGCAAAGCTCGGCCAGGGTCGGGAACAGATCGATCGTTTCAACCAAGCCTTCGCTCCGAGTGCCGGCCTTGGACACACCGGGAACTCGCACCACCAGCGGCACGCGGGCGCACTCCTCAAAAAGCGTCACCTTGCCCCACATAAAATGTTCGCCCAAGTGATAGCCGTGGTCGGAGGTGAAAATGACGATCGTGTCATCCCAAAGTTTTTGCTCTTTCAACTTGTCAAGGATCAACCCGATCTGCGCATCCACAAACGAGACGCATGCGTGGTAGGCCTGCGTGTACTCTCGTCGAAGCGGATCATTCTCCTCACCCAACTCAAACCCGAAGCCACTGAATCGCTTGACCATCGCCATCTTCGGGATGTCATTCCAATCGTTGGCCGGACTCAACTCAAACTGAAGCTGGTTCTTCGGATAGAGGTTGAAATATTTCTGCGGCGCGATGAACGGAACGTGCGGTTTATGAATGCCAACCGTGATGAAGAATGGCTTGTCGCCGTAGCTTTTTTTACCAAGCCACTCGACTACTTTGCGGGCGTTTCGGCCATCCCGATGCTGCGAGTCGTTCAACCCGCTTGGCCCGTAGCCAGGGCTCTGTTGGCCGCGCGTCTGGGTAAACAGACTTGAAAGCTTCTCCTTCCATTGACGCCGGGTTTTACCACGTTCAATTGAACCGTTTTTCGCCTCAAACTTTTTTCTTTCGGCAGTCACAAACGGAAACTCGTCGTTCTCAAACCGATGATACTCGTTCCACCCGAGATCGCCCGGTTCATGCCGCACCGTGTGGAACACCTTGCCAACGCCCCCGGTCCAGTACCCGTTCTCTTTCATGAACTGCGGCAGCGACGGTGTGCCGGGTCGTGTCTCGCGAATGTCGATCTTGTTATTCAGCACGCCGGTCGACTCGGGATACAACCCGCTGAGAAACGACGCACGGGACGGCCCACAAACAGGGTATTGGCAGTAGGCCCGGGTGAAGATCAGGCTCTCCTTGGCCAAGCGATCGAGGTGGGGTGTGTTAATGTGATGATACCCGGAAGTGCTGACGTGCGTGTTCAGGTCATCGCAAACGATGAGCATCACATTGGGCTTTGCATTGGCCAAGTTAGCGGCGAACAAAAAGCAGAGAAACACCGCGGCTTTGTGCATGAAATTCACTTGGTTTTGTTCTGTTTCTGCCGGGCTTTTCTGCGCTCGGCACGCTTTTTTTCCCGTGCGGCATCCCTCGGCCTGGGCTCCGAAGTTGCGGCCCTTTCCCCTGACCCGGTGGTTTTGTTTTTGCCCGCCGACTGGACCATCTCGGCCAGCCAGGTTTCGTGCCGCTTGGCCAGGCGCCTGGCCAACTCCGGCCGCTTGGCCGCGAGGTCCGTTTTCTCCGATGGATCACTGGCCAAGTCGTAAAGTTCATATTTTTGCTTGAAACCGTGCGCCTTCCAGTTGCCTTCCCTAACAGCCCATTCGCCCTTGGGCTCGCCGCTGTTCCAATAAAGCACCGGATGATGGGCCGTCGATTTTCCCATGAGCAACGGCAACAAACTTTTGCCGTCAAACACCCGCTTGACCGTATCTTTCGTGCCCATCGCATCGACCACTGTCGGGAGAATATCCAGCGAGATCACCGGAGCATCGATGGTACGCCCGCCTGAAAATTTGGCCGGCCAACTCACAATCCAGGGCGTCCGAATACCCCCCTCGTACAAACTGCCTTTAAAGCCACGCAAAATTCCGTTGTTCGCGTTCATTGCCTTCGCACCACCATTGTCAGTCAGGAAAAACAGAAAGGTATTTTCCCAAAGTCCCTCGTCCTTTAATTTTTTGACGACCGATCCAACCCCAAGATCCAGGTGATGAAGCATCGCCATGAGGATCGCGCGCTTTTTGTCGAGTTGCGGAAACATCTTTTGGTAACGCGCAATGTCCTCCTTGGGAGCCTGGGCGGGCGCATGCACCGCGTTGTAGGCGAGGTAGAGAAAAAATGGCTTCTGCTTTTGCCGGTCGATGAACGATACCGCTTCCTCCGTCAATCGAGTGGTGAGATAGCCTTCGTAATCTCCCTCCTTGACTCGCTCCTTGTTGCGATAGATCGGCGCATACTCGGGGCCTTTCACTCCGCGTAATTTAAAGTAGTCATGCCCTCCCCGACCCATGAACTTGTAGCACTCATCGAAGCCTCGATTTAGCGCATGCATCCGTAGTTTCGGATAGTCGGTGTCCAATCCCAAATGCCATTTACCCACCGCCATGCTGTTGTAGTCATCCGGCAAAAACGAAGGGAATATTTTTGCTTTTGGATTGAATCCACGGCCGCCATCGCCAGCGGTGTAAATGCCCACCCGCTGCTGATATTGGCCCAACATCAACCCGGCGCGAGTCGGCGAACAGACGTGGCCACTGGTGTAAGCCTGTGAAAAGAACACCCCTTCACGAGCCAACGCATCCATGTGCGGCGTCGCAACTTCCCTCGGATGATTCGGGTTAAAACTAATGTCAGCGTAGCCCTGATCATCGGTAAGGATCACCACGATGTTGGGTGGAGCCAGTTTCACAGCACTGAGGCCTGGGGTTGGGCACAACAGAATCAGGCCAAAGATAATGAAGAGAAAAATTCGCATGAGTGGAGAGGCCAGAGGGGACAGTTTTTTGTGCTTATTTCTGCAGATTCCTCGATTTTGTGATGGTGAGAATCATCGGTAAAGGGCGGATTTTTATCCTGCCGGAAGACCGGTCTGATGGGCTATTCATGACCTTCATTTTACCGTCTTTATCCAATAGCCCCATGATGCTGCTTCCTCCTCCATCCATATTAGTCGCAGTCCAGCAGCCAAGTTCCCTCATGAGGCTTGCCAGTTCATGCATATTCATCCCTTCGCTGTAGCGTCGTTGCCGCCCATCAACCACTACCAGCCAGAGAATTCCCCCCTTCTCGTCGGTGCCAATGGCGGTGCGTGGATGGCGGGCCCCTCCCTGGTTGACGGTGAGCTTGCCCTTGGACAGGATCAGTTGGAATCCGGTTGTGGCTTCTTCGGGTTTATCATC
>ERZ651768.1390-NODE-1390-length-17715-cov-25.847942_pt1 | contig 17715 bp, 13 predicted proteins | sample MGYA00514754_ERZ651768 | MGnify/ENA metagenome assembly ERZ651768
CGAGCGCCTTCGAAATTCCACCGATGGTCGTGGCATCAAATCTGCCTGCATCCCAAGAACCAGTCTTAATCCCCTGTTTGATAAACTCAGGAGAATAGATGTTATATCCGGCAGGAATAATTGGCAACGTGAGCCTGCTCCTGAGCTCCCTGTATTGTTCCAGAAGCTTGTCGTCGATGGGTCCCTCGAGCCAGACAAACATGCGCTCATCCATTTCCCCACCTAGCCTGAGTGCGTCCTCAAAACCGTAGGCTCCTTCGAGATCAATCATGAAATGATAGGGAGAGTCTGCAAACGTCTGCTGGATCAACTTCACGAGTTCAGAGTCCTCTTCGATTAGACCCCAGACGTGGAACTTAAAAGTCATGTAACCAAGCTTCGCGTATTCGTTGACCGCTTCGACATACTCAGGAAGCGAATCGTAGAAAGGGAGACTCGCGTAGGGCTCAATCGAATCTCGTTTTGCCCCCAGCAGTTCATAGAGAGGACGGCCTGCCCTGCGTGCCGCCAAGTCCCACAGTGCGATATCGATGTTCGCACGAGATGCATCGCTCAAGTCCGGTCTCGTTCGCTCGAGCATCGTCCCGACCTCAACCGGGTCGAGTGACCTGAGGGCAAGGAGATCAGCAGTGACGCTCTGCAATTCCAGCAGGTGTTCTTCACTGAATTCTCCTTGATGCTCAGAAACCACACCAGAGATGCCCTCGAATCCGTCTGCGGTCGTGATTCTTAAAATGTTGTTGATCTGCTTCCAAACTTCGGTCCCAGCGTAATACCGGGCATCCGTGTTGTTCGTTCCGGCGGCGTGGATCTCGACACCGACAATTCTGGCCTCATCTGAGAATCGGAAGAACGGCTCGTACTGCTCTGCTCTCTCACCTGAAAACGTCGTCAAGAGCTCAACCGCATTCAGATAAGTATTTCCGGACAAAGGGGCGGACTCAGCTCGAGCAGCCAGCAAGCAAAGCGAGGCAGCGATCATCCAAGCATAAAACGAAAATATACTTTTTTTCTCTACTTGAACACATTCCATCCTCCTTCTCCCTCACCATTAATCACAAGCTGCTATTTATTTTTTTGTTGTTGCTGTTTCAGTATAAGCAATCCATAACTTTAAAACCCCTTCAGGTACTGCAAACTCTCCATCCCAATTTGAAGGAATCAGAACACCTTCACCCGGGTTGGTAACACTTACTTGACCATCGATATGGGATAATCTTATCGAACCACTCAGGGGATACATAAATTCGTGATAACCATGAAAATATTCTGCATCAGCAGGTATAGACCCTGACGTAGACTCCCAAATACCTACCTGAAAACTTTCATCTTGATTTGAAAAAAGAGTAATGCCTCTGGCTAAAAGATTGCTGTATTCGGGATAATAAGGTTCAAAATCCCCAAAATCATAAGCGGATACTCTTGCATCATTTATTTCAACCAAATCAATAGGCCCATCATTTTTTGTTTGTTTCAAGCCATCTATAGCGTAGATGATTGCTAGATCTTCAGTAATAGTAAAAGAACCCATCCAATCTTTCGGCGTAACAAACCCTTGGCCAGGATTAAAAATAATGGTCTGACCATCACTATTTTTAACGACCATTTGCCCAAAAAGCACATACATAAATTCGTTGTAGGGATAAGGCTCATCCATAACCTCTTCTCCTCTCTTGGCTTCCCAAATGCCAATTGAAAAATTTTCATCTTCACTGGTAAATAGCTCGTATTCTCTAACCGTCAACTCTCCATAGCCTGCGTTGTAGGATTCAAACTCAGTATTGCCCAGATCCACAAACACTGATTTATCCAAATGGATCAGGTCGGCAGCGTGGAGATTGGCAGAAAGTCCTGCGTTAACATTAAGAATAAGAAATATAAAGAGAAGTGATTGTTTCATTATAAAATCCATGGTTTGTTTACTCAGAACAAATGTAATCTTTTTCATGAATTTTGTAAAAGTCAAATTGGTAAAATCTACATAACTATTTTTCATGTGACAACGTCTCCTTTTTTAGAATTGCATGAGAAAATCGTGGTTGTTTACGAATTGCTTAAAACTTCCTGCATGGCGCGATAACCTTGCTCGATAGCTGATTCAGTCATGGCACTTGCAGCGGCGTCCGAGTTGGCAATCGCGATGCGTCCAAATTGTTTTCGGCCCTTTAACCAAATTTTCTTCTCATTCGGCCACGGGTCGGAAAACCAGTGCATTTTGTCATTCTCAGCATCGGTCCCGACTGCATAACCGTGTGGCCAACGATTGACCGTAATGGCCTTGATGTCACGTGCGGGGTCGAAACCTCCATCTGTAAGCATTGCTCCGAGCTGCTCGCGTATGTTGCGTTCGAATTGTTCGAAGGGTGTACTAAGCAGATCGTATTTTCCTGCTCGGAATTGCTCTACTGCCGGTAAACCGCCGGGTAGTGGGATACGGTACATATGGACAGTAATCGGTTCATCAGTTGATCTTGAGGATTCATAATCTGCAAAACTGAGTGGATACGTTAGTCGTACATCACTGAAGTAACTCCCGGGGCAATACGCCGCGTAGATCCTGAGTTTCTCGAATGCTTTCCAGTTGCTTACCAGCACGTTTGTGGATACCAGCGGCATTCTAACGGACCTGCTAAGCGCCTCCTTTTGAGCTTTCGGCAACTCCGGACATAGGTAAGGGATGATTGAATGGTAGCAAGCAAGTATGCAGTTTTTTGCCCGTACACGTCTGGCATCGTTGTCTTGAACATAGGTTATCTCAACCTGCTTGGCAGAATTTGGGTCACCGGTATGGCGCACGCGTACTGCTGTTGCATTTAGTCTTAGACGGACCACAGATTCTCGGGAATCTAATCTACTGTAGTCGAACTTTGCCGCCACAATATCGTTCATCGAGTTACCAGGTGCGACGCCTGGGATCAGACGACGTACCAGCAATCGAGCGATCGAGGCATTGCCATCCGGGAAATGAAAATCTTCTTTATGGTTGTGTGTGCGCCGTTCAGGCGAACGTTGTATTTCGTCTTCCAGACCGAGTCCGGTGGCACCCGGTAATCCGTAACCAAGTGCATTAAATGCAGGGGTTAAATCAATGCCGTTTCCCATGTAGCTGGCTCGCCACATTGACAACAGACTGATAACCTCATGATCAGCGTTGACAAAATCAGTGAGGAAATCCAAGTAGCTGATGGATTTCAGGACGGCTATCTTTTCTTCTGTTGACTTGCCTGCAAGATAATCCCTGCCTCCGCAGAACAACTGCAAGATCTCCTCACGGGCCTTGTCGGAGAGTTGTGTATTGCTCAGAAATGCGGACACTGCATTTCTGTCGCCGTTGCCGCTGGCGAGCTCGGCCGGCAAGGTCGGGTAGGCAGGTTCCTGGTCGTATGGTTCAACGTCAGCAGCACCTGCTACCAGCCGGTCGGCGCCGAATGTTTTTTTGTCAAAGAATATGCCGCCCCGCAGATCTAAGGAGTGGTAGAGCTCATGATTGAACACCTGTTGAGCAAGACCGACGTCGACACCAAGGTCCTTAAGTAATGCTGCCGCAGGGGCCGGGTAACTCCATGGCGCCTCGATGTATTCCGTGCCGCCAAGATCGACCAACATGCGCCCGTTGTAATGGAACTCGTTGCGCTTGGCATGTCCACCGAAGTCGTCATGATTTTCGATAATCAGAATTTTAGCATTCGGTCCAGCCTCCTTTTGAAAAAAGTAGGCCGCAGCAAGCCCGCTGATGCCACCACCAACAACAACCAGATCATATTCTTCTCCGGTGTCTATAGATTCGTCTGAGTTTTGCCATCGGTTACCATCGCGTAATGAATGTGCTACTTCGAATGAGCCAGGATGAGAACCACGCATACCGGTGAGTGCAGGCGGGTAGTATCCCAGTACGTCCTGGACTCCGACACTCTGTGCGGATACTGATCCTGGAAGTAATGATGCACCGACAGCGATACTTACACCGTTCAAAAAATCCCGGCGACTAATGTCATTATTCATGCCCAGCTGCCGATCAGTTTTGTTCATATTGCTATCCTACTGTAACTCTTGTGGAGACCATTTAGATATTGAGTTTTAGAAGTGCTTCAAAAGACCTCGAAGCAGTCATAAGTGAATCCGGTGGATTATCATGCTCCACATAGTAATACTCCAGACCAGATAATTTTTTGAGTTTAAATATTTCCTCAAAGTCAATAATACCTTCTCCAACATTCCTCATTGAACCATCACTAGCCATGTCTTTAATGTGCCAGAGTGGAAATCTATTAGGATATTTTTTAATGTATCCAAGCGGATCTTCTCCTGCTTTTATTATCCAATAAAGATCAAGCTCGAATGAAACAAGATTTTTATCCGTTCCTTCTAACAGTAAATCCATTGGTCGAATACCATCGATAACTTCAAATTCGAAATCGTGATTATGGTATGCAAACTTTAATCCAGCTCCCTGACATTGTTCTCCAAATTTATTAAAGAGCTCAATGTATTCCTTGTACTTATTTAATGAACGTTGATGAGGCATTATCCAAGGCATTACAACGTATTCATGTCCGACTGTAAGTGCGACATCTATAACTTGACTGGGTGAGCTTTGAATAAATTTAAGGGGAACATGTGTGGACGGTGAAGCCAACCCTTCACTGGATAAAATATTACGAATTTCTTCCGGTGAATGATCAAAATAACCAGCAAACTCAACCTCTTTGTAGCCTATAGCTGCAATACGTTGAAGGGTATTATTTAAATCCACAGCCATATGATTACGAACTGTATACAATTGGATGCCTATCCTGTTTTTGCTTATTGATCGACCTCTAGATACGTTTCCATTGGCGTTATCACATCCATACAGAAGTACGGTCCCGGCTACTGCAAGCAAAAAATCACGTCTCAATATTATTTGAGTTTGATTTTTGCATTTCATATTTTTCCTTCTTTTAATAGTTGCACAGCATATGCTGAAGCTCTTGCAGTTAAGGCCATATAGGTGAGCGACGGATTTTGGCAAGCAGACGAAGTCATAGCGGAGCCATCGGTCACAAACAGATTTGATACATCATGAGTTTGATTGAATTTATTGAGCACCGAGCTGTTCGGATTATGACCCATTCGAGCTGTGCCCATCTCATGGATAGCAAGCCCTGGAGGAGCATCTTCATTGTATTTTTGTATATTGATTATTCCAGCAGCACTTAACATAGCTTCCGCATCATCCGCCATGGCATCAAGCATCTTTAATTCATTGTCATGAAGTTCGCATTCTATAGTTAACAAAGGTATTCCCCATTGATCCTGCTTGTTTTTAGCCAACAGCACACGATTTCTTTTATCAGGAAGCATTTCACCGAACCCACCGAGATGGAATTGCCAAGAACCAGGCTCTCGTAGTTTTTCTTTTAATTCAAGACCGATGCCTTGCATATTCAAACCGCGTCTCCAGTTTGGCCTTGAGGCACCTCCTTGAAAACCATAGCCACGTAGAAAACGATCATCCTGCTCAGTTACATTCCTATACCTTGGAATATAAATCCCATTGGGTCTTCTGCCTGAATAATAGTTTTCTTGGAATCCAGGATGTTCGCCACTGGCGCCTGACATAAAAATATGATCCATAAGATAATGCCCCAGGGTGTCACTGGAATTAGCAACTCCGTTTGGAAAACTCTCGGATATCGAATTCAACATAATTTGGGTGGAGCCTAATGTTGAAGCACAGAGAAATATTATGCGTCCAGAATACTGACGATAGTCTTTGGTATTTGCATCAATAATTTTAACTCCGGTGGCTCGTTTTGAGACATTGTCATAAGTCACACTATGGACAATTGCATCAGTGACGGTAGTTAAATTATTTGTGCGTCTTGCAGCAGGTAGTGTTGCGGAAAGTGAACTGAAGGATGCACCGAACGAACACCCTTTCTCACACTCATTGCGATATTGGCACCGACCACGACCTAACTCAAGATGCTCTTTGGTTGGTTCTGTAAGATTGGCACAACGTCCTATAATCATCTTACGTGTTGGAAAGGCCTTTTCTATTTTTTGTTTTGCCTCAGTTTCAACGCAATTCATTTTCATTGGAGGTAAAAATTTTCCATCTGGTAATTGATCCAACCCCTCCAAAGAACCACTGATACCTGCAAACTTTTCAACATGGTCATACCATGGAGCAATATCTTGATAACGAATAGGCCAATCAATCCCGTGGCCATCAGTTTTGTTGGCTCTGAAATCGATATCGCTCCACCGGTAAGTCTGTCTGGCCCAAAGTTGCGATCTACCACCCAGTTGGTACCCTCTAATCCAAGTAAATGGTTTCTCTTTAGGATGAATATATTGATGTATCCGATCGTTAACAAAGAATTTCTTGGTGGCGCCTTCTAAGGCATAACAGTCTTTTTGAACAAAATAATCCCGATTCGCTTCTTCTTCTGGAATACGGCCTGCGAACGGCATTTCCCACGGGGCTTTATCTTCACCGCTGTAATCTTCTCTATGAGTTATGTGTGGGCCTCTCTCCACCAGAAGTACTTTTAAACCTCTCTCAGTAAGCTCTTTTGCCGCCCATCCCCCTGAGATTCCTGAACCCACGACTATGGCATCAAACTCAGGTGATGTGTTAGTCGACATTAATCATCTCCAAATAAACTTAGCTTGACCAACTGCGGCCTACCTCACTGAATGGGATGCAGCCTCTATAACCACCCGGAATACGATCGTATCGCAATTCAACAGAAGCCCCCTCTTCCGATGAATAATAGCCAAAAACAACCAAAGCTTTGAACTCTCCAAAAAAAATATCAGTGCCGTTATCGGAAAATGATTCCTTATCCAATACTTCAAGTAATTTTATTTGCTGTGTTTCAGTAGCATCGGAAAATTTTTTGCCGGTCAGAACGAGGCTTCGACTATCGATATTGTTAAAATTGTCGAGGAAACGAAGCCGTGTGTCTGCTGCTGCCCACCCGTCCAACATAACATCAATAAATTGATGTACATTGGCAGTTAATGCACCTGGGGTATCGGATTCTGGAATGATCAAATCAACTAAGCGTTTGGTCATTTGAAAATGATGCTCGCTGAGAAATTTTGGTATGTAATTCGAACCCATTGCAGCCACATTACTGATTAAAGGGCTAATTTGGGCAGCAGATATGCTGCCACCTAAAAGCAACACTGCATTTCTAATCGCTTTTCTCCTTGTAAGTGATATTGAATTTAATTTTATGTTTTTGTCCATATTCAAATTAACCGCATCAACCGAAGCGCTGGGTAATAATATCTGCGATAGCTCGCTTTTCGTCATTATTCTCTGGCCAACATTCTAGGCCAATCGGTCCTTTATAGCCTATTGCATCAATGGCATTGAAAATAAAATTATAATTCAATTCTCCCGACCCAGGTTGATGGCGCCCTGGAATATCAGCGACTTGTATATAACCAACTTGGTCTATCCCAGCATAAAGATTTTCCACTATATTGCCTTCGGTTAATTGCATGTGGTAAAGGTCCCAGTTAATTTTAATAAAAGGCGAATCAATTTCCCTGCAGATTCGTAACGCATCCGCTGATCCATTTAAAAAATGCCCCTGATGGTCAACCGGATTAAAAGGCTCCAGTATTAACATCTTTTTAGCATCCTCCAAAATAGGCGCTGCTGTTTCCAGAGCTAAGGACAAATTGGCAAGGCTTTCCGCTTGCGGTATGGTTTTCAGTGTTTGGTGTCCAACCACGGTAAACATTGGTGCATTTAATTGATGGGCTATTTCAGTAACGCGTTTCATTGTTTCTATAAAATCATTGTGATTACTTGTATCGGCAAGACTGGGGCCGCCCCAGCCTGTAAATTGAACAATACTTAGATCCAGTTTTCTGGCCAATGCTGCAACAGAATTCATGTTTCTGCTATTTTTGTTGTGTTCCCAAAATTCTACCGAACTGAATCCTGCCTGTGCGGCTCTCTCAAATCGCTGCATAAAATCAAGATCGGTCCACCAAGATTCCATATTGCAAGCCAGGCCTTGTAACAATTGCCGAGATTGTTGTTGAGGAGATTGATCTGCATGAAGATTGGAAGTGGTTGCTAGTGTACCCAGTACTGCAATCAATTCTCTTCGTGTTATAGACATTTTAAAACCACACTTTATAAGCCTCAGATGAACCATATCCATTGGTCGGAGGTTCGAGTCCTCCCGGGTCCACCATTATGCAAGAATTTTTCAATTATTATAAAGAAGACTAATCTTTAGAGTATTTCTCATACCATTCACTTAGGTATCCATAGGTTCTAAACCAGTTTGTTGGTTTTTTCTCATCTGTTCCATGCCACTCTCCATTAATACGAACCAAGGTTGTTTCTACCCCAGCTTCTTTAAGTGCTATATACATCTCTTCAGTTTGTGCCATGGGTGTTCTGATATCCAATACTCCAGTCATAAATAGAGTAGGAGTCTTTATGAATCCTGTTCTCATAATAGGAGAATGTTCTAGCCACTCAGTAGGATCCTCCCAAAATGGCTTTTCAAACCATGTAAAGGTCCATGCAGGTATATCTGTTGTTCCAACCATCGAAATCCAATTTGTTACGGGACACAAAGAAGCGGCTGCTGCAAATCTATCATCATGACCAACTACCCAAGCTGTTAAAATACCGCCACCACTACATCCTTGGACATACATCTTTGATTCGTTAATAAATCCCATATCTGTGACGTAATCTACTCCTGCTAATAGGTCAGATAGGTCTCCCTTGCCTGGATAGTCCTTATCGATTTCTTTTGCAAAATCACTTCCGTAACCAGTACTACCTCTTGGATTGGTATACAAAACTACATATCCATCACTCGCAAATTGATGCCACAAATAATTAAAGGATGGTCTGTACATCGCATGAGGACCACCATGAATTGCAAGAATCAAAGGGTATTTTTTATTTTTATCAAAATTCGGTGGAGTGATATACCAGCCTTGAATTTTTGTTCCATCTGGTGACATGTAATTGATTTCATTTGTCTCACCAAAATTATATTGGGAAAGAATTAGTTCATTAAACTCCGTTAATTTATTAAGTTTTGATTTGTTAACAGATGCTATTTCACCTGGCCTTTTAGCGTTAGCATAAACTCCATAAAGACTTTGATTTGATACTGAAGAAAGATAAAACTGCTCATTAAATCTTGGAATGACTTCTTTAATGTCTAGATTGTTAACATCAAGTTCTATTAATTTAGATGAGCCTCTTTCATCAATATGAAATACAACTTTATCATCTGAGACCCAAAACAATTCACCTGGAGAAGAGCTTAGGTTATTTGCTAAAACCTTATTATTTTTTTTATGATTTATCCATACATCAAGGGCTAAATCTATATAATTCAGCCTTGGATGCCCAATGAAAACAATCTTTTCCCCGTCTTTTGAGGCCTTAGGTGACATGAAAACTCCAATTTCAGGTGAAATTTTATTAAGCTCTTTATTTTTAGTATTTAAAACAAAGATTGCTGTTTGTTGCCATGGTGGTACAAGGTCATTAAGCGAGCTATTTCCAGTAAATAAAATATTTGTATTATCTATCCATTGAAGATCATCAACATAATCATTTCCCCAGTCAGAGATTTTTACAGCAGGGCCACCATCTGAACCAACAAGATACAAATGATTTTCTCCACTTTCAAGCTCGCCTTCTCCATCTGACTTCCAATGCATGCTGGTTACAATATTTGGATCACTAGTCCAAGAGTAGTCAACTCCTTCTTCTTTACCAGGAATGTCAATTTTCCAGTCTGATTCGTATTCATTAAATGAAGAGAATGAAAAGAACTTTCCATCTTTAGACCAAGCAAAATCTTTTATTTCCTTTTCAAGATTAGTAATCTTGGATTCTGCTTCATTATTAAGATATTTAATATAAATCTGGGAAGTATCGTTGTCGTCACTTTTAACATAAGCAACTCGTGAACTATCTGGCGACCATTTTGGATTTTCTCCTTTAGCGAAGAATCTTTTATCAGATCCATCCTGTTTCATCACCCAAATCTCATTTATAAAATCATCATTCTTTTTATCAATATATTTTTTTGAGAAGATAATAAGTGAATTATCTGGGCTTGCGATAGGGCTACTGACCGATTGAATATCCCAGTAGCTTATTGGTTCTAGGTTCTTAGCTTGAATTCCAAGGGAAAAAATTATAACGAAAGCGAGTATTGATTTATTTAGCATAATTAAATTCTCCTAAACCCTAGACTAGTAAATTTATTTATAAACTATAAGTGAAATTCTTGCGGAAATGTATGAAATTAATAATCAGGGATTGCATTAACTGCTGATTTAATCACTTGGCAACCATCTGGTGAATACTATCTTAAAACTTCTTTTAATAGATTCAAATGAGGTAGGATAAATACTCATCACTTGAGAAACTCTTCTAACTCACTTTAATACAACCAGGATTCGATAAAAATATGAGCCAAGTTAATAAAAACCGTCTTTTTATTGCCAGCTGCACCTCTTTGGCGCTAACCGCAATGACGTTTGCAATTCGTGCACGATTAGAAACAGTGTTTGGGCCGGCAGGAGTCGGTTTAACATTGGAGCAAATCGGCTACGCTTTTATGCCTGCATTTTGGGGATTTACGCTGGCGATGATTGTTGGTGGACCCATCGTAGATTATTTTGGAATGAAAAAAGTTATGTGGTTGGCTTTTATTCTGCATGCATTCGGAATCATCTTTACATTAGCTGCAACTGATTTCTCATCACTGTTTACAGCAACCATCCTCATGGGATTGGGTAACGGTATGGTGGAAGCTGTCTGCAACCCTATGGTGGCAAGTATGTATCCCACCCAAAAAACTAAAATGCTAAATCGTTTTCATTTATGGTGGCCTGCAGGGATTGTTATTGGCTCAATCATTGGATACTTAATAATGGATATCGCAGGCCTAGGCTGGCAAGTGATGGTGGCATCTCTTTTTATCCCTCTGGTAGTGTATGGCTACCTAATTATAGGCCAAACATTTCCTTTAACTGAGCGGGTAGAAATGGGTATCAGTACGAAGGCAGCTCTAAAAAGTCTCTTGACGCCACTTTATCTGTTTATTGCTGTTTGTATGTTGCTTTCAGCCACAACGGAATTAGGAACAACACAACGCATCGAATCACTGCTAAGAGAAACAGGAGTCAATGCACTCCTTGTACTCGCATTTATTAATGGTCTTATGATGATTGGTAGGTATTTTGCAGGTCCAATTTCAAAGAAAATAAGCACAACTGGCATGTTGTGGTTTTCAGCATTATTTTCGTTTATCGGATTGCAACTTCTCGCTAACGCATCGGGTATGTTTGTTTTTCTTGCTGCCGGTGTTTTTGCCATAGGAATAACTTTTTTCTGGCCAACCACGCTTGCATTTATTTCAGAAAACATACCTGAAAGTGGGGCTTTTGGGCTTTCAATTATGGGGGGGCTGGGCAACTTGTCGGTTTCAATCGTGCTGCCAGTGATGGGGCGATTTCTTGATAATTCAAACGGAATGCAAGTCATCCAGACAATGAGCACGCTGCCGGCTATATTGTTCGTTTTTTATGGTGCGCTATATTTTTATCGAAAAAAATACAACCAAACCTAAGCGAAAGCGAAAACTGCTAGGCCTTACAAATTTACCCAAACCGAACCTTCGTTGCTTGAACGAACGACTGCCTCTATAAAAATCACGCCAGCTTTGCCGTCCTCAGCTGTAGGAAAACTTACATTTTGATCTACGGCTTCGCCATTGCGTGCAGCAAAAATTGCATGTGCAATTTCACTATAAATTGTGGCAAAACCCTCTAAATATCCTTCAGGATGACCTGCAGGGACTTTTGTTGCGAGTGATGCTTCACTTACAACGCTGGAACTGTCTCGGGTGATTCGTTGTGAGGGTTGATTTAAAGGAGAAAATATTAATTCATTGGGCTCTTCTTGCCGCCAACTCAGTCCACCACGTTCGCCAAAAATTCTGAATTGTAAATTATTTTCATTGCCAATCGCAACTTGACTCGCCCAAATAATGCCTCTGGCATTTCCTTTAAATCGTAATAAAACGTTGGCATTATCGTCTAGCTTTCGTCCATCGCCAAATATGGAAATATCGGCACACAAAGCCTCTGCCTCCAACCCACTTACAAAACAAGCTAAATGAAATGCATGTGTCCCAATATCACCAATACAGCCACCCAATCCTGATTGCAAAGGGTCAGTTCGCCACAAAGCTTGTTTATGACCTTCTTTTTCAATTGACTCTGCTAGCCAATCCTGAGCATATTCACATTGTACGACTCTAATTGCTCCAATCTCACCATTCTCAATCATCGCCCGCGCATGCCTTACCATTGGATGACCGCTGTAATTATAGGTAACGGCAAAAACCAAGTTTTGTTTGTTTGCAAGCTCAACCAGTTCATCAGCTTCATGCGTAGTCACCGTCATTGGTTTATCACAAATTACGTGAAAACCTTCTTGGAGAAATCTTTTTGCGATTGGAAAATGCATATCATTGGGCGTAACAATTGACACCGCTTCAATTCGATCATCTCGACTTGATTCACCCCTGATCATTGCCTCATAGTTTTTATACGATCTACCTTTTTCCAAACCTAATTCAGAACCCGATTTTTGAGACCGTTCCGGCTCGGACGATAATGCACCTGCACAAAAGAGATAGTTGTTATCGAGACGGGCAGCAATGCGATGTACTTCACCAATAAACGACCCCTGACCTCCTCCGACCATTCCCCATCGGATTGGATCTTTTTTTTCTCTATCAGCCATGTTGTTTAAGGCAAGCCCAGCAAACTTTTATTGGATTTTTTATCGCTATCCGATCCTGCGAAATCATCGAAAGCTTTATCTGTAACACGAATAATTTGATCACGAATAAATGCTGCGCCTTCTTTTGCGCCATCTTCAGGATGTTTTAAGCAGCATTCCCATTCCAGAACAGCCCACCCCTGAAAGTCGTATTGAGCGAATTTAGAGAAAATGCTATTAAAGTCAATTTGACCATCGCCTACAGAGCGAAATCGACCTGCCCTATCGAGCCATGATTGATAACCTCCATAGACACCTTGACGTCCTGTTGGATTCAATTCTGCGTCTTTGACGTGAAACATTTTGATCCGTTCGTGATAAATATCAATGTGCTGAAGATAATCCAGTGCTTGTAACATATAGTGACTTGGGTCGTATAGCATGTGACATCGATCATGGTTATGCACACGCTCTAGAAACATCTCAAATGTAACACCATCATGTAAATCTTCACCCGGATGTATCTCATAACATAGATTGATTCCGGCATCATCAAAGGCATTGAGTATGGGTAACCACCGCTTGGCCAATTCATCAAAAGCGGTCTCTATGAGTCCCGCTGGTCGTTGAGGCCAGGGATAAAAATATGGCCAAGCCAGGGCACCGGAAAACGTGGCATGTTCAGTTAAGCCTAGATTCTCAGATGCTTTTGCTGCAAGTAGCATTTGACTAACTGCCCATTGTTGCCTCGATTCTGGATTACCGCGAACTTCAGGAACTGCAAATGAGTCAAAAAGAGCATCGTACGCAGGATGAACTGCCACCAGTTGCCCCTGGGTATGTGTTGATAACTCGGTAATCACCAAACCATGATTATCTAATGTTTCACAAATTTCAGTGCAATATAACTGGCTATTTGCTGCTTTTTCAAGATCAAAGAGCCGACTATCCCAACTTGGAATTTGAACGCCTTTAAATCCAAGATCTGCAGCCCATTTTGCTATGTTATCCAGAGTATTAAATGGGGGTTCATCTCCAGCAAATTGAGCCAAAAATATGGCTGGTCCTTTAATTGTTTTCATCACACGAGGATATTAAGCTTCGGTTATATCAAAAATTCGTATCGATGGTCCTTCATCACAAAATGAACCTATTAGCTCTACTGTTCCATCATCCATTCTAAATGCTAGATATTTCTCGTAATGTTCTTTCGATTCCCATGTTTCAGTCATTACGAAATTATTTTGATTTTCCACATTAAGAGTTAGATTAATTCCATGGCAACCATCATAAGCCCGGGTAACTTTGTAAGCTTCTTCGCATAATTCAACAAAATTATCTACTTGGTCTTCTTTTAAGACACCCTCTAATAAAACACTAACTGTCATATTAACTCCTTTTTAAACTTGATTTTTAGAGATCACAAATAGTAGAACTTCTCAGTCTCTTCTTCAACAAAAGATACAAAAACCACCTAGTCCAATTTGAAATAATTCACTACTTCCAACCATCCACCATTATTTAGGTGGGGCTTGATAATACTGGCCAATAAAAAGTCTGACTAAAGAGTTCTGTAATCCGATATTTATAAGGTACCTTATGGTCTGGAGCTAGCCGGGATTTTCATTTTTCATCTTCTCCTTGTCCTAACATGAACTCTGGATATGCTTTACTACCTGTTTCCCACATATCTTGTCCACCCAGTTCTTCTTCCCTACCTATTCGAATACCTATTGTATTCTTCAGTGCAAACCATATTACATAGGATGAAGAAAATACAAAGGCAAAGATCGTTGCAGTTCCTATTGCTTGTTCTGTAAATGTTGCATCAGTATTTAATATTGGTACCAACATAAGCCCTAAAACACCGGCAACACCATGAACACTGATTGCACCCACCGGGTCGTCAATACCCCACCTCTCAAGATAACTCATGGAGAGTGGAATGATTAAACCACCTAATCCACCATAGATGATTGAAACATATGGTGAAGGTGTCAATGGGTCAGCAGTAATTACGACTAGTCCAGCTAATGCACCATTACATACTGCATTTAATGGAACTCTTCCTAACCATAATTTGGATAATACCAAAGCAGATAGTAAGCCAGATGCAGCTGCAGTATTTGTATTAACGAAAATCTTTGCTACTGCATTTGCATTTTCAAAACCAGAGATTGCAAGTTGTGAACCGCCATTGAATCCAAACCAACCCATCCAAAGAATGAGAGTTCCCAGTGCAACTTGAGCTGCATTGGAACCATGTATTGGTTTTGGTGACCCGTCCTCATCGTACTTTCCTATTCTGGGTCCGAGCAGCAATACCCCTGCAAGTGCAGCCGATGCCCCCGCCAAATGAACGATTCCAGAGCCAGCAAAGTCATAAAAACCTCTTTGACTTAACCATCCACCACCCCATGACCATGACCCTTGTATTGGGTATATAACAGCTGTAAAAATTGTTGCAAACAGGAGGAATGTCCAGAGTTTCTTTCTTTCTGCTACTGCACCAGACACAATTGACATTGCAGTTGCGACAAATACAACTTGAAAAAAGAAATCAGACCATAGTGCATGATCATCAGGTGGAGCCCACCCATACATGAGTCCATACCCTGCTAGTAAAAAACTGATTGATGCAACACTATAAAGTGCAACATTTTTAATCAATATTTCCGTAACATTTTTACTCCGAATTGAACCAGCTTCTAACATGGTAAAACCTGTAGCCATCCACATGACCAGTGTTCCCATAATTAAAAAATATAGGGTGTTTAATGAATATTCCATTTAGTTTTCCAGATCTCTTTTCTTTGATTTATAGTAATTTAAATTTCCGTAAAGTGGGGTGAACTGTTTCTTAACTAAAAATACAGGAATATTTTCTAAGAAGTTTTTGTGAACTTGCTTTCTAACAGAAATGAAATGTTGATTGAATATATCATTGTCAAAATAACTTTCTATTTCTCTCATCAGCCCACCGGCTAAGAAAATTCCACCTGTGCAATTGTAGGTCAAAGCCATCTCTGAGCAGAGTACAGCGAAACATTTTATATAATTATCGATGATCTCAGCACAAATTGAATCATTGTTCTTATTTAATCTACTCAATATTTCCTCAGTGCTGATTTCCTCGCCTTCGAGGTGTTTGTATATTTTAGTTAGCCCTGGGCCTGAGAGCACATCTTCAAGAATGGTAAAGCTATCTGAATCGTTGATGCCAAATATATTTAGATAATATTGTAGGGAGGTTTGAGTATTTCCAATTTCTGAAGAATTGACGTATTCAGAGTTATTATTTTGAGAATACAATGCTGCTCCTAAGCCAGTCCCGGGTCCAATAATCAGTTTGGGCCCATGATCCGAAGCTGAAACCTTACCTTCTCTAATAACATGCAAATCTTCACTCTTTAAACTCGGCAAACAGTAAGCAATGGCTTCCCAATCGTTTAATAAAGAACAACTCATTAATTTAAATTTTTGCTGCAGTTCATCGGAAGATATTGTCCAATCTCGATTGGTCATGGTTACCAAACTGCCATCCCTCGGGCCAGCCACTGAAATCACAACATGTTCAATTTTGTCAACACTGGATTCCAGCAAATAATCTAATGTTTCATAAAAGTGTTCCAACTTATCAAGTTTTATTTTCTGAATTTTATCAAGTTCTGCATCACGGGCAGAGCCGTAACCAGCACGGATATTGGTACCACCTAAATCAATGACTAGAATATTTCTACCACCAGGTTGCATAAAATACCCCTAAAATCATGATGACTATAGCCTCGGCAGACCAATATCTCGTTTACGGGCCAACTCGACATACAGCTTTACGTCATCCTCAAGCAACAGGCGTTTTTCCATCAGGCGCTTTGCCACTTTTTCAACCTGCTTCACATAAGCCTCGTGATTCGCATAACGTTCCTCGATAGAGAGCCTGGGATCCGCAGACTTTTGTCGATCTGATTTCGTTACTGGAAAAGGAATCGCCGAACCGATAACCGAACAAAGAGATCCTTTAGCGAATCCCTCGCTACCAAGATTCCAACCCATGTAGGTCGCGAGCGGAACACTCACGTCCGGCAAGCGAATACCGGCAATGTCGTTGCCATCCTCGTCAACCGTTGGAATAAAAATAGGGTAGGATACGCCCTCGTTCGGCGGGTACGTTGAATAATCGGTGACACGCAGCCCGTTGATGACATCAGGAAACAAAACTCCTGGAATTGACGGAAAGCCAGTACTTTCTCTATCCAACGGCACAAGCGTCCCATCGGCATGGGATGGAAACTCACTGTCCGGAGGCTCGACTCCCTCGCGAACCCATAGATCGAGCGCGTGTAATAGTGCGCGCATCGGGCCACCGTTTTGCAGTGGGTTGGCAAGGTGCTGGCAGTATTCGAGAGGATACGGATCTTCGCCGAATCCCTCTGAGTGGGGCGTACTTGCCATCAGGTACGCGCGTACGTTATCCGGCAGTTCGATATCTTTGCCGGTTGTATCCGTCACGACGAGTGACGAGCGTGCCTGCCAAAACTCCGTCGCGGTATCCGTGTGAAATACCTTCGGACAGGTGTCAGATTCCAAGCAACGTTTGAGGATGCCGTCTGTCTTTCCCGTGAGAGGATCCTTCATCACCCCGTAGGTGAATGGGAACTGATCACCAGGTTGAAGATGAGCCTCATGTTCCTGCGAATATCGGCCAGGCTGTGCGAACCGAAAATTGATCCAAGTTTTGCGTGAACCCGCAACGTCCGGTATCAGGCCATCGAAAACCATTCTGCCCTGCTCGTCTTCGTTGAATCCCTGATACAAGAAGTCCCGCACGAAGCGGCCGCTCTGCGATATGCCCATGCCGTAGGTAGATTGAGTTGCCGGTTTGCCTTTGAGTAAAAGCGGGTTGGCGTTGCCAGCGGTATCCTCTA
>ERZ651768.1391-NODE-1391-length-17702-cov-10.146270_pt1 | contig 17702 bp, 21 predicted proteins | sample MGYA00514754_ERZ651768 | MGnify/ENA metagenome assembly ERZ651768
TTCGCCTACTTCGTGAACATGTCCGGTTTCATGGAGTGCATAGACATGAAGAGTGGCAAGGTGGTTTACGAGGAGCGTTTGCCTTCGACAAAAAACAACGCAACCACCTGGGCTTCGCCTATTCTTGTGGGTGATCGCGTGTACGTCACCAATCAATCCGGCGACACGCACGTGGTGCTTGCCAGCCCTAAATTCGAGCTGTTGGCCACCAATTCGGTGGGTGAGTACTCGAACTCGACACTGGCTGTGTCGGACGGGGCGATCTTTCTTCGAACCCATGAGAGCTTGTGGTGTATTGGCCGGTCGGCAGGGGGCAAATGATCCATCGCTTGGCCAACCGAGGAATCCCTTTGATTCCTAGCCTTGAAAATCGGGATTCAAAAAGCCTATAAGGGACCGTGAACTGGCTATTACTGGCGCAGGTTGCGGGCTCGGAAGCGGGCAACTCCGCTTGGCAACTGATAAAGCAAGGCGGACCCATGGTCTGGGTTCTACTGCTGGTCTCGGCGGTTGCGGTGACGGTGTTCCTCGAGCGTGTCCTAAACTATCGCCGTGTCCAGATCAACACCACCGAGTTCATCGCCGGGATTCGGGCAAACCTCAAAAACAACTACAACATCGTTGAGTTGGTGGCGATTTGCGACGCCACGCCGGGGCCGGTGGCACGCATGACGAAGCTGGCTATCCTCAATCGCGAACTGTCGCGGGAGCAGTTGCGCGAACTACTCGATGACAACAAGCGCATTGAGGTTGCGCGGCTGGAAAAACGCCTGAACATGCTGGGCACCATCGCGCAGATTGCCCCGCTGCTTGGTCTCCTAGGCACGGTGCTGGGATTCATAACCATCTTTCGCGCAGTGTGGCAGCAGGGCAACTGGGTACTGGCCCAGACGCTGGCTGGCGGTATCTGGCAGGGACTGGTCTGCATGGCGCTAGGCCTGGCCATCGCGATACCGTGTTATGTCGCCTTCAACTATCTTGTGGGCCGCAAGAACGACCTGGCCGTGGACATCGACAAGATTTCATCGGAGATTCTCAACATCATCACCGTTGAAATGCCGCCGTCCAGCGGTTCGTCCAAGACGCGACTGGCCCGCAAGGTGGCAGCCAAGCCAGCTGACAGATGAACCATCACGGCAACATTCGTCCCTACCACGGGCGGCTGGACTTTGCACCGTTCGTCGGCGTGCTATTCCTGATGCTGCCCCTGTTGTTGTTTCACACTTCCATGGTTTTCAAGCCGGGCATCGAGGTGGATATCAACCTGCCGGTTTCCTCACAGCGCACCGGCGTGGGTGACCCGTCGCTGGCGGTGGCCGTCGATGCAGACGGGATCCTGTATTTCCGAGGGCAGACCCTGCGCGACCAGGTCTTCTCCCTGCCGGTGAGTGAGGCTGAGGAAAATCTCCCCCTGTCCGAGTTGTTGGTCAACCGCGCCCCCGATCTGGACATTAACATCGTGCAGCGCTCGATTGAGCAGGGCAGGGTGCGGGTGGACGGTCGTCTGGCCCGCCTGGACGACCAGCTCAAGGGAGGGCAGCAGGTGGAACTGGAACTGCCCTCGACCGAGTTGCTGCGCCCTCAAGTCATCCAGGCCATCAAGGGGGGCGGCAAGACCCCGAAAGAGGTCTCCCTGCTGATTCAGGCGGACAAGGCCGTGCGGCACGAAGCGATTATCCGGCTCTGCACCCTCGCCGGGCAGATCGGTGTCGGCCAAGTTTTATTGGCTTCGCGGCCGCCGGATTTTTCCCGGCCGTTCGAGCCGGAACCCAGCGCGGTGCCGTGAGCGACAAGCCGTCAACCATCGAGTCGGGGGAGGGCTGGTCCAACCAGGCCATTGGTATCTGGGTGATGATCGTTTTCGCGGTGCAGTTGGGCGTTCTTTCTTGGCTGGGACGCGCCCCGCTTGCCGTGCGGGCGCATACCGAAAACCAGCCGCTACGGCTGATGCCAGAGATTCAACTGACACCCGACAGTGGTTCGGGGGAGGCGTTCAGCGACCCGACCCTGTTTTCCCGCCCTAACCGGCGCGGTTTCTCCGGGACGGCTTGGCGTCGGTTTTCCGGGGTAGAGCATCAACTCATCGACTGGAATGAGACACCGCGTCTGCTCGACAACCAACCCGCTACGCTGGGGGCCGCCTTTCGTGAGGCGCTGCCGGATCATCTGGCAGTCGTGTCGGGCATCCCGGCCAAGGACTTGGCCAGGCCAGTGAGGGTGGAGCCGGCGCCGCTGGCACTGCGCGATGCCTCCGAGTTGAAAATCCTCGGTGGCTTGGCCAAGCGGCCGCTGGTGCGCTCGGTGTCCGTCCCGGCGCTCCCTCACGATGAGGCGCTGCGGCGGACGTATATAAGGATCGGCGTGAACACGGACGGCTACGTGGTGTCGTCCAGGGTGCTGGGTCGCCTGGCCAAGGGTGACCCGTTTCAGTCCGCAGCAGACAGGCGTGCGCTGGAACTGCTCCGGGGTATCCGGTTTGAGCCGACCAAGCGCACCCGCTTCGATCGCCCTGACCAGCCGGGCGCACTGGAGTGGGGTGAGGCGCTGTTCCATTGGAGAACGGTGGCCCCGCCCAAGACACCACCCGCCCCAGCCCCGCCGTCGAGCTGATGTTTCCCGATCAAGTCATCTTCCTCTGCTTCGCGGTCGTGATCAGCCTGCTGGGTGTGTTCGCGTTGCTGTACGAGTTTCGACGTAAACGGTTCGAGCCGGAGCCGACCGAGGATCGGGTGTTTCGCTGTCAAGACTGCGCCTACGTATACACCGATGACCACGACGTGGACCGGTCACGTTGTCCGGAGTGTGGCCTGTTCAACTCGCCGTTCGTCTTCTAAAAACTGAAAACGCTGCCCTACCGCTCGTACACAATCATTGCCGCGTAGTCGGGCAGGTACTTCTGGGTGGTTGGGTCGAAGTGCGAGTAGTTCAGTGAGTGCAGGCTGAGAATCTGCTCGCGGGAAAACTTCTCGAGAAACTTGTTGACGCTCTCGTCGAACTTGTCCAGTCCCAGCTCGATGCAATCGCCGCGTTTGATGGTTTTGATACAAATTTTTCCATCCCCGGTGATTTCCTCCTCTTTTTTCGAGCTTTCTTTTTTCAGCAACACCTCGCCGCCCTCATGCACCGGCACCGCCAGTTTTTTGGCCTCCGGCTCCGTGGCCACAGGGGGGGCGGTCGGTTCTGTCTCCACCTTCTGCACATTTTCATCGCCTGCCGATGGGATTTTGATTGGTTTGGTGCATGAGGGGCATTCGATTTCAGAGCCGGAGAGGCCCTCGTCTGTGGTCAGGTTCTGTCCGCATAGTGGACAGTTAAAGGTTAAGTCTGCCATGGTGCTTTAATGGGTTGCTTAAGGGCAGTAGCTTACGCCCACCGGTCGGCCTTGGCCAGCCCAAAAGATAGCATTTTCGGATTGAATACTCTCCGTCGTGTGGCAGTCTCCCGAAATTGCCTTCAAAAAAGCCTTATGATTACAACCACTTGCAATTTGAAGATGGAAAGCCGGCCCCGGCGCAGAGGTTTTACGCTGATTGAGTTATTGGTGGTGATCGCCATCATCGCCATTTTGGCGGCCATGCTTCTGCCGGCCCTGGCACAGGCCAAGGCCAAGGCACAGCAGATCTTTTGCATGAACAACGAGAAGCAGATGGGCATCGCCCTGCAAATGTACGTGTCTGACAATGCCTATTATCCGGGACATTGGGATCTCCGGTCGGGTATAGGCATATCCAAGTACACCGGAAAACCGGTCAACAACGCCATCGCCTGGACCGGGCGGCTTTATGGCTATGCTCAGAGCACCGATCTGTTTTTCTGTCCGGCGAAAAAAGGAAATGGAGCGGACCGATTCAAGTGGAAGGATTACAAGGGCAAAGATCCCACAAAGAAAGACCCCACGTTTCCGTTCAACCTTCACCATGGAGGCGGTGCATTTTTCACTTACGGCTACAACGACTGGGGGGTGCGCGAGTTTGTAACGGTTAAAAATCGTACACTGGGTCTTGGTGGGGATGTTCGTGGTGAGAAGGATTTGATCCCCGAGAGCACGGTGCGCATGCCATCGGACATGGTCTGCATCTCCGATACCCAGGCGGATGGGGTATGGGATTGTGCCGTGGATCCCTGTGACGGCGGTAGCTTTAACAATCCTGCCAAGGAATGGCCCAGCAAGCGGCACACCCTTGGCTCCAATATCCTGCTGGCCGATGGACATGCCGAGTACCACAAGATGATGGATCTGGTGGCGCGCAAGCCAACAGGCGCATTCAAGAGCGGTGCTGAGAGTATGCTCCGGCGCTGGAACAACGACAACCAGCCTCACCGAGAGTGGTGGTAAGTCGCAGATGAACGACAAGGCCAAGCTGGGACTTTCAATTGCAGCCATCGTTCTTTGTGGCGGCTTCATCGTCAATTATGTGTCTTTGTCAGGAACAAGTGCAGACTTTCCCGACGGTGGCACATGGACCCTATGCAATGCCTGCGGTGAAATGCAGGTGATCGACGACGAGACCCGCGGCCGTTTTTACGACGACAACCCGAGCCATATGGGCCAGCCAATGGTTTGCCCCAAGTGCAAAAAAGGCAGGCTGGTGGACGGCAAGAAGTGTCCCGTAAACGGTTGTTTTTACGTGCAGGCTAACCAGATGGCGGATGGTCGGCCGATTTGTCCTGTGTGCAAAAAGCCTCTGCCATGAAGCGCTTGGCGAAGCGGCTGAACTTTAATTTGAATCAAAACTACTTGTTACAATGAACACTCCAAGCACGACCAAGCGATACGGATTCACGTTGATCGAGTTGCTGGTGGTGATCGCCATCATCGCCATTCTTGCGGCGCTGCTGCTTCCTGCCCTGGCCAAGGCCAAGGCCCAGGGGCAGGGTGCCTACTGCCTGAATAACACCAAGCAATTGACCTTATGTTGGGTAATGTATGCCGGTGACAACGATGATTATTTGGTGAGTAATTCCATAAGGGGCGGGAACAAGAGCTCCTGGATTGACCCCGCGTATAACATGCGAAACAAAGCTCATGCTCAGGATACGAGGCACCTTAAACAAGGAAAGTTGTTTAAGTATAATGATTCTTTAGCAATATACAAATGCCCGTCCCAGCCGAAGTTGGGTCAAGGCAATAGTGGTTACTATCCGGTGCGTAGTTATTCGATGAGTGGTCACATAGGTGGTGTGTTCGCCGAGATATCCTGGGTGCAAGGGTCACAGTATCCGCCGCGTGTGAAAATGTCCGATATCACAAGCCCACCACCATCACAGTCATTTGTGTTTTTGGATGAGCACGAAAACACAATTGATGATTCCTTTTTTGCGATTCCAGTGTATGCAGCAAACCATTGGCAGAACTCTGTGTCTTATTGGCACAATGGTGGCGGAACGTTCGGGTTTGCTGATGGCCATTCTGAAATTAAAAAGTGGGTGCACAACAAAACAAAATCCCCCAACCGAGGTTATAATTTTTCTCCCACTCCCGGTGGTGACCGCGATTTACTTTGGGTTAAAGAGCGAATTCTCATCGATCCCAAGAAGCCGAGTATCCCCCACTAGGGAGCCAACTTCGCCCTCGACACCTGCGCCGCCGCCATCGACCATTGGCGGATGCAGGAGATTCAATCCGTGCGGTTCACTCGTGAGTGCGAAGTCACACAGATTCCATCTGGCCAACGGATGACCATGGGGGCTGACACGCCGGTGGACATCACCCAGTCGCTCGGCGGCGCGTACACCGTGCGCTCGCCGCAGGGTCTGTTCCGCGTCGATGCCCGCGACGCCGACGCACTTGGCTTCGAGGTGCCGGACGAGGCCAAGCCGAGCGAATCCGGACAGCCGGCCACCGAGCAGGAGGTCTGGGATTCACTCAAGCAGGTTTACGATCCGGAAATCCCGGTGAACATCGTTGACCTTGGCCTCGTGTACGACCTTGTCATGGAAGAACTCCCAGAGGATGGTGGCAAACGGGTGCAGATGAAAATGACCCTCACTGCCCAGGGTTGTGGCATGGGGCCGGCGATCGCCGCCGACGCCCAAAAGCGCATCCTCTCCCTTCCTGGCATCGATGACGCTAGCGTCGAGGTCGTCTGGGATCCGCCCTGGCATCAATCGATGATCAGCGAGGAGGGCAAAAAGATTTTGGGTGTCGCCTGATCCACTGTGCGACGGGCCAGCAAAACTTCCTCCCGTGCTTGGCCAAGCGCTTGGCTGGCTGCCGCCGTGCTCGTCGCCTGGCCCGGTGGACTTCGCGCCGGCCCAGTGGTTACCGAGATGCAACCGCGCCACGGACGACCCGGCACGCGCGTCGTTTTCACTGGCAAGGAGTTGCAACTGGTGAGTGAGGTAAAGTTCGGCGCCGCACTGGCCGACTGGGAGGCGGTCACCGTCATCGACAGCCAGGGCAGGCCGCACGTGTTCGAGATTCACGCCACCGTCCCCAACACCGCCACCACGGCCAGGCCGATACTGGCCACGCCGGTTGGCGACATCACCATGCCGATGCCGTTTGCCGTCGCGCCGCGCATCACCGGTTTTCATCCTGCGCGTGGTTGGGAGGGGACGATCGTGACCATTGAAGGGCAAAACTTCACCGACGTCACGGCGGTGAAGTTTGGCGGTCGCCCGGCCAGCTTCAGTGTCACGGCGGCTACACAGATCCGTGCCGTCGTGCCGCCGAATGTCACCGATGGCTTGATCACCGTTTCGCATGACGAAACCGGCGCCAGCGACGCGTCGTTCGTCGTGGCTGGCCCGGGGCCGATTGTTGACAGCCTTGACTCGTGGGTGGGCGCGCCCGGCGACTCAGTCGTCGTACGCGGCGTCAATTTCAAACCGGTTGATACCGTTTGGTTCGGCAATGTACGGGCGGTCTTCACTGTTGTGGCTAACACGCAACTCAAGGCCACCGTCCCGGACACTGCGAGTGGAACAATCACCCTGGCTTCCACGCTTGGCCAAGCGACGACCGAGAAACGGTTCACAATCACTCGTGCACCGGTGATTACGGGAGTGTCCCCGGCGGTCGTAGCGCCCGGCATGAAGGTGACGCTGCGCGGCGTGAACTTCCGCGAGGTCACCGCTGTGCACGTCGGCCCAGCCAGGGCGGCGGGACAAAGCACGCCATCGCCGCAGCAACTCGACTTTACCGTCCCCGCCAACGCGACGACCGGCCTGGTGAGGGTGGCCAATCCGTTCGGCTTCGGGACGAGCGGTGTGGCACTTACCGTGACCCGTGCGCCGGTGATAGACTCATTCGACCCAATGCTCACCGGGCCGGCCAAGTGGGTGACGCTACGCGGGGCCAATTTCACCGGGGCCACAGGTGTGTTGCTTGGCTCGATGTCGGTGCGGTTCACCGTCACGGGGCCGACGCAGATTCGCGTCGAGCTGCCACTAAACGCCGAGACCGGCACGCTGACGGTGCAGAATACATTCGGCTCCGGCACAACCACCGAAAGGCTGACCATCATTGGCAATGGCCCGCACCTCACCAGTTTCGACCCAGGCACCGGCGTCACCGGCACGAGAGTGAAGCTGCACGGCCGCAACCTCGACCGTGCCACGGCGGTGGAGTTTGGCGGCGTGAAGGCGGCGGCGTTCACCGTGCCGGCACCAACGCAACTCAGCGTCACCGTGCCGCCGGACGCCCGCTCGGGGCCGCTCAAGCTGCTCAGCGCGCTTGGGGACTTCACGAGTGCGGAAAACTTTTTTCTGCCGCCGCGCTTAGCCAAGCTGGAGAAGTTGGAGGCCAAGCCGGGCGATGTAGTGGAGTTCACCGGGCGCAATTTTCTCGGGCTCGAGTCGCTAAGCATCGGCGGGCAGGCCGTGCCGTTCGAGGTGGTGAACAACGACAGGCTCAAGTTCACCGTTGCCGACGACTTGCTCGGCGGTGGCGTCGAGTTGGCCGCGCCGGGCGGCCGCTGGATCAGCACCAACTCGTTCGCCGTGCTGCCGCGCATCGACTCGTTTGAGCCGGTCATCGGCCCGGCACAAACCATGGTCACCATCCGCGGCGCCGGGTTTCACAAGATTCTGTTTTTGAAGTTCGGCACCGGCGTGGCGGAGTTTGAGCAGAAGTCGGCCAGAGAACTGCTGGCGCGCTTGCCGTCGAATGCCTCAACCGGCCCGGTATCGATCATCACGCCTGATGGCGAGGTGGCCAGCGACGCTATATTCACCGCAACGGCCCCCGGCGATCTGCAGATGAGCTCGACTTTGGCCAGGCCGGATTACCATCCGGAACAGCCGGTGGAAATCAACAGCCGCCTGGTTTTTTTCGGGCCAACCGTGGCCACGCAGGTGATGGTGACCAACCAACTGCCGCCCGGCGTCACGTTGCTTGCGGCCAAGCCGGAGCCGACGCAGTTACTCGGCGACGGGCGGACGCTGGTGTACGCGCTTGGCCAAGTGGAGCCTGGTGCCACCGCTGATTTTGAGTTGATGCTGATGCCCTTGGCCAAGGGGCAGTTCACCAACGTCATCCGTGCCACGGCGTTGGAGGGCGACGTCGTGCCGAGCAACAACGGCGCTCTCGCTCGCTTCGTGGTTTACGAGCCAGATGATATTCGGTTGGCGATCAGTGCCGATTCGTTCCGACACACTTTCACACTGAGCTGGATGGAATTGGGCCTGCCGGTGAGAGTCGAGACCAGTTCGTTCCTGCCCAGCGCGACTTGGCGCGACCTGCCGTTCGAGCCGTGGATCGTCGGCGGCCGGACATTTGTAACTTTGAAAAAATTCGGCTATCAAGCCTACTTCCGCCTGCGAATGGATTTACCGGAATGATGCCGGATGGAAACAACAGAGCGCTCGTTTTGAGCGATGGCCGGCCGGGGCATTTCAACCAGTCGATCGCCCTGTGCCGCCACTTGGGGGTGGAATTCGAAGTAGTCGAGGTGACGTTCCGTTCCAGTTTAACCCGGGTGTTATCGCATGTGTTCGATTTATTTGGATTGCACTCTACGTCACTGTTTCGTGTCGGTGAATTCGATGGCGCTTTTCAAATGGTCGTCTCCGCTGGTTCGCGGACCTACTACGCTAACAAGGTCTTGGCGGCGACGCTTGGCGCGCAGACGGTCGCCGTGCTCGCGCCGCGCGGTTACCGTTGGAATTACGACTGTATTGTGGTCCCCGAATACGATGCGGCCAAGCCGTTGGCGAATGTGGTCACCACGCCGGTCAACATGACGTATCTCGACGAGCAATTGCTCGCCGAGAAAGTGGTGGAGTTTCGCCACCGCCATCCCGCCGGCGGCAAGCCGGCTTTGGGGGTGATCGTCGGCGGCGACTCGGCCGGTTCCAAAATGGACGTCGGGAAAATGGCAGAGGCGATGGATCGCATCGAGGCGATGCGCACCGGCGGGGAACTGTGGGTGACGACATCGCGCCGCACGCCGACTGAGATCGAAACTGATCTACGCCGGCGATCCATTGATTTTTTGCACCTGTACTCGGAGGAATCGTACAACCCGATCCCGGCGTTTGTGCAGTTGTGCGACCGGCTATTTGTAACGGCTGACTCGACAGCGATGTTGAGCGAGTGCGTCACCGCCGGCTCGGCTGCGGTCGATGTGTTGTTGGTTTCAAACAAAATCGAAACCAAGCAGCATCGCTTCGTCCGGTGCTTGGCCAAGGGCGGCGTGGTGACGGTGCTCGGCGAGAGCGAAAGCCTGTCCAGGGTGAAGGTTGATCTGAGCCAAGTTGCTGTCGCTGTGCTGGAGCTTTTGGCTAAGCCGTCATCGCAACGATGAGAGAAAAGCCTGAGCAACGGGATCATTCCACTTCGTGGTTGGATCTGGCAGCCTGTATAACCAGGATAGCAACCGGCCCTTGGTTGTTTGTTCAACTGCGGGGGGGCGCCGTTACTCCGGAACAGGTCATCGACAACGATGATGTCGATTTGCTTTGTAACAGGGAAAATATATACCGGTTGTTTGATAAAGCTTTTGACTGGGTCAAGGAGGGGCTTTGCCATATTCGGATCACGTCCCGCAGAACGGAGAAAATCCAGCTAACGCTTATCTCCATTGACGGCAGACACAAGGCGGTCTTTGACCTGTGGATTCATCTCTGGCAAATCAACCATGGCCGAAATCTTCTGCGCTTTGATATCTGTCTGCCCCTGCTGAAAGATACAGTCGGCGTTGCGCGCCTTCCTGTGGACATTGAGGCATGTCTGTATATCCATCATCTTGTCAGCAAAAAGAAGGACCTGTCGAAACACAAGGTGAAGGAGCGATTGCTAAACTATCATGCACGATGTATCGCTGAAAAGCACACCCGCATTGCCGCTTTGGTTGATGCCATTATTGCTGGCGGAATCATCTCCCCGGAAGTGAGTGCTAGCGCCCTGTCCCACGTTGAGGAATTGATACAGAGCAAGAAACTATGGTTGCTGCGATTGCGAAGAGTTATTTCGAAAATCCGCGCTGTGTTAATTGGTCCACCTCGCCGGTTGGGCTTGGCTTCGATCATGGGTTGCGATGGAGTGGGAAAAACCACGCTTATCAGGGAATTACCCTCGCATCTGGAAAAAAAGGTGAAAACTATCACGGGCAAACACCTCTATCGAAAGTCCATTTTGTTCAAGTTGGCGGTGATTTTTATCCGCCCCCTCTTGTTTCAGTCACGGGAGCGATTTGATGAATCACTTGCTCCACTCGTTTACATCCGTGCAGCAATAGGCCTTCGCTTAAAGTCACTAATAAACCGATCCCGATTTTGTTTGGTTGACCGTTCCATTGTTGATTTCCTTGTGCTGGACAGAAAGACGGATAACCCCAGGTTTTCCCGGTTCAGGTGGTTGACGACAGTATTGGGCTTCAGGATTTTGAACGTACACTGCATGGTGGATTGGAACACAGTATTGCAGCGCAAGCAGGAAGTCACCGAAACAGGCTATGCTGTTTACAACATGAAAATGTTCCGGCATTTCTCAAGGCGGACTCCAACGGACTATTTGCTGTTCAACAACGATGGCGGGATTGAGGGCAGTGCTGCGGCACTGGCGCGTTGCCTTAACGGTTGAAACCGTTGAACACAGTGCCCAGCGCTTTGCACAGTTCCGTATATTCTTTTAGTCTTTTAAGTGATGTATATGCAAAATGCATGTCTGCTTCCTGCAGGGCAGGGGGTACGTGAGCTTGTAAAATATCCTCCAAGCGATGGATATTTTTTAGCATCAAGTCGCCGCCCCGGCGCCGTCTTGTGCAGTCGTCTATTATTTTAAGAAAATCATATGCCTGTTGTTGCGGCAGGGTCGCCCACTTTTTTGGGCCGAACTCAAAATCAATCAAGGCAACGCCATCACAGTTTGGCTCCAGCAGAACGTTCCCCAGGTTTAAATCAAGGTGCGTCACGCCATGCTGATGCATTTGGGCGATCGCAGGAATGATTTTTCCGATGGTATTCCAGAAATTGGATCGATTTTTGACGAGATGTTCTGATGCGCGATTCCATGGGAGCCAGGAACAGGCGATTGCATCGTTGGTTCGCCACAAGGGTTTCGGCGACAAGCCAATTGGGTTTAACCTTTGATACGCCGTCCATTCGAGTGCAAGCCGCCCCGGGCCGTCGAGCGGTTGATAGGGGTCGAGTTCTCCAATTGGGTCTTTTTGTGCCCGATAGGGGCTGTTCACCCTGAGGACAGCGATACAGGTTCCGCCTTGAAGGACGGTGTAAATTTCGTCGTAGCCTCCCTTGGTTTTTGCGGGTTGTAACTTGATGTTTTCCCCAACGAAGGCGGACAACTCCAATTCCAGCTCGGAACAACGTTCTGCGAGTTTTCCAATTTCTCTTCGACGAGCAAGCCAGCGTAAGTGGGATTTCATGACATCGTTATCCATTAAGTGCCGCAAACAAGAACGATCTCCTTGTATCCAATGCCAGGGATATCGACGAGTTCAGGGTAGTCGGCGGCATATTGCTGGTCGGTGTCGATAATGTTATTGAGCTGATGTTTTGCGTCATAGCGGTCGGGCAAAAACAGATCGATGTGCCGGAATCGGGCCTTCAGCAGGTCGATAAAATCCAGGCCAAGTTCGCGTGCGCGACTCCGCCGGCCGTCGAGCCGGGCCGTGGTCGTTTCGTGCAGCAGCGACTCGGAAATGACGGCGAACCCTCTCGGCTTCAAAACACGGTGGATCTCGGCAAGGCATGCGTCCAAGTCCGGGGGCGCCGTCAGGACACGTGAGAGCACGACGAAATCGTAGGTGGCATCGGCGAGGGTGGCGTGCTGCAAATCCTCCTTGTGATCCACGTCATCCATGAACAGATCCAGCGTCTCGTACCGGTCGAACGACGAGGCCAGCAGTTTCCGCATGCAACGCTCTGGCGCGACATGCAGGACGCTTCCGGCTCGGGACTCCCGGTTGACCAGCAGTTCGCGAAGCACGAGGTGCAGCATGCGATGCCGTTCCACGGCGCCGCACGACAGGCATTTCGAGTGCCGCCTCTTCACCGGCGGGTTTTTGCTGAGTCGCTTGGACTTGAACGGGCCGGTCTTGCCGCAGATCGGGCACTCGAAAACCGGCTGGCCGGGCCGGGCCAGTTTATACCAAATGGGGCGCAGTCTGTTTTTGATGAAATCAAACACGGCGTGACTCGGTGGGAAGCGGGGGCGTCATCTGTGCTTCAGGAAGCCCTGTCCCCAAGTGCTGTTTTTCACTTTCTCCTCCGTGATGCCGCCCTGGGCGGCAAAGCCTAAAAACCTGGCCCAAGCATCTGTCAGCCTCCTGTTTACTTTCCTTCTTCCTATATGGCCGAACCAGCGAGCCAGTGGAAGCCACGCGGGATCCCCCATTCCGTCGATTAGTTTAATGGTCCACTTTCCGTTGCCGTGATCCTGTGCGGCGAGGTTGTGATCCAGCAAACCCCTGGTCAAGATGACGTGGTCGAGCAGGAAGTCACCAAATTCGTCGAAGGCCTCCCTGAACGTCTCAAGGCTATGCCCCTTTGATAAAAGTTCCCGAAGGGAACGGGATATTTTTCCGTCGCGATCACGAACCAGGTCGAGCTCGAGTCCGGGGCCAAGGTCTGTTTGCACCATACCGTGGCATCGGGGAAAATGGCGACTCATGAGGTCACCGACTTTTTTTTTGATTTTGGCCAGTTCAATCATTTCGTGCGCATTGTTGTCGTAAACACGGCGGGCCCAAACGGGAATAAGGCTAAATTTGTTCAAACGTATAGTGCGGTTTTCATCTGTTCGCAAAACCTTGATGCATCTGTCGGGATCATCCGGGTGAACGAAGCACAACCGGCGACCGCCTATCCCAAACGGTTCTGTTTTTTTCAGCCCAATCATTTATTTTGCGAAGCCTCGTTTTCCGGTCTTGATACGAATTTTGAAGGAAAACAAGCTGTCTTTTCCGGAAGCTTTGACCCGTGCTAATTCCTGTAGATTCCATTTGTCCGGAGACTCGATTCCCGATTCCGTCGTCATTGCTGCCAGATAACCGGCCTTGCCAACAAGATTAATGTCCCGGCTGCTGTAAATGCCGAATGGATAGGCAAATGTCATTGGTTCTGTTCCGAAGGAATTCTCAAAGGTTTTTTTGGCTCCTGCAATTTCATCGAAAGCCTGTTCATCATTGAGCGAGGACAAGTTCGCGTGAGTCGTTGTATGGCCACCAAGTTCCCAGCGGCCTGATGCAACCATCGATCTCACCTGGTCATCCGAAAGCTTTGGTTCCCGTTGGAGTTCATCGTCTTCGTGGTGGGCTTTCTTCTTGCTCGACCAGCCGCCCGAACGATCTTCAACCAGATAAAGCGTTGCCTTGGCCCCATAAGATTCGAGCACAGGGTCGACTGCTGCCAGGTTATCTGCGTATCCATCATCGAAAGTCAGACAGACAGTGCGATTGGCAAACTTCTTTTTTGTGGCGAGTTCGCTGGCGAACACAAATTGAAAACCCTGTTTTTTGAGCCAATGAATTTGTTTTTCAAATTCCCCCGGTTTGACACGGAGTTTGTTGAAGCGAGCCCCTCGTTTGTGCTCGCTCACCATGTGGTACATGAGGATTCTTGGGCACGACCAAGGGATAGGTTTTCGCCACCAAGCGTATCGAAAACTGAAAGCCAACAGCAGGAAAAAGAGGACGATCTCAAGTGCCACAACCGGTTATTTTGACCCATCTCAGGCCGCGCCAACACAAGAACCCCTGTGCAAACTTGTCAACCAAATTGATGGCGATTAGCCTGTGGCATGCCGTTGATGCCGGGAGGGGGTTAGCCCAATGCACGTTGTCCAAATTGTCCCTGAACTGAATGAGGGCGGTGTTGAGCGTGGGACGCTTGAACTCAGCCGTGAACTGGTGAGGAACGGCTACAGCAGCACGGTTATCAGCGCGGGAGGTAGGCTGGTGCCACAAATCGTGTCAGATGGCGGGCGGCATGTAGCACTTGATGTTGCGGGCAAAAATCCGTTGACAGCAGCTGTGCGGGCCTTGTTGCTTCGGCGGGTGTTGCGCAAGTTGAAGCCGGATGTGCTGCACGCCCGCAGTCGTGTGCCTGCTTGGCTGGTGCGCTTGGCCAAGCGACCGCTGGATATCCCGTGGGTCACCACGGTTCATGGCTACAACAGTGTCAACCGGTACAGCCGTGTCATGACACTGGGGGACCGGGTGGTCTGTGTCAGTCACGGTGTCAGCGATTATGTGAGGGAGCATTACAGGACACCGAAAAACAAAATCCGGGTGATTCATCGTGGGGTGGACCTGTCGCTGTTTGATCCAGCCAAGGTTGATGGAGCCTCCGTTGAGTCGATGCGGAGAGAGTTGGGTTTGCGGGGATGTTTTGTTGTCAGCTTGGTCGGGCGAATTACTTCGTTGAAGGATCATCCGACTTTTATCCGAGCGCTTGGACTGTTGAGCCGGGATCGTCCGGTTCGTGGCCTGATTGTCGGTTCAACCCAGCCGGGCAAAGCGGATTATCTGCAAGAGTTGAAGCAGTTGGTCTTGGATTTGAAGTTGAGCGATGTCATTCGGTTTGTCCCGGGGACCGATGATATTTCTCAAATTTATGCGGTGAGTGATGTTGTGGTGTCCTCGTCAATCAAGCCGGAAAGTTTTGGGCGAACGGCTGTTGAGGCGATGGCGATGAACACGCCGGTGGTCGGGACGAACCATGGGGGCATGACTGAGATCATCGTCGATGGAGAGAATGGTTTTTTGGTTCCACCGGGCCAACCGGAGTTGCTGGCAGGGAAATTACAGTCAGTGGCTGGAAAGCCATTCGGCGAACTGCGACCCCATGTTGAGAGGCATTTTAGCCTGAAGCAAATGGTGGACAAGACCATCGCGGTTTATCAGGAGGTTTTGGCGGACAAAGGTTCTCCGGATTGATTTGTGGCGTCTTTTGTTCCAACCCAAAAAGAGCCCGAAAAACAGGCGAAAAAGTTCAAAAAGGGGGTTGCAATGGGCATGTGGAGCGAATACGGTGCGCGCCCCCAATTTCGGGGCGGTATTGGTTTTGCGGGCTGATTCACACCAAACCTCTGCGAAATCATCTGTTTTACAATCATGGTTAAAATTCGTTTAAGGCGTTTTGGGAAGAAGAACACACCGGTTTATCGCGTTGTGGTCGCGGACAAGCGTTCGCCGCGTGATGGCAGTATTATCGAGGAGATTGGCACGTACGATCCGCTGCTCAAAAGAAACAATTTCACCCTGAAGCTTGATCGAGTAGATTACTGGCTTGGCGTCGGCGCCCAGCCGTCGGACACGGTGGCCTCCTTCATCAGGAAAGCCCGCAAGGGTCCTGAGGAAGAGCCCGATGAAGAACCGGTGGTCGAAGCCGTCGAGGCTCCGGCAGCACCGGAGCCCGTTCCGGAACCGGAAGTTGCGGTGACCGAGGAACCTGCCGCCGAGGAACCTGCCGCCGAGGAACCTGCCGCCGAGGAACCCGCCGCCGAGGAACCTGCCGCCGAGGAACCTGCCGCCGAGGAACCCGCCGCCGAGGAAGCCGCCGCCGAGGAAACCCCGTCGCCGGAAGCGGAGGTGGCTACCGAGGCATCCGCCCCTGAAGAAACTCCCGAGCCGGAAGCGCCTACTGCCGCCGAGGCCGAGGCACCCAAGGCGGACGACTAGATATCATGCAGGCTTTTTTGGAACAGGTCGTCAAGGGACTGGTCGATCATCCGGACGCGGTGAACATCACCGAGGTCGAGCAGGAACGCGCGACGGTTTACGAGCTGCGCCTCCACCCGACGGATGTCGGGCGGATCATCGGGAAATCGGGCCGGACGGTGAATGCCATCCGCTCCCTGATGCAGGCGGGCAGCGCCAAGGCCGGCAAGTTCACCCGGCTGGAGATTATTGACGAGAAGGACGACGCGGACGAGTGATGCGGCGTCGCCCGGCTCCGGTGGCCGGTGAGGATTTTTTTTGGGCAGCCATGAAAATTGATGTGCTGACCTTGTTCCCGGGGATGTTCCCGGGGCCGCTGGATGAGAGCATCATCAAGCGGGCGTGCGAATCGGGCCGGCTTCGGCTCGGCATCCGTGACCTGCGTGATTACACGCACGACCGTCATCGCAAGGTCGATGACCGGCCTTTTGGCGGCGGGCCGGGGATGCTGATGAAGCCGGAGCCGTTGTTTGAGGCGGTGGAGGCGTTGCGTGGCGAGAAGACCCGCGTGATCCTGACCAGCCCGGCGGGGCGGCCATTCCGGCAGGAGATTGCGCAGGAACTGGCCGGCGAGGAGCACTTGCTGCTGGTTTGCGGCAGCTACGAGGGTTTTGACGAGCGGGTGCGCGAGTGTCTTGCCGATGACGAGTTGTCGATCGGCGACTATGTGCTGACCAACGGCGCGCTGCCGGCGATGGTGATCATCGACGCCGTCACGCGGTTGTTGCCGGGCGTGCTGGGCGATGACGAGAGTTCGGTGGACGAGTCGTTCAGCGATGGTTTGCTGGAGTATCCGCAATACACGCGGCCGGCGGAGTTTCGCGGGATGAGCGTCCCGGAGGTGCTGCTCTCCGGCGACCATGCGGCGATTGAGCGGTGGCGGCGGGAGCAGGCGCAGTTGCGAACCGGGCATAGGCGGCCCGATCTGCTGGAGTGAGTTTTTGCGGCGATAGGGATGATGTAAGTGTTAAACGAAAGAGAGTAAAATGAATCAGGAACTTTTAAACAAGGTCGAGTCGGGGCAGCTCCGCAAGGAACCGCTCGAGTTCAACGTGGGCGACTCCGTCAAGGTGCACACCAAGGTGGTCGAGGGTGAGAAGGAGCGAATCCAGGTGTTCGCCGGTCTCGTGATCGGCCGGCGCGGTCATGGCATGAACGAGACCTTCACCGTCCGGCGCATCAGCTACGGCGAGGGTGTCGAGCGTGTGTTCCCGGTTCACTCGCCGCGCATTGACAAGGTGGTGGTCGAGCGGCAGGGCAAGGTTCGCCGGGCCAAGCTCACCTACCTGCGCGAGCGCATCGGCAAGAAGGCGCTGGCCGTGAAAGCCAAGGACGTCCGACGCCAAAAGAAATAGCGCTTCGCCAAACGATAAACTTTCCTACGACGGCGAGGCATTGAGCCTCGCCGTTTTTTTTGGCTAGTTTATGTCAAGCGCAGAGAAACTGGGAGCGCACGCACCCCACGATGTGCCTTAGGCGCTCTGTCCAAGAGCTTAGTTGGAGAGTTCGATGATCCCATCTGGATCCGTGGCGGGGAGGCGAAGCAATGGCGTCTCGAGAAGGCAAAGATTCCGGCTG
>ERZ651768.1392-NODE-1392-length-17690-cov-8.232442_pt1 | contig 17690 bp, 18 predicted proteins | sample MGYA00514754_ERZ651768 | MGnify/ENA metagenome assembly ERZ651768
AGCAGGTGTACAAGGCTACACGCCGAGGACGACTCATTATATTCGTCTGCAAGAAATAGCGTCAAATGATTCACGCCAACTTAGGAGTCTTTGGTCACTCGGATACTGACTTTGGCATCGGCCCAAGATCTGTCGCTGGGGATGGGGCTGCCTTCGATTTGGAGACTGGTCTGTTGCCCAGGTTCGGTGATTATTTGAATCAAATCAGGCGTCGGACTTGACTGGGGCGTTACCATGGCAGCTCGTCCTTCCGCCCTCAGGTACAACTTGGAACAAGACTTAAAGGAGGCTGGAGACCCGTGACTGGCCAGACGGTCGAAACCACGCCTGGAGAAAACCGTCGGCGCGGCCATGTTTTGCACTAGATGCAGCCACAGAGTGCCCTCGCCTCGGATGTGCAGTTGCACCAGCAGTCGGGCGGTCTCCAGCAGACTATCCGCCTGTTTCGGCGTCAACGCATCGGGCACCGGCGTGCGCGGCTTGGCGGCGGTCAAGTAGTTGTAATAGGCGTTCAAGACCTCCTGAACCGCAACATCTTCAGGCTGTATGTGCAACCGCAGTTGTGCGCCGTCCATGTAGTTGGTGAGCCGGCCCAGCAACCAGTCCAACATCATCGGGTCTCTGACAACCGGTTCCGGTAAAGGGAAATCGCCGGCCGTAGTTGTCAGAGTGAAGACCACATCCCCCGATTCAGATTGGCCGGCTACTGGGACGCTATAGGCGTCAGCCAGATAGACCGGCAGCAAGAAAGGCGGGTGTTCTTCTTGGATCAGGTCGCCCAGCGCCAGCAGGTAATTGAGGCGGGCCAATGCCACGGCCACCGGTTCGCGGTCCATCCCTCGGATCTTCTCCGGAGCCTCGAACAGTACGTCTACCGGGTCCGCCACGTTTCGTGACATCGCCTCGATGGCGGCGGTTAGGAAGACGCCTGTTCCGCATGCCGGGTCCACCAGAGACAAGTCCGGGTCTTTGCCCAGCCCCAGCTCATCTTCAACGATGTATTCGGCCAGCCATCGTGGGGTGGCCGGCGCGGTCTGCCGGTATAGGCCGTCCAAGATGCCGGGCAAGGCGTCGCCGAGGTCGTAGGGAGCGAGATCATCGGCCAGTCCTTGCACTGTTTCCAGCGTCAGATTATCCAAGTCCAGCCCCCAGCGGTCTTCGAGAGGAATCCAAGAGAATATATCCCCTTCCCCGAAGTTTCCGATTCCTCTACGGCTGAAGTAATCGACGTTGATTACCTCGAGGAGTTCTTCATCACTGGAGAATGGGCGGCGCGGGGCGACGAAACGGCGGGCGAGGAGCCGCGCAAGCAAAGCTAAGTAGGTCTGGTGGATGAAAGTTTCTTCACCCGGCGGTTCATGACCGTGGATGGCGGACTGACACCTCTGCCATTCGCGGAACCTGGTTGAGACTTGAGGGACGTGTCCAGCCTGGGCGAAGATACGGCTTAGACGCTCAGTGGTCCGGGCGAATATTGAAGTTCCTTGTCCGAATGCAGCCTCAATCGATCCGGAGGTAATAGGCCCCCTCTGGGGGTCGGGAGGAGGCAGCCTAGAACTCCGCGCTCTTGGGCGTCCGCGGGAAGGGAATGACGTCCCGGATATTGGAAACACCCGTCACTAATTGGACGGTGCGCTCAAAACCCAGGCCAAATCCAGAGTGAGGTACTGTGCCGTAGCTTCTTAGATCGAGATACCAGGAATACTCATCGTGGGAGATCCCGGCATCGGTCATTCGGCTCTCCAGCACATCACGGCGCTCCTCGCGCTGACTACCGCCGATGATCTCCCCGATGCGCGGCACCAACACGTCCATGGCCCGGACGGTCTCTTCGTCGTCGTTCATCCTCATGTAGAATGCTTTGATGCCCTTGGGGTAGTCGGTGACAATCACCGGCTTCTGAATCTTCGTTTCAGTCAGGTAGCGTTCGTGCTCCGACTGCAGATCGGTGCCCCATGCGATCGGGTATTCAAACTTCTCCCCGGATTCCTGCAGCAGTTTGACGGCTTCGGAATAGGTGATCCGCTCAAACTGTGAGTTGGCTATGCCTTCAAGCGTAGCGATGTTGCTGTCGTCGTACCACTTGTTGAAGAACGCCATGTCCTCATTACAGTTTTCCAGAACGTGCCCTGCCAGGTGTTTCAGAAAGTCCTCGGCCAACTCGGTCAATCCGTCCAATTGGCAGAATGCGACCTCGGGCTCTACCATCCAGAATTCAGCCAGGTGGCGAGAGGTGTTTGAGTTCTCGGCACGGAATGTGGGTCCGAAGGTGTAGACGTCTGAGAGTGCAAGGGCAAAGATCTCCGCCTCCAGTTGGCCGCTCACCGTCAGGAACGCCGGCTTGCCAAAGAAATCATCCTCGTGCCTCACCGCATTGCCATCTTTGGGAACGTTGTCCAGGTCCAGTGTGGTTACCTGGAACATTGAACCGGCGCCCTCGGCATCGCTGGCAGTGATGATGGGCGTTTGAATGAACTGGAAGCCCCGTTCTTGGAAGAAGGTGTGAATTGCGTAGGCCACCGAGTTTCGCACCCGGGCCATAGCGCCAAAGGTGTTGGTGCGGGGTCGCAGATGTGCAATCTCCCGGAGGAATTCGGGGGAGTGCCGCTTCTTCTGGAGAGGATAGGTTTCAGGGTCGGATTCGCCCAAGACCGTCAGTGTTTTGACCTGGACCTCATACTTCTGGCCCTGCCCGGGAGACTCGACCAAGACGCCTTCCACACTGACGCTGCACCCCGTGGTGAGGCCGGCGGCCGCCTCGTGGCCGGGATTACTTTCGTCGACCACTATCTGCAGGTCCTGCAGAGTCGAGCCGTCGGTGATCTGAATGAACGTGACCGACTTGGAAGAACGTCGTGTCTTGACCCAACCCTGGACCAAAACCTCGCCACCGGCCTGTTCCTGGCCGAAGATGTCTTTAATCTTGGAGCGCTGCATCAGCGCCTCCCGTGAAAAATCTGGAAAACGTGGTCTAAATGGGCCTAGTCGGAGAAGGGGTAACGGGTTATACGGCGGCGGGCGCCCCAGCCCATTCGTCGGCCCAGACCTGGATCGCTTGGGCTACTTCGCGGAATGCCTGTCCCTTAGGGGTTAAGGAATACTCCACCACCACGGGTCGGCGGTCAAAGACCCGGCGCTGCGCGATGCCCCCTTCTTCCAATTCCTGAAGGCGCTGGGAGAGCATGCGATCGCTGAGACCGTCGATGTACCCCGAAACCTCGGCGAACCTTCTGGGTTCAGCCAATTGACAACGCAGGATTAGGCACGTCCATTTTTTGCCTAAGACTCTCATCGCGTTTTCGTATTTAGGACATGGTGTATCGCAGTTCATAGTGCTGCTCGCCGCGACGCCCGAGTTAATTTTCGTTCGCCTGCCGAACTCGGTTTCGGAGTCCGGTTCGAGTTTACCGTTTAATTTTAATACCCCGGTGGGCTGTAGTCCATTCCAGCTAATATTCCTGAATTTATTTTTCGGTAGAAACTAGATTTTCGATAGGACGAATAAACGGACAGGTTACAAAAAACGGAGTAAGACCGAGATTTCGGCCGTAGTGCCCTACAAAAACCGCAGCCCACTTTGTAAGGATCGAACAACATAATGGCTACACTAACTTTCGGAAAGCCCCATTTCACGATCGGCGCATACGGCAACCAATATCAGATAAGAGAACAAGAACGGCCTAGCTTCATGACCAACGTTTACCGTTTCATGGAGTCCGCCCAAGTCTTGGCCGATAGGTACGCTGACTACAAGTATAACGAAACCGACTGGCGGGCCATTCGTCCGTAAGTACCAACGCTAATGGTTTTGAGGCCCCGGTAATTTCTCCGAGGCCTTTTTGTCTGGCCTAAATCGCCGGCCGGGCTTTGTTCCATCCGGTAGCTGATTCGTAAGCGTGAGCGGTGCGTAGTAAGGTCTCCTCGGAGAAACGAGGCCCGATCAGCTGCAAACCTACCGGCAGACCATCCGAGAATCCACAGGGGACAGACAAGCCGGGCAGCCCGGCGATGTTCACGGGCAGGGTGCAAACATCGATCAAGTACATCTGCACCGGGTCCCCGGACTTTTCGCCAATCTTGAACGCCGTCACGGGCGAGGTGGGAGTGACCAGCGCATCAACGTCTTGAAAAACCCGGTCGAAGTCCTGTCTGATTAGCGTCCGTGCCTGCTGGGCTTTCAGATAGTAGGCGTCGTAGTACCCGCTGGAGAGGGCATAGGTGCCCAACATCACACGGCGGGTTACTTCCGGGCCGAATCCGTATTCCCGGGTCTTTTCTAAGGCCTCCCACATATCGTTGGTGTCCTGATATGAATAGCCATACTTAACGCCGTCGTAGCGGGCCAGGTTGGCCGAGCATTCCGATGGCGCGATGATGTAATAGCAGGCCAATGCGTAACGAGTGGTGGGCAACGACACGGGACGGACCGACGCGCCAAAGCCTTCTAGGGCCAATATCGCCTCATCGATGACCTTCCTAGACCCAGGCTCCATGCCGTCCACAAAATATTCTTCAGGCACGCCCAGCCGCAGCCCCTTGATATCCTGGCCCAAACTGGCGGTGTAGTCTTTGGGCTCCTGATCCACTGAGGTGGCGTCGCGGGGGTCGTGCCCGGCGATGGCGTTCAACGCTAGCGCACAATCCATGACGGTCCGCCCAACCGGTCCGATTTGGTCGAGCGACGAAGCAAAGGCGATCAGCCCGTATCGGCTGACCAGCCCGTAAGTTGGTTTCAGCCCGACCACGCCACAGAGGGCGGCCGGCTGCCTGACGCTCCCGCCGGTATCCGAGCCCAGGGCGTATATCGCTTCTCCGGACGCGACAGATGCCGCTGCACCGCCGCTGCTTCCTCCCGGCACCCGCTCGAGGTCCCAGGGGTTCATGGTCGGATGAAAAGCCGAATTCTCGCAGGACGAACCCATGGCGAATTCGTCCATGTTGCCTTTGCCCAGCATTACGGCGCCCTGGCCCAGTAGCCGCTCCACGGCTGTTGCGTTGTAGACCGGCACGAAGTTCTCCAACATGCGGGAGCCGCAGGTGGTGGGCACGCCTTCGGTGCACATCACGTCTTTGATCTGCACGGGCACTCCGGTCAACGGGCCACCCTCGCCGGCAGCCAGCATGCGGTCGGCAGCTTCGGCCTGGGTCAATGCGGTCTCTGGGGTCAGAGTCAGGAAGGACTGGACGCGGTCTTCAACGGCTTCGATCCGGTCCAAACAGGCTTGGGTTAGCTCAACAGAGCTGATCTGACGGGAGGTCAATTGGGAGTGGGCTTCCTGGATGCTAAGCCAGTTGAGTTCGGCCACCCCTATTCCTCCAGCACGGAATTCACCCGGAAGAATTCCCCTTCCCGGCGGGGCGCGTTCTTGAGCACGTCCTCCGATTCTAACGAGTCCTCAGCGAAGTCTTCGCGCATCACCGTCTGAAGTCCGCCCGCGTGGCCGGTGGGAGTGACGCCCGTGGTGTTCAGTTCATTGAGCACTTCGAACTGTTCCAGGACCTGAGAAAGTTGTTTCCCGAACATCTCGATCTCCTCGTCGGTGAGGCCGATGCGGGCCAGGGATGCGATGTGTTCTACCTGCGACCGTTCAAGGGGCATGCTTAACCTCCTAAATCATGGGAATGGCCGTGTTCTCCGTGTTCGTTCACGTGTGATTCTTGATGTTCGGTGTTACCGATGCCGTGCCGGTGGTATTCCTCGCCGGCCAGTCCGACCGGGTCCACATGTACCGTGGCGTTGGACAGGTATTTAAGGTTGTGGAGCAGTTGGTAGTGCGCATCTTCGGCGATGTCATGACCAGCGGCGACCAATAAGTCAGGGTCAACGGCGATGTTCACTTCCGCCAACGTCTTATGCCCCAAAGAACGTACCTGCACTTCGGCGACGCCCCAGACACCACCGGTGACTAAGTTCACGTTCCGGGCCTCGTCGGGCACTTCGGGCCCAACGCCGTCCAGCAACCGGGAAAACACGGATTTGGATGTCTCAACAACTATACGCAAAATAACGGTAGATATCACCAGCCCCACTATCGAATCAGCCAGCGGAAATCCTAGCCAGACCCCTACGGCCCCGAAAAGCACTGCCAGGCTGGTCAGTCCATCGACCCGGCCGTGGTGACCGTCGGTCACCAAAGCCGCGCTGCCAATCTCCTTACCGATCTTCATCCGGATCAAGTCCACGGGTTCATTGGAAATGAAGCCGATGATGGCAGCGACCGCTACCACCCAGATGTAGTCGATCTCCGGAGAGTTGCTCAGCCTTGTGATGGACTCATAGCCGACGTAGATGCCGGCGGCCATGACGGACACGACGATCAACGGCCCAGCCAAGTCCTCAGCTTGCCCGTAGGCATAATTTAAGCGTTTGTTGGCCAACTTCCTGGACAACGTAAACGTGGCCCACAATGGTATCGAGGTGGCTGCGTCGCGAAGGCTGGGATTGTGTCGGCTAATAGCGCCACACTGCCGGTGAAACTGACGATCACCGACTGGATACGGGCGGTAGCCAGCAACGCAGCCGGCGAGATCTTGGTGGCCCAGACCCCGCGGTTGCTGGCCAATATCTCGCTATCTACCGCGCGGTGGGAGTGACCGTGGCTTACTTAGCCAGTGTTTCCAGGTTGGTCATGAACGTGCATCCGTTGATCACCGGTACGTTAGTGCAACTGCGTAGTCCCAATTTAACACCTGGTAGACGTAGTCCGTAACTGCGCGCGGAGCAGCGGACTGGCTTTCGGATAATCAAAATTCAAGATTGGGCCGTGGCTGCTAAGAATGGCTTGCTGTATGATTGGGCCGCTACTCTGGCACGCCGCTTCTCCCCGGGGTCCATGTTTAAGTCACTGATCAACTGGCGTCTGCGGACGCCCTTCTATTACGGATGGTTTGTGCTGGGCATCACGTTCGTAGCTACTTTTGCCGCCAGCGGACTCACCCAAGTTGTGTTGGGCGGCGTCCAAGTTTACATCACTGACGAAAGCGGATGGGATGATGGCAGCCTAGCTTTTGCCGCTACACTGGGCACCTGGTTGTCCGGCGCCATCGCCCCATTGATCGGGAGATTGGCCGACCGATTTGGACCTCGGTGGCTCATGCCTTTCGGATTGGTGACCGCGGGTATTGCCTTCTTCGTTATCGCAGGCTCAAGCTCGGTTTTCCAATTCTATGGCGGGTACGTAGTCGGCCGCGCTGTGAGCAACCCAGTCCTGGTGGGTCTGGTGCCGCGTACCGCAGCCGTCAACTTCTTCCGGCAGCGGCGCAACATGGCCCTGGCTTTGGTGTCGACCTTTCGCCCCATCGCCGGCGCGATCAACATCCAGATAATATCTTTGATCGCTGCGCATCAGGGTTGGCGGGCAGCCTACCGGTATCTGGGCGTACTAAGCTTCATCTTGATTGTGCCTGTCATGCTGTTCGTCAGGCGGAGGCCCGAAGACATAGACTTGCTACCCGACGGGGCCAAGCCGGATGGCGCAGGGGCGTCTCTGGACAGCGGCAGGCCCCAAGCATCTATTCCGGAGTTTAGTTGGACCGCCAAAGAAGCCGTACGTACTCACGCTTTTTGGCTGCTTTTGACCATCACGGCTCTTGGCACGTTGGCTTCCAGCGCCACCGGCTTCAGCTTGGTCCCGTTCCTAGTGCAGGACGCGGGGTTGTCTACCGCAGCCGCAGCCGGGGTTTTGAGTTTGGGCACGTTCTTGGCGGTGGCCAATATCTTCTGGGGCTACCTGGCGGACCGAATAACTCCCCGAAGATGTTTGATGTTCATGATGATTGGGGCCGGCGCGATGATGGCGTTCTTGCTCTCGGTGGACTCCGTTGGGGAGGCATTGATCTTCGCCGTTATTTGGGGAGCGTTTTCCGGAGGGTTAGGGTCATTGGAGAACATGGTGCTGGCCGGGTATTTCGGCCGCGGTTCGTACGGCGCCATCCTCGGCGTATTTTCGCCTCTGCAGATGGTCGCCCTGGGTCTTGGACCGGGTTTGGCGTCCGCAGTCAGGGCATTGGCCGGGGATTTCTACATCCTTTACTTTGCAATGGGAGTGGCCTATTTCGTTTCGGCGGTGCTGATGTACATAGCCAAGCCGCCCCTTCGTCCCGTGCGGGATGCGGCCGAGACGGTTTTGTCTGGCGATTAGCTCATCTCCGAGCCGCCGGACACGCTTATGGAAAGACCGGTCACGTAATCGGACTCCGCAGAGGCTAGGAAGGCCGCCATCCGGGCGATGTCGTCGCCCTGTGCGATACGGCCCATCGGGACCCGGAAGGCCCGCTCCCGCACCATGTCGGCCCGGTACTCCTCGCCTGACTCGCCCTCCGGCGCCAACGCTCCGGCAATGAAGTCCACCCGCTCCGTGTCCACTAGCCCAGGGCAGATGGCGTTGACGTTGATCTGGTTAACCGCCATCTCTTGGGCCATCGCCTGGGTGAAACCGATGACAGCAAATTTGGAGGCGCAATAGGCTGCGTAACGGGCGATTCCGCGCTTACCGGCGCCTGAGGATATGTTGATTATCTTGCCGCCGCCGCCCCGATTGACCATGTGTGTTGCCACCGCCCGCGAGACTAGATAGGTGCCCCGAACGTTGACCCGCTGCACCTCATCGAATGCTTCTTCTTCCAATTCCAGCACGGGCACGCGGTCCTTGCCGGGACGCGACCCGGCGTTGTTGACCAGGATATCGATTTTTCCGAACTGGTCCAGGGTTTTGGCCACCATATCGGCCACCTGGGCGCCATCGGAAACGTCCGAGAACAGACCCAGAGCCTGACGGCCTTTATTTTCGATCTCCTCAACAACACTGTTCAGCCCAGCCCAACCGGCCTGCCGGTCCTCAGCGCGAATGGCCGTCGCGCTGGCCTCGATGTCGGTAACAACTACGTCCGCCCCTTCGTTAGCCAGGCGCAAGGCGATGCTCCGGCCGATGCCGTGCCGCCCGCCCGCTCCGGTTATCAGGGCAACTTTTCCACTCAGGTCGTACATTTTTTCCTCACAAAAACATCAAGCTTTAAAAGCTAATGCAGTTTAGCTAATGGGGTCCAGATGTGCCAGGGGGTATGCCAGTGGCGGGTTTAGACCGTTGCTTGGTCAGGAGGCAGAGCGGTTGGCCGCCAGGCCAGCCAGACAACGCCCTTGCTGGGCGAGAAAAGCATAGCCGCCAGGAACAATCCGGTGGCGACGACCACGATGCTTGGGCCGGTGGGCAGGTCGGCATGGAAAGACAGGTAGAGTCCGGCCACTGTGGAGACTAACCCAGTGATCACGCTGATGGTTATGACCCCGGGCAACCGGCGGGCCAAGAGGGCTGCGGTTGCGGCGGGGGTGACTAAAAGCGCCAACACTAAGACGATTCCGACGGCTTTTAATGATGCAACAGTAGTGATGCCCACTAGAAGGGGCAGCAGGTATTGGATGAACCGGACGGGAATCCCTGATGCGGCGGACATGGTGGCGTCATAGGCCGTGAATAATAATTCTTTGTAGAGAGCCGTGATGGCCAAGAGCACCCCACCGGCAACCGCGCCGATGAGCATGACCTCTCCCCATGACACACCCAAAACGTTTCCGAAGAGCAACCCAAAAAGGTCGGCGGTATAGTTGCTGACTCGGCTCATCAGAATAATCCCCACGGCAAACCCGCTGGCGAAGATGATGCCGATGGCGGTGTCCAAGCGGAGATAGGCCCGGCGGCTGATAAAGGTTATGGCCAACGAAGCGGGAACCGCCCAGGCAAAAGCCCCCCAGAAAACGCTGCCGCCGAAGAAATAAGCCACGGACATGCCGGCCAGGGACGAGTGGGCCACAGCGTCGCCCATGAAGGCCATCCCTCGCAGCACCACGAAAACGCCCACCACCGAGCAGACTAGCGCGGCGAATGAGGCGGCCAGTAAAGCCCGCTGCATGAAGGCGAACTCCCAGGGCTCGACCAGGAAATCAATCATGCTTGTGGTCCGAATGATCGACTTCCGGCGTGCCGTCAGGGTGTGTGTGATGTTGGAGAGCGTAGGCCTGGCCGTCCAGGTGCACCATCAGCAAGTGAGTGCCAAAGGTGTCCCCCAGTACCTGCTCGTTCAGCACTTCCGACGGTTTGCCGTAGGCAATCAGCCGCCGGTTGAGGCAGGCCGCTTTGTCGCACCGTGACGATACACAAGACAGGTCGTGGGTGCTGAGCACCACGGTGGCGCCCTTGGCGCGCAGCTCGTCCAGCAGGTCTAGCAGTTGATGTTGGGCGGTGGCATCCAAGCCAGCCATGGGCTCGTCCAACAGCAGCAGCTCCGGGTTATGGGCCATGGCCCTCGCCAAAAGCACCCGCCGCCGCTGCCCGCCGGATAGGTCGCCGATCAGTCGGTCCCGCAGATCGAACATCTTGACCAGTTCCAGCGAGGCATCGGCGGCCTCGCGGTCTTCCTTCGTGGTGCGGTGGAACAAGCCACGACGGGAGTAGCGCCCCATGAGCGCCACATCGGCCACCGTCACCGGAAAGTCCCAATCAACCAATTCCGTCTGGGGGGTGTACCCGACTAGGCGCCTCTGGGGAACACCGTCGATGCCGAGGACTGAAACTTCGCCACGCAGAGGCTTAATCAGTCCCAGCACGGTTTTGATCAGCGTTGATTTACCCGAGCCGTTGGGCCCGATGATGCCCACCATGTCACCCCGGTCAACTTGAAAATTCACCGCTTCCAGCACCGGATTCCCGTCGTATCCGGCCCAGAGGTTGCGGACGGCCAAGGCCGGTCCTGTTCTGATATTGGTGTCTACACTCATATGGGTTCGGTGCGTTCCCCGTTACCTAAGGAGCCTAGCCAGGCTCTTGGCGTTGAATAGCATCATGTCGATGTAGCTGGCGATCTCGCCCTTTTGAACGTCGGAGTAGATGGGCCCGACCTCGATTCCGGCTTCTTCGGCAGCCTTCTGTAGTAGGCCGGAATTGAACTGGGGCTCGGCGAAGACGGCTGGCAGTCCCTGCTCGCGTACCCGTTCTAGTATCGCTACAACCGGTCCAGGGGACACCTGGCTGGCATCACTGCCGACTAGGGCCGTTACTTCCCATCCGTAGCGCGCGCCGAAGTGGCCAAAAGCATCGTGGAAGGTGATTAGCAGCCGACGGTCCGGGTCGACCGTATTCAGGGTGCTGGCAATGTCAAAGTCCAGCTTTGTCAATCGGTCGTTGTACGAGTCGAAATTCGCCTGATATCCAGCCGAGTTTTCAGGGTCGGCCTCGATCAGTCCATCTCTTATCCCCTCCGCGTACTTTACGGTGAAAACTGGGTTCTGCCAGAAATGAGGGTCATTTTCATCCAGGTCCAGAAGTTGCTCCGCGGCTAGTATGTGGACCACATCGTCTGAAGTAGAACCCTTGATCACTTGGTCGAGAAATTGGTCAAGTCCTCCGCCATTAGAGACTACCAATGCGGCCCGGCTCAACGTTACATTGTCGGCGGGCGTGCTCTGGAAGGAATGGACGTCGGCGCCTGGGGCCACCAGAGCGACCACATTTACCAGATCACCGCCCACGTTCTGCACCAGATCGGCTAACAGGGCCGTGGTTGTCACTACCTGTAACCGGCCCTCCTCAGGAACTTGGCTGGTTGACGATGAATCGCAGGCCGCGGCCGAAAGTAGGATCGCCATCGCCGCTGGAACGATCCATATCGCTTTGTGTAGGCGGGGCTTCGGCCAATTTAGCCTCCGGATCAAGTGTTTAAGTATCAATTAATTGTGCTTTTGAGAGTAAGTATCAATAAGGGTAAAAAAAGAGACTAGACCGCCGCCAGTTCCGATGAAGAATCCGAAGTGCCGCATGACCGGCACCGCCCGTAGACCTCCAGCCAATGCCCGCTGAGTTCAAATCCGTGGCTGGCCGAGGTCTGTTGCAACAGCTCCTCAATGTCACAGCCAAGCAGGTCCTGAGAAGATCCACATTCGACGCAGAGCAGGTGGTGGTGATGTCCCCGGTGGCTTAATTGGTAGTGGAGATCGCCGTCTTCCAGCAACACCCGGCAGAGCACACCAGTCTCAACTAGCAACTTAAGGGACCGGAATATAGTGGCCCGGCCCAAAGAGGGCAGTTGCTCTCTCAGGTCCTCGGCGGTGAAGTGTTTGTCCTGATTGGCGATGACCTGGGCCACTGCACGCCGTGGTGATGTGGACCGGTAGCCCTGCTGTTCCAGTGTCTCCAGTAATTGTTCGGCCAGGGCGTTCACCCGTTTAAGCATGCAGTCCTATTTAACAGTCTCTAAATGAGACCAAGTATCTTTAGTAACTTGACTCTATCACAGGGTAATGGGCGAGTCAATTTGGAATTGAAACGAGATACCTAGTCCAGGTGCCAAGTGTCTCCGGCTGGCGGCCAAGGGTTGTCGTCCACCAACACTTGTGACAGTTGGGTGAATGCCCCCTTCATGCCGGCGGGATGGAGCCAGATGCTGTTAAATCCCAAGTTCACGTAGTTCGATGTCACCCGGGACGATGTGTAGCGGGCGTCTTGTCCCTTGAGGTAGTCGTCCATGACTAGAGAGTTTTCAATCTCATAGATGGTCAGATAGATGCCCTCTCCGTAGCGTTCCAAGAACCGGGCCGAAGGAACGTCGCCGCCGGTTGGTTGGGCCAGTTCTATGAAGGTGTCCTTGCCCCTCAGTGGCAGTACTGCGATCTCCAGGTCGGTGAAGCTGACTTGGAATCGTTTAGTGGCGGTGATCCCGAACATCTCTTCCCACCGTTTGATGGCCGTATCTAGGTCCCGCACCAACACCGCCGTCTGCCGTATCTGCTTGGTCAGCGGCTGGTGTGCCAATGTCTGCCAGTCCGGCCCGGCGGCAGGCCAAGGGTTGTCGCCGGAAGTGACTTCAATGACCTCCAGAAAAGCGCCATTGGCCGAGGACGGGTGTATGAAGGCGTGGCGGTAGTCGCCAGTTGTCGGTTCTTCCGTTAGCCGAACGCCCAAGGACTTCAAATGGGGGATGAGGCGGTCGTACTCTTTGGTCTCGAAGATCAGCATGTAAGGCGCTTCCCCTCGCCGTTCTAGGTAACGCGCTGCGGCGGAGTCGGCCGAAGTTGGCTGTAGCAGTTCGATGAAGGTGCCATTACCCGCCGGAAGGACAGCGTTTTTGAGGCCGTAGCTGGTCAGGTCTTCGGAATGGCAGGTCTCCATGCCAAGATTCCGCTGGTACAGTTCCTTCCCGTCATCCAGGTCCTTGACCAAGAAAGCCACTTGTAGCAACCGTTCCAGCATTTTTTAACCTACCAAGCCCGGATGGAGAGTACGCCTGGGGAGAAGAGATCCTAAGAAAACGCGCTGGGCCGCCGGCCTAGCGATTGGGTAGGGCTACTATGGCCTTGCCGCCCACGTAGCGTTCGCCCTCGGTGCCGGTCATGAGGATGTCGCATTCCACCAGATTCTCGCCGTCTTCTTCCCGCAGGTCGGTGATGGTGGCCGCCAGGGTCAGGGTACGGTTATGGGGCACCGGCTGCCGGAAAACCAAGTCAAGGTCTTTGATCGAGCCGGGGCCGCCCCAGTCCGTCAGAAGTTGGGCCATCATCGCCATGGTCATGATGCCAGGGACGATTGTGCCTTTCATCCCAGCTTTTTCGGCGATCGCAGGGTCAGTGAACCGATTGGGTGTGGGCGCGCCCCAGACATCGCAGAAATTGGACACCTCATTGTCGGTGGCCACCTTCTCCACGGGTCCGATCTCGTCACCCAGTTCTATCTCATCGTAGTAGGGCAATATTCCCTCGGTTGAATCTGTCTTATCTATTTTGGAACCGAGCTCCGCAAGCCTAATAACAAATCAGCCATTTTCCGCTCAAAACGCGGCTATGCCGCTATTCTCGCTTGGCGAAGGACTCTTGGACCTCGGCCACGACCTGGCCGTCTTGGTTGATGAATGTGGTCTCCCAGACCACGAAGACCATGGTGCCGGAGCGCCCGGTCTTGGCGTAGACATCTTTCAGGTGTGATGATGCGGTTAAAAGGTCTCCGGCGTAGACCGGGGACTTGGGTTCGACGCGCTGGCCCGCATGCATCTGCGTCTTACCGAATTTGACCTTCACATCCGGTAACGAGACCTGGCGGACCAGGATGCAACAGAGGGTCGGAGGAGCGATTCGGCCCCGGTATCCGGCCTCGTTGGCGCCTTCGTCCGAGCAGAATGCAGCGCCGGTCTCGCCGGTGCTGCTGTTGGCCCGGTCTATGATCTCGTCAGTGATCTCGAAGGGACCGGCTTGGTGTTCGACACCGTATAGAGACCGGTCGTAATCAAGTTCCATGGCCATGGGTTTGTCTCCTTAAGTTGAGGCATCGCCGGTCAAGACGTCTTTCAGCCAGACCGGCTGGAACTCCTTGCTGAGTAGGGCTTCAACCAGGTCGGTTTCTTTCTTGATCAGCGCTTTGAAATCGGTCATGCAGGTGGCGATGTGGCTGGTCAGATGGGCATCGCTGCCCCCGATGCCCAGCAGGTTATGGCTGTCGCAGAGTTCGTCGGCCCGTTCGTTCTCGCCAGGCCGGCTGCCGCCGTTGAAACGCTCGACGATCTCCACGTCGTCGAAGGACTCACCCTGGTCAATGTAGTCGGTTAGACCGATTCCGAAGCGGCCGGGGTGGGCGGGAAGGGCTATGGCGTCGTGCTGGCGGGCCGCCTGCATGAGGGCCCTAGCATCCATGCGGACGTCGCCAAAATCAATCTCTTGGGTCAGGGCTTCGGTCACGCCGTAGACCAGGAAATGTCCGTAGCGGGTGTCCAGTTCAGAGCCTTTTAACACCAGCACATCGTACTGGGCTGCCAGGTCAGAATAGTCTTTGTCAAAGTCGAACTTTCGGTGCTCGGTTAGCACGATGCCGTCGACGGTATGGCCGCGCTTTCGCAGCACTTGGATCCATTTTACGTATTGCTCAACCGTGGCCCGGGAGTCGTCGGACGACACGGAATGACTATGCATGTCCAGGTACAAGGTTAGGAAGTTCCCCTGTTGGTGGTGTGGCCTGGGCCCGGCCGATCGCCAGTGGCGGTTGCCGGAAACAGCGAATCAACGGGCGGGCAAGAATCTGACTCAATCATAATAGTTGCCGCTAAATTCATCAACCGCTCAGACGGTTCTCGTGGTCGAAATACTGCCAGATAGAGAGAATCGGAAGCCTGGCCACATGAGGGTATGGAGGGGTTTGCAGACCTATAAGCCGGGTTCTGTGAACTTCCCGAAAGGGAAGAACGGTGACCATCTATCTAGCCCAACCACCAGCCGTTAGGCCGGTGGAAGTCCGCTTTTGGCGGAGCGGCGTTACCGCCGCAGTCAAGCAGCCAACCCGGGGACGGGCCGGGCGCCTATGTCCCCCTATTTGGCCTTGCTCCAGGTGGGGTTTAGCCGCCGTTGCGTCACCGCCAACGGCCGGACGCTCTTACCGTCCGATTTCACCCTTATCCCGACTAGTCGGGACGGTATGTTTCTGTGCCACTTTCCGTCCCCGATCCAGGTCGAGTGGACCGGAATCGAGGCCTGGGAGTTACCCAGCACCCTGCCCAGAGGAGCCCGGACTTTCCTCCCTCCCGATAAATCGAGACGGCGGTCACCCGGTCTGCATGACCCTCCGTTTCGAACTCTAGCACAGGCAAAAAAGCGGGTCAATCTGCGGGAATCGCGGCTCCGCTGAAATGGAAAATGGCCGGTTTAACCGGCCATTCATTTTCTGGTCTGAGTTGGTAGGTTGGGTCAGACTAAGAATAGCATCCGGCCACAGCTGCTGCAGAGGACCATCTGCTGTCCGGTACGGACCCGCTGTTGTTGGTGGGTGGGTAGAGACATACGGCAACCCTGGCACAGTCCTCGTTCTACTCTTGCGACTGCGAGGCCGCCTTTGGATTTTCTGAGCGCCTCGTAGCGTTGAAGCGATGTTGGATCCAGGCCTTCGGTCAATTTAGAGCGCTGGCCCTCGAACCCGGCACGTTCGGCATTCAGCTCTTTTAGTTGGGCCTTCAATTCGGACTGACGAACCTGCCAAGCCGCTTTGGCCTCGCCGAGTTGGCTCTCTAATTCAGTCTTTTTGGTATGGGCTTCTTCAATCTTTGCGGAAATCTCTGAGAGAACTGCTTCTTGCTGTTCGACAAGTTGGAGAACGTTGGAGGCCTCTTTTTCCAGGCTTTCGAGATCTCGGGGATTGGTGACCTCTCCGCCGTAGAGTTGGGAGTTGAGGGTTTCGGACCGTTCTTTCTGCGACTCTGCTTCTAGTTTGGTGGCTTTCTGCTGGAGTTCGGACTCCAAGAGCAATTCTGCATCTCGCTCCAGTTCCGATTCCAAGGTTTGGATGCTGTCGCCGTTGTTCAGTTCATATTCTGCTTTTGCGTGATTATGCAGAACCCGATCCAAAATGATATCCAATTCCTGTAGAGCAAACATCTGCCTAACGGTAGTCATTTACATCGTCCTCGAAAGATTAACAACGGCTCCCCAACAATCACTATCCGATTCTAGGAAGGCAACGCCTAGTTGTCAAATCTGCCGCACGACACCAAGGGCGCGGCAATCGTCAATAAATCTACAGGCTCTGTCCAAAATCTCGTCGCCACGGCCCTTGTTTATTGGTCCGATCAGCCAACATAATCTGTGACGTGAACCTTAATGAGGCAGCCCATACGATTATGGTCGATGCTATAGGAAAGCCGATGAATCCATTGAGATGAGAATCCTTCATTTTTCAGACCTCCATATCGGTGTGGAGAATTACGGCCGACCCGACCCTAAGACGGGGCTTTCCACCCGGTTGGGAGATTTCCTTGACTCTCTGGACCAAGTGGTGGAGTTTGCTTTGAATGAGGGGGTAGATTTGGTGCTGTTGGCCGGCGACGCCTACAAAGGACGCGACCCGACTCAGACCCATCAGCGGGAATTTGCCAAACGCCTGAACCGGCTGTCCCAAGCCGGTATCCCGACGTTTCTTCTGGTCGGGAACCACGATCTGCCGGCCGCCTCGAGCCGGGCCACTGCGGTGGATATCTTCCCCACGCTGGAGGTGGCCAATATCCATGTGGGCAACAGCCTGAAAACCTACGATGTGGCCACTCCTTCCGGGCCGTTGCAGGTCTTGGCCGTTCCCTGGCCAAGACGCAGCGCCATCCTGAGCCGGGAGGATTCGCGAGGCATGTCAATCGAGCAGGTGAGACAGACCCTGGAAGAGAGGCTGACCGACGGGATCGAAGCGGCGGCCAGTCAGTTGGACCCAACGATTCCGGCGATCCTCACGGGCCACGTCACGGTCAACGGGGCCACGGTGGGAACAGAACGCTCCATGATGCTGGGCCAAGACCATGTGCTGTTGGTCAGCGCCTTGGACCGCCCCCAGGTCGAATACATCGCGCTGGGCCACATCCATAAACACCAGATATTGCGGCCCGACCCGCCCATGGTGGTCTATTCGGGAAGTCTGCAGCGGGTCGACTTCAGTGAGGAAGGCGACGAAAAGGGGTTCTGCGTCATCGATCTAGACCCGGCAGCTCCCCAAGGGCAACGGATGACAAAATTCGAGTTTCACAAGCTAGATGCCCGGAGTTTCGTGACCGTGGACGTTACTTTAGAGCCCCAAGACGTTGACCCCACCGCTACAGTGGTCCGCGCTATCGCCCGGAAGGAAATCGCCGGAGCGGTGGTCCGCGTGCGCATCTCATTGGCGGCGGAATCCGACGCCCATCTAAAA
>ERZ651768.1393-NODE-1393-length-17689-cov-3.676754_pt1 | contig 17689 bp, 15 predicted proteins | sample MGYA00514754_ERZ651768 | MGnify/ENA metagenome assembly ERZ651768
AATTTTTAAATTCATTTTTTAATTCAAACCCTATTTTCTTAATCATATCAAGAGATTCATCATCAAATTCATTAATTAAAATATTAATATCATTTTTAATCAATATATTTTTTTTAAGATCATCTTTTAAATTATTTTTTTTAATTTTTGAAAATCCTAAAACTTCTTCTTCTAATTTTTTATTTTTCGATAATAAACTATTTACTGCTGATAAAACATCACTAGCTTTTAAAATTGATTTTAATTTCTTAATCTCATTAGACTCGTTTGTAATATAATTTTCAGCCACAACAGAAGTTAATGCCTCTATTCTTCTGATGCCAGAAGAAATTGATGATTCAGATATAACTTTAAATGTTCCTATTTCAGAAGTAAATGATACATGAGTACCTCCACATAATTCAATTGAATATTTATTATCTATTACAACTACTCTAACATTTTTACTATATTTTTCATCAAATAGAGCCATAGCACCCATTTTCTTAGCTTTTTCAATAGGAATATTTTCAAGTGTTTTTACTTCGATATTATTTCTAATTTTTTCGTTAACAAGTTTTTGAATATCTCGAATTTCAGTATTAGATATTTTAGTAAAATGTGAAAAATCAAATCTTATAGCCTTATCATTAACCAATGATCCTTTTTGTATAACATGATTACCTAAAATTTTCTGAAGAGCAGCATGAAGTAAATGAGTTGCAGAATGATTGTTAGATATTAAACTTCTTCTAGAAGCATTTACTTCTAATTTATAAGAATCATTTAGGTTTAATGGTAATTCATTCATTTGATGAATAATGAGATCATTTTCTTTAATTGTATTTAATATTTCAATTTTTTTACCATCATAAATTAGATTTCCTATATCTCCAACCTGTCCTCCAGATTCAGAATAAAATGGAGTAGTATTAAATACAACATGATAACTAGTCAATTCTTTATCAATAGTTTTTCTATATTTTAAAATTTTTGATTTAGAAGAAAGTTTTTCATAACCTACAAATTCACAATTACCTTTTTGATTAATAATTTCCCAATCTTCTTTTATAATTTTAGAAACATTTCTAGACCTATTTCTTTGCAGTTCAAGTTGAATTTTAAATTCATTCTCATCAACACTTAAATTATTCTCTTTAGCAATCAAATCTGTCAAATCATAAGGAAATCCATAAGTATCATATAATTCAAATGCTATTTTACCAGAAATAGTTTTATTTTCATTAATAACTTTATTTTTAATATTTGAAATCATAGAAAGACCCTTGTCTAAAGTTTTTAAAAATGTTTTTTCTTCTTCTAAAATTACTTTTACTATAAAATCTTGCTGATTTATTAAATTATCAAAAATATCACCATATTCTAATATAACAGTTTTAGCGAGCTTATGTAGAAAAGGTTTTTTAATGTTCAAAGATGAAAATCCATACCTAACTGCTCTTCTTAATATTCTTCTGATAACATAACCTGACTTATTATTAGAAGGCATTTCTCCATCGGATATTGTAAATACAATTTCTCTTATATGGTCAACTATAACTCTAAAAGCAATATCAATTTTAGAATTTTCACCATACTTATAATTTGATTCTTTTGATAATGATTTAATTGTAGAATCAAAAAGATCTATATCATAAGTAGATTTCAATCCTTTTATAGCCATTGCTAATCTTTCTAAGCCCATACCAGTATCAACATGTTTCTTTGGTAATAAAACTAACTTTCCATCGGACAATCTATTAAATTCAATAAAAACTAAATTCCAGATTTCAACAACTTCAGGGTGATCTTTGTTAATTAAATTTCTTGTTGGTATTTTCTTAATTTCATTTTCAGAACGAAGATCAATATGAATTTCTGAACAAGGTCCACATGGACCTGTCTTTCCCATTTCCCAAAAATTATCTTTTTTAGATCCATCTATAATTTTTACATCATCTACTATCTTATTCCATATATTATATGACTCTATATCCTTTTCAAGATTATCTTTTTTATCACCACCAAAAATTGATACATAAAGTCTTTTCTCATCCAACTTATAAATATTAATAAGTAAATCCCATGCCCATTGAATTGCATTTTCTTTAAAATAGTCTCCGAAAGACCAATTTCCTAACATTTCAAACATGGTATGATGATATTTATCTATTCCAACTTCCTCTAAATCATTATGTTTTCCACTTACTCTAAGACATTTTTGAGTATTAACTATTCTTTTATATTTAGGGTTTTCATCTCCTAAAAATATGTTTTTAAACTGGTTCATTCCTGCATTAGTAAACATTAATGAAGGATCATTTTTAATTGTTATAGGAGCAGAATCAACAATTTCATGTTTTTTAGCTTTAAAGAAATCAAAAAACAACTTTCTAATTTTTTTAGTGTCCATTTATGATACTAATTCAATGAAAATTTTTATTTTTGCTATAATTTACTAAACAAAATTAGGCTATTTTAATCTAATTATGAGAAAAGCTAAATATTATTATAATCCTGAAACCTGCAATTTTGAAAGGATAAAAACACCAAAAAGAAAAATATTCTTAAATTTTATCGGATTTTTAGCAATAGTATTGTTTTCAAGTTTCATAATATTAAACATTTATGACAACTATTTTGAATCTCCAAAGATAATTACTCTAAAAAAAGAAAACCAAGAACTTGAAACTCATTACGAAATACTTAGCAAAGAAATGAACATAGCTAACAAAATGCTTGAAAATCTTGAAGAAAGAGATGATAATGTATATAGAATTATTTTTGAAGCAGAACCAATTCCAAATACTATTAGACAAGCAGGTGTTGGAGGAGTAAATAGATACAAAGAACTACTTAATGGTAATCTAGAAAGAAAAGAAATCATCATAAATACCTATGCAAAAATTGATGAACTTAAAAGAAAAATGTATATCCAAACAAAATCATATGATGAATTGATAAATTTAGCAAGCAACAAAGAAGAATTAATTGCCTCAATTCCTGCGATTCAACCTGTTTCAAATAAAAATCTAAAAAGAATGGTATCAGGTTATGGAATGAGAATTGATCCTTTTCTAAAAGTAAGGAGAATGCATTATGGCCTTGATTTTTCATTACAAAAAGGTAATCCAGTATATGCAACTGCAGATGGTAGAATAAGGACTATTAAATCATCTTTTGGTGGATTTGGAAAATATATTTATATAGATCATGAAAATGGATATATGTCTGTATATGCACATTTAAATAAGTTTAATGTAAAAAGAGGACAAAAAGTAAAAAGAGGTGAACTTATTGCATATAGTGGAAATTCGGGTAGATCAACTGCTCCTCATCTCCATTATGAAGTAATTAAAAATGGTAAAAAAGTAAATCCTATTAACTACTTTTTTAATGATTTAACACCAAATCAATATGAAGAAATATTAAAAATTGCTTCTGTAGAAAATCAAGCTCTAGGATCAACTTTTTAACTTATGCCTTATAAGGAAAAAGAAATCTCAAAAAAATATTATAACATTGGAGAAGTAGCAAAAAAAATTAACGTTAAAACTTCTCTTATCAGATTCTGGGAAAATGAATTCGAAACATTAAATCCCAAAAAAAATAAAAAAGGGTTAAGAAAATATACGCATAAAGATATAAAAGCTCTAGAAAAGATATATTCTTTAGTAAAAATTCAAGGATATACTCTAGAAGGAGCTAAAAAATCATTAAAAAAAAATAAAAAAAAAATTGAAAATGAAATTATTATTGAAAAATTATCCAAAATAAAAAATATGCTTTTAAGTTTAAAAAGAGATCTTTAATCAATACCCAAAATATTTTTTAAATCATCTTTATCTGATCCTGAATCAGCAAAATCATCAAATGTTTTATCTGTAACCTCAATAATATGATTCGAAATAAAATGTGACCCTTCTTTTGCTCCTTGTGCTGGACTTTTAATACAACACTCCCACTCTAAAACAGCCCATCCATTATACCCATACTGAGTCAATTTTGAAAAAATAGATTTAAAATCAACTTGTCCATCACCTAATGATCTAAATCTACCCGGTCTATCCACCCAATCTGAATAACTACCATAAACACCAGCTCTACCATTTGAATTAAACTCAGCATCCTTTACATGAAACATTTTTATAAAATCATGATAAATATCGATATGTTCTAAATAATCTAATTGTTGTAAAACAAAATGGCTAGGATCATAGAGCATATTAACTCTTTTATGATTTCCAGTAGCTTTTAAAAATCTCTCAAATGTTACTCCATCATGCAGGTCTTCATTAGGATGAATTTCATAACATAAATCAATTCCATTTTCATCAAATTTATTTAAAATAGGTTTCCATCTTTTTGCTAATTCATCAAATCCTGTTGAGACCAACCCTTTAGGTCTTTGAGGCCACGGATAAACATAAGGCCACACCAATGCACCAGAAAAAGTCACATGAGCTTTAATACCTAAATTTTTACTAGCCTGAGCAGCCAATAATAACTGATTAATTGCCCACTCCATTCTCTTCTTTGGATCATTTCTAAACTTTTCTGGAGCAAAACCATCAAACATCTTATCATAAACAGGATTTACAGCTATTAATTGCCCCTGCAGATGAGTACTTAACTCTGTTATTTCAACTCCACAAGCATTAATTTTTGATTTATACTCATCAGCATAATCTTTACTATTTGCTACTTTTTCCAAGTTTATACATCTAGAATCCCAAGTTGGAATTTGAACCCCCTTATAACCGAGACTTGATGCCCATTTACATATACTTTGAATTTCATTAAATGGGGAAACATCATCCATAAACTGAGCTAAAAAAATTGCTGGTCCTTTTATTGTTTTCATAATTATATTTTTATCCAAATTGAATTTTTTGAAGATTCAATAACTGCATCTATAAATTTCATTCCCCTATGTCCATCATTTACTGTTGGAAAATCATAAATTGGATCATCTTTAATACCCTTATTATAATTATAGACAGAATATGAAAAATTTCTATAAATATTAGCAAATGCTTCAATAAATCCTTCAGGATGACCTGAAGGAGTTCTACAATGGGCAATTGTCTGGTCAGAAAGGTAAGAATTATTAACACCTGCTCGTAATATTTGATTAGGTTTATTATTTAATTTTAATAACATAGTATTAGGATTAGAATGAAACCATTCAATACCTCCTTTTTCTCCCCAAACTCTAATTTTTAAATCATTCTCTTCTCCTGTAGCAATTTGACTAGTCATTAAATTTCCTTCTATATTATCTTCTAAAGAAATTAATACATTACCATCATCCTCTAGAAGTCTCCCTTCAACAACAATATTTACTTTAGATAAAACTTTTAAAATTTTTTTTCCAGTAACATATTCTACCATATTAGCTGCATGTGTTCCAATATCTCCCATACTACCAGCTTTTCCTGATTTATTAGGATCTGTTCTCCAACCAGCTTGTTTGTTATCTGAAGCTTCTAAAAAATCTGTCAACCAACCCTGAGGATATTCTACAGCTACTTTTCTTAATTTTCCTATTTTACCAGATAATATAATATTTTTAGCCTCTTTGACCATTGGATAACCTGTATAAGTATGAGTGACAGCAAATGGTATATTGATTTCACTTACTTTATCAGATAAAATTTTAGATTGATTTGAATCATAAGTCAAAGGCTTGTCTATAATTACTGGGAATCCTTTTTCTAGTGCTTTTATAGCAGGATCAAAATGCAAATGATTTGGTGTAACAATTGATATAAAATCCATTTTTTCTGAATTATCAAGAGAAGATTCAATTTCTATCATATCTTGATAATTTTTATATATCCTTTTAGCATCCAAAAACAAATTCTTACCTGTATCAATAGAATTTTCATAATTACTACTAAATGAACCACATATCAATTCTATTTGATTATCAAGGAAAGCAGCATTCCTATGTATTGCTCCAATAAAGGAACCTATTCCTCCACCAACCATACCCATTTTAAGTTTTTTCTTCATTTCCATTAATTTTTGAAGAAATTTAAAATTATTTATTAATAATGGCAATATTTATAAAATAATTGAATCTTCAATTTTATTTTTAGTCAATTTATAAAACTCCTCGAAAATATTAAATTTCTTTGATGATTTATCAATTTGTTTTTTTTCATAATTTCCATCTTCATTTAAGATATAAGTATTACAATTATCTCTTAAATTATAGTTTAGAATAGTAATAGCTTGTTTTTTCAAAAATTCATCATTTATTTTAAATAATGATTCAATTCTTCTTTCAAAACTTCTAATCATCACATCAGCACTTCCAGAATATATAATTGGATTACCCAAATTATGAAAATAATATATTCTACTATGTTCTAAATAATCACCCACTATAGAAATTACTTTTATATTTTCACTTAATTTTTTTCTATTTGGTCTCAAACAACATATTCCTCTAACAATCAAAAATATCTTAACTCCAACATTACTAGCTTCATACAATTTTTTAATTACATGTCTATCTTGTAATGAATTAATTTTAATATAAATTTTAGCATCATTACCTGCTATTGAATTATCAATTTCATCTTCAATTAAACTTATTATTTTATTTCTCATATAAATTGGAGCAGTAATTAAATTTTCATATTCATCTGCTATTGAATGACCAGTGATAACATTAAAAAATTCTAAAGCATCTTTAGTGTATCTCTTGTTAGAAGTCATTAATCCAATATCTGTATAAAGCTTAGACGTTGTTTCATTGTAATTACCAGTTCCTAAATGAGCATAATTTTTTACTTTTGGGCCTTCTTTTCTAACAACTAAAAGCAATTTTGTGTGTGTTTTTAAACCTCCAATACCATATATTACATGACAACCAGCTTTTTCTAATCTGTATCCATTTTTTATATTATTTTCTTCATCAAATCGAGCCTTAACTTCAAATAAAACTGAAACATGTTTTCCATTTTCTGCTGCTTTTAATAAAGTATCAATTACTCTAGAGTTTTTAGCAGTTCTATATAAAGTAATTTTGATGGACAATACATTTAGATCTTCAGAAGCAATATTTAAAAAATTAATTACTGGATCAAATGAATTATATGGATGGTGCAAAAACACATCCTTTTTTGAAAGTAATTGAAATATATTTTTATCCTTAAATCCTTCTAAATCAAATGAGGGTATAGGTTTTGGAAAAGTAGGTAACAATTCTGAAAATTTATTGTAATCAATAATTTGAATTAAAGAAGTGAAATCCAGTAAACCATTTTCAGGTAATTTCATAATATTAAAAAGATCTATATTTAAAATGGTTTTTAATTTTGATAATAACCATTTGTCAAAATCATATTCAATTTCTATTCTAACAACTCTACTCGATTTCCTGTCTTTTAACTTTTGTTTGAGTTCCTCTAAAAAATTTGTTTCAATATCTTCCGATTCTTCAAGTGTAAAATCACCATTTCTAATTAATCTGAATAGACTAACAGAAATAATTTTTACATTTCTAAAAAGCTTATTAATATATTTTTTAATTATATTTTCAATAGGAATAAAATAGATTTTATCATCAATTTCATATTCAAAAAATCTAGGTAAATTTTGTGGAATCTGAATAAATGATATTTTCTTTTTATCTGTAGAAATTTTTGATTTTGTTACTACACCAAAAATTAAAACTTTATTCATTAAAATAGGAAAAGAATGTAAATTATCGTATACCATAGGAGTTAGCATGGGAAAAATTGTATTCTTAAAATATTTTTTAATTTTATTTTGATCTTTCTCTCCAAACAAATCCCAAGAAGAAATATAAATTTTTTCTTTATTTAAAATAGGGAGAAGATCTTTAAGAAAATATTGATTTTTTACTTTAAAAAAATTTTTGCATTCATCAAGTAAAAATTCTTTAAAAGGAATTTCTCTCAAACCTGAATAATCAATTCTTTTTTTATTATTATCAATGTAATTATAAAGACTACCTACTCTAACTTCAAAAAATTCGTCAAAATTTGATGAAACAATTGATAAAAACTTTAATCGATCAAGTATATTTCTTTTTTCATTTTTTACCTGATCAAATACCCTATAATTAAAATTTAACCAACTAAAGTCTCTACTTATAAGATTACTTTTATTTAATTTATCAAAATCCATAAAAAATTAAAGATTTTCTAAAACTGACATTACTTCTTTAACATGAACTCTTGATTCATCAAGTAATTTTTTTTCACTAGATTTTAATTTTAATTCAATTATCTTTTTTATTCCATTCAATCCTAAAATAACAGGAACACCTAAATAACAATCATTAATCCCATATTCACCATCAAGTTTAACACAAACTGGAAAAATACGCCTTTGATCTCTAATAATAGATTCAACCATTTGAGCAGCAGCAGCACCCGGTGCATACCAAGCAGAAGTTCCCATCATTTTAACAAGCTCACCTCCTCCATACTTAGTTCTTTCTATTATTTTTTTAAGTCTTTTTTGGTCAATTAATTCTTCAACTGGAATTCCACCAACAGTAGTATATCTCGGTAAAGGAACCATAGTATCACCATGACCGCCCAATAATAAAGATTGAATATCTTTTGGAGATACACTTAATTCATCAGCTAAAAAAGCTCTAAATCTAGAAGTATCTAATATTCCAGCCATACCCATGACTCTTTCTCTAGGGAATTGAGATGTTAAATGAGCTTGATAAGTCATAACATCTAATGGATTAGAAACAATAATTATTATACAATTAGGGGAATATTTAATAATATTTTCAGTTACAGACTTTACAATTTTTGAATTTGTTTCAATAAGATCATCCCTAGACATTCCAGGTTTTCTCGGTAAACCAGAAGTAATAACAACTACATCAGAATTTTTAGTTTTAGAATAATCATTTGTTGATCCAATTATTTTAGTATCGTATAAATTAATAGGTGCTTTTTGAAAAATATCAAGAGATTTTCCCTCTGATAAACCTTCTTTTATGTCTACCAATACAATTTTATTAGCAATTTCTTTATATGCTAATACATCAGCGCATGTTGCTCCAACATTTCCTGCTCCAACTACTGTTACTTTCATTTTTATTATTTTTTCCAAAATTAGATAATGAAAGATGAATTATTAAATATTTATATCAAATTATTTGTAAATCCATTACAGTACTTGTCTTTCTAGTTACTCTATATGAATTATGTATTTGATGACCGACAACCCAAACAATATTTTTATTAGAATCTTTAATAACACATTGTTTCATTCTATCGATCTTTGAAATCTTATTATCAGACAAAAAATCAGATATTTTTTTATTTTTATTCATACCCAAAGGTACAAATGTTTCCCCTTTTCTATAATTTCTTATAGTAATAGGGAATAATACTTTACTATAGTCTATTTGAGCATTTTTTAAACTATTATTTAATAATAATTTATTTATACTATACTTTCTAACCTTTATATTTAAATCATTAACTTTTATATCATCTAAAGAATTAAATTTTCCATAATAATGATATTTTAAATTTATAGGCTTTATATTAAGTGATTCTCTTTCTGTATAAAGAATGTATTTATTACTTATAAATTCCTTTATTTTATTATTTCTACATGCCGACAAAATTAATTCTATTTGAAAAAAATTAAAACCATATTCTTCAAGTACATCGTATATTAGAATATCAAGATTTTCATTTTTTATCCATTCTCCTTTATTTAAAAAAATAATATTTTTTCTTTTTGATAAATATTTGTTTTTAAAATTTTCAACTTCACTTTTAATAAATGCCTGAGCCTTACTTAATCTACTAGCAGTATCTATAACAGATTTTTCAAGAGACGGATTAATTTCTTTTAATAATGGAATAATTTTTTTTCTTAAATTATTTCTTAAATATATAATATCATCATTTGATGAATCTTTTCTCCAAGATAAACCATTCTTTTTCGAGTAATCAACTAATAAATTTTTTCCACTTTTAAGTAGTGGTCTAATAATAAAATTTTTTTTATAAGGAATACCAGATAAACCTTTATAACCTGTTGTCTTAATAAAATTAAATAATATAGTTTCAAAATTATCATCATTATGATGTGCTGTTGAAAGAAAATCATAATTATTTTTTTTCATTATTTTGTTAAACCAATTATACCTTAATTCTCTAGCTGCCATCTGAATAGATATATTGTTTTCTTGAGCATATTTTTTGGTATTAAATTTTTTACTATAAAAGATTATGTTATTTTTTTTACAAATTTTTTCTACAAGTAAACAGTCCCCCAAAGATTCTTTACCTCTCAAACTAAAATCACAAGTGCAAACAGAAAAAGAAAGATTATTTTTTTTAAATAAATCTAGCATTACCATAGAATCTATACCACCACTTACTGCTAACAAAAATTTACTAGTATCTAAATCAATATTATTATCACTAAAAAAACTAATAAATATTTTATTTAAACTATTTGTTTTCATAATACAAAAATAACTATTTGTGAATTGCTTCATAATAAAACTAATAACTATCTATTTTTGTATTATGAAATTTAAATTTTTAATAATTCTATCATTCTTATTATTAACCCTGAATATAGGAAAAGCCCAAAAAAAAGAAAAAATTAAATATCAAGCCGATGAATTAAAATATTCAAGAGAAAATAAAGAACCAGTAAGAAAGCTTTTAAATAATGTAATTTTTAGACAAGGCACATTAATCATAAAATGCGACTCAGCTAATTTTTACAATAAAAGAAATATAATGGAAGCATATGGTAATATTATTATTACCGATGTAGACTCATTAAAAATATTTGGAAATAAATTAATTTATGATGGTAACAATAAAACAGCAAAACTTAGAGAAAACGTTATATATAACAAAAAGGATTATAATTTAGAAACGAATTATCTAGATTATAATATTAAAGATAAAATTGGAAAATTTTATGAAAAAGGTGTTCTTACAGAAAAAGAAAATACCCTTATAAGTAAAAATGGAATTTTTTATGCACAAAAAAAGTATTCGATATTTTTTAATACTGTTGAATTTAATGGACCCGAATATATACTAAAAACTGATTCCTTAAAATATAATTCAACAAACGAAGTTTTAGAAACATATGGTTTTACAGAAATATTCACAGAAGATAGCATATACATAGAAGCCCTTGGGGGAAATTTTAAAACTAAAAAGAAATCATCTTTACTAAACATGGGTATAATAGAAACAAATAATTATATCTTGGAGGCAAATGAAATTAATTTAGATAATGAAACAATGTTTTATTATGCTAATAATAATATAAAATTAAAAGTTAAAAATTCGGATTACATCATATCTGGAAATGAAGGTTATTATGATAAAAAGAAAAATATTACTAAAATTTATGGTGATCCTTTGTTAAAAAAAGTATTTCAAAACGATACTTTTTATTTATCATCTGACACCATTATTGCATTTGATGATTCTACCAATTTAGATATGATTATAGCATATAACAATGTAAAATTTTATAAAAAAAATTTTAAAGGTAAAACTGATTCCATTTCTTTCATAATTGAAGATTCATTAATAAATATGTTTAATAATCCAATTATATGGAATGGTGACAATCAAATTACATCTGACTCCATAAACTTTAAAATTTATGACAACACTATTGAAGAAATGAATTTAATTAAAAACGCATTTATTGTGTCTCGAGATTCTATGAAAAACTTTAACCAAATTAAAGGAAGAAATATGAAAGCATTTTTTGACGATTCTAATTTTTTAAAAAATATCAATGTTAATGGAAATGGAGAAACTGTTTATTTTGCATTAAATGAAACTTCAGATAAAATCATAGGATTAAACTATATAATTTGTAGTGACTTAAAATTGAATTTTAATAAAAGTGAAATACAAAATATAATATTTTTTAAAAATCCTAAAGCCAAACTAATACCACCTCATGAAATTAAAGAAGAAGATTTATTTCTAAAAAATTTTAATTGGAGAGAAAAAGAAAAACCTAAAATTCAAGATGTAGTTCATTATTTTAGAAAAAAGATATATTTGCGCAATGAAAATTAATATCAAACTCTTTTTATTATTTATATCAATTATATTGATTTCATCATGTAGTGATTATAGAAAAATCCTTAAAACTCCAGGATTTGAAAAAAAACTTGAAGCTGCATTAGAGTATTATGAAAAAGAAGAATATTATAAATCAAGTACTCTTTTTCAAGATATTAAGCCTCTAGTAAAAGGAAGTGAAAAATCTGAAATTGTAGACTTTTACTTTGCTTATTCTCTATACAATTTAAAACAATATGAATTAAGTGCTAAATATTTTAAAGGATTTATAGAACTGTTTTCAAGAAGTGATAAAGTTATTGAAGCAGAATATCTATATGCTTTCTCCCTTTATAAAGAATCTCCAAATTCAAATTTAGATCAATCAAATACAATTGAAGCAATAAATGCAATTCAAAGTTTTATAAATAAGTATCCATACAGTGAATTTTCTAAAGGAGCAAATGAATTAATTGATGAATTACAAATAAAATTAGAAACAAAAAATTTTGAAAATGCTAAACAATATTATAAAACCAGAACGTATAAATCAGCTATAATTGCATTAAATAATTTTGAAAATGATTTTCCAGATTCATCTTATAATGATGAATGTAACTACTTAAAAATAGTATGTCAATACCTTATAGCAAAAAATAGTTTTGATGATTTAAAAAAAGAGAGATACAAAAAAGTGACAGAATACTACTTAAAATTTGTTGATAAATATCCTAATAGTTCATTTATAACAGAAGCAGAAAAAATGTATGTTGAAAGTTTAAATTTATTGACTAAATTTGCAGAATAAAAAAAATTAAATATATGAAAATAAAATCATCAATAACTCAGTTTAATATCGAAAAAATTGCTTCTAAAACTGGAAATATTTATAAATCTGTTAAAATAATAGGAAAGAGAGCAAGACAACTTTCTGCTGTTCAGAAAGAAGAACTAAATGAAAAATTAGCTGAATTTGCTTCAGATATTGATAACCTAGAAGAAATTTTTGAAAACAAAGAACAAATTGAAATCTCAAGATATTTTGAAAGATTACCAAAATCTTCAACCGTTGCTGCTGAAGAACTCATTAATGATGAGCTTTTTTTTAGAGATCCTGAAAGTAAAGATGATTCTATTTCAAATGAATAGAAATTATTCATTGATTTAATAATGAAAATATATATATTTTTCTTTATTTATCTCCTTACTAATTGTGCTTATTCACAAGAACTTAAAACTAAAGTCTTAGTAAATACTGAACAATTACAATCATCTGAAAGCTACATATTCGAAGAGCTTAGAAATAATATTGAACAATTTCTAAACAATCAGATATGGACTAATGATAAATATTTAAATAAAGAAAAAATTAATTGTAATTTTATTATAAATATTTTAAATGAACCATCTACTGGTTTATACGAAGCTACGGTTCAAATTGTATCATCTAGACCTATTTATAATACATCTTATGAGAGTATAATACTTAATCATGGAGATCGAGAATGGATATTTGAATACGTACCATCTCAAAATATTGAATATATAGAAAATGGATTAAATGACAATTTATCCTCTTTATTATCATTTTATGCTTATATAATAATTGGAATGGATAACGATTCATTTGAAAATTTAGGTGGAAATAAAAATTTTGAAAAAGCATGGCAAATATTAAATAATTCTCAAGAATCAGGTTATAAAGGATGGGATCAATTTGGTTCTAAACAAAATAGATATTGGTTATGTGAAAATTTTATTAATCCAGAATTTAAAATAGTTAGAGAATCCATATATAATTATCATATTAATGGAATGGACAATTTTTATTCAGATTCTAATAAATCACGATTAATTATTTTAAAAAGCTTAGAAGAAATAAATAAAATAAATAAAAACAAATTCAATTCTGCAATTATAAATATCTTTCTAAATGCAAAATCTGATGAATTAACTAATGTCTTTTTAAATGGTAGTCTCGATACAAAAAGAAATGCTTATAACATACTAACAGAATTATCACCTAGCAGAAGTGATTTATTTAATAAAATATTAGAATAATTCATGTCAATAAAAGAAAAATTAATTCCTCCATTTTTAAAGAGTTATATCATATTTTATAAAGAAAATGGATTTAAAAAAACCGTAAAAAAACATGGTTGGAAATTATTTATTATAATATTTATGTATTATTTAATTAGAGATTCAATTCTTTATATAATAATTCCTTACTTTGCTTTAAAAGGAATTTTTAATTTTTAGAATAATATGAACAATTTACTAAAAGGTAAAAAAGGTATAATTTTTGGAGCTCTAGATGAAAAATCTATTGCTTGGAAAGTTGCTGAAAAATGTAAAGATCAAGGAGCAATATTCACACTTACTAACGCACCAATTGCACTTAGAATGGGTCAAATTAATAAACTAGCAGAAAAATGTAATTCTAAAGTTATTCCAGCTGATGTTACATCAATTAGTGATTTAAATAATTTGTTTAAAGAATCAATTAAATCATTAGGAGGAAAATTAGATTTTATTTTACATTCAGTTGGTATGTCTCCAAATGTTAGAAAGAAAAAAGAATACGGAGATTTAAATTATGAATGGTTTCAAAAAACTTTAGATGTATCAGCAATATCATTTCATAAAATTATGCAATTAGCTGAAAAAAATAATATATTAAATAAATGGTCTTCAATATTAGCATTATCCTATATAGCCGCTCAAAGAACATTTCCTTTTTATTCAGATATGGCAGAAGCAAAATCTCTTCTAGAATCTATCACAAGAAGTTATGGATATAGATTAGGAAAATTAAATAAAACACGAGTAAATACTATATCCCAGTCACCTACAATAACTACAGCAGGATCAGGAATTGAAGGATTTGATTCTTTTTTTTATTTTGCTGAAAAAATGTCTCCTCTTGGAAATGCTTCAGCTGAAGAATGTGCAAACTATTGTGTTTTTCTTTTCTCTGATTTGAGTAAAAAAATTACCATGCAAAATTTATTCCATGATGGAGGTTTTTCAAACACAGGAATTTCTGAAAAAATAATGGATGAATTAAACTCATAATGTTTATATATCCAAATGCAAAAATAAATATAGGTTTAAATATCATCTCAAAAACAAGTGATGGTTTTCATAATATTGAATCATGCTTTTGCCCGATAGATCTACATGATATAATAGAATTAAAAATATCAAACAAAACATCTCTATCTACCTCTGGTATAACTATTCCTGAAAATGTAAATAATAATTTGATTATTAAATCAATTAAATTATTTAATCCTAAACTCAATTATAAAATTCATTTACATAAAAATATACCAATAGGAAGTGGATTGGGAGGTGGATCTTCTGATGCTACCTTTTTATTAAAGCATCTGAATAATAATAAATATTCAAATGATGAAATTATGAATATTTCTAAAAAAATTGGAAGTGATTGCCCATTTTTTTTGGAAAATAAAAGTAAATACATAACCGGTAAAGGTGAAAAAATGGAAAATATTAAAATAGATTTAAATGATAAAAAATTAAAACCAGTGGTCTTTAATATGTATGCTATATTTCATGAACTTGGCCATATGCTTACACAGGTTGACAAGGCGCCAGACACTGGATGGCAGAAAGAATCGTATGATTTGACTATAAATATAGAAGGTCAACAAGTTAATATTAGACAATTTGTACATGGTAGTGAAAAGAATATGAAATGCAGGTATATGAATATGATTAATTATGTAAAAGAAAACCACCGTGATTTGCAAGATATAAGCATTGAGAAAAATGAGGTATTAAATCAATTTTTTAATAGTGATCATATGGCCAATATTCCGAAGATAAATGACTTAATAGCAGATGTCATGTGTGTAGAAATATTCATGGAGATTTTCAAAGATAATAAATTGTCCAACGTAAAATGTGTTGAAAGTCTTATGGCAATGATGAATATCTTATCCGAAAATGAGAATCATTTCAACACACAAGTAAGAAAGATATGGAATTTTGTTATAAATAAAAAATTATACAAATATTATGAAGATTGGCTAAAAGAATCGAAAAATTACATCAGGACGTCATCCATTTCGGCTATCGGTTTGTTCAAAATTATTCATCCCCGGAGACCTACATCCAGAACTTGCAGAATTTAGTTAATCGCCAGAAAATAGATATTTTATTTCTCCAGGAATCGAACAAAACAATCACCGATGAAGTCAGCGACTTCTCCGATCAGTATGGTCTTCGCCTGAAATTACTTTTGCCTCTATCAGTTTCTTCCGGCCGTAGGGCGGGTTTGGACCAGATCGGCGATTTCCCTGTTATGGATCTCCGCCACGAGCCTCTGTTATATCTTGGCAATCGCATCATGAAGCGCACCGTGGATTTTCTCATGGCCTCCCTATCAATCGTATTCATCCTCACCTGGCTACCCGTAGTGGTCAAGCTGGCCCAGGTGTTTTCATACCCTGGACCCCTTTTTTTTATTCAGGAGCGCATCGGCCGCGATGGCAAAATATTTAACCTTTACAAATTCCGTACCATGGTCTATTCCAAGGAAGCAGAATCGGCCAAAAAGGGCCAGGCTGAAAAGACTCATGAAATGGATAAACGCGTTCCCTGGTTTGGCCGATTACTCCGCCGTACCAACCTAGATGAATACCCCCAGTTTTTAAATGTACTTTTTGGTTCCATGAGTACGGTGGGACCTCGCCCTCATATGGTAGGTGAGGATAAGGTATTAGTAAAGAAAGTACGCCGCTACCGGGTGCGCCGTTTTGTTAAGCCTGGCATTACTGGTTGGGCCGCCATCAATGGCTACCGCGGTGGCACCGATGATATAGAGCTCATGTCCAAACGCACTGAGCACGATATTTGGTATTTGGAGAACTGGACAATCTGGCTGGACATCAAGATCATGGTCATCACCATCTGGCAGATGATAACCTTGAGAATCCCGAGGGCATATTAAATTATATTGGTATTTAAAGGGTAAATTTTATATCAAAACTATAAGTGGGGAACCATTCTCCATGAGCAGGTGCCCACAATACTGGCTTAAATGCACCGATACAAAAATCTACACTATTAACTCTACCATTTATTGAACCACTTTTAAATAGAGGAATTATTAATGCAATATCAACTGTTGTACCAATTAGTTTATTATTTTTATCGATATCTCGTAACACAACCAGGCTCCCGCCGATCCGTAGACCTTTGAATACATATAATGTGTAGAGCAGTTGCGGGGCAAACAGATGCCTATGAGATTTTGGTCTATACTGCCTGATTCCTACTGCGGTAGCTAAATCCAGATTGTTATTTTTATAAAATTGGTAGAAAATGCCTAAGTAATAATTGTCAGACCCATTTGCCGGGTGTGAGTAATAACTGTGGAAATCAAATTTTTCTGTAAACCCATATGATAGTACAACGTAGGACTGGCCTCCAGGAAAATAATTAAATGGATTCCAGGTCAAATCTAGTCCAACCTTTCCCTTACCAGTTGCAGTGCCATTATCATAGCCGCCAGAAGCACTTAAGATAGTAGTAGACCAATTGTAGCATACAATCGTGATAATGATCATCCGAAAAAATCTACTATAATGGGCTTTTTTGGA
>ERZ651768.1394-NODE-1394-length-17686-cov-2.948038_pt1 | contig 17686 bp, 13 predicted proteins | sample MGYA00514754_ERZ651768 | MGnify/ENA metagenome assembly ERZ651768
TTAACGCCTTTGAGGAGTCGGGCTACGAGATTAAAGCGGTGTTGCGCACCATGTTCAACTCCGACTTCTTCAAGAATGCCCGGTATTCCAAGATCAAGAGCCCAGCCGAAGTCGTGGCAAGCACACTGAAGATGGTTGGCTCCTATCAGACCCCGGAGCCCACGATTCCCGACATCGGTCCCGAATCGACCTACATGGGACAGTCCCTTCTTGATCCGCCCAGCGTTGAAGGTTGGTACACCGGACAAGAGTGGATAAACAGCGGTTCCCTATTGGCCCGCATCAACTTCGTTGCCGACCGGGTAGCCAACACAAGCCTTCCCGGGATATCAGCCATTATTGGCCATATCAAGAGCGATGGCGTAAACAGCCCCGAAGAACTGGTGGAAGCATCCTTGGAGCACATGGGCTTCTTGGAAGTGGGCGACGAGACGATGTCTCAGCTTCTGGACCACGCCAAAGCCGAGGGAAACATGAACTGGAACGACGAAGCCGCCGCAGGCACCCGAGTCGGCGAGATGCTGGCCCTGGTAGGCGCAACCACGGAATACCAGTTCGGCTAAAAATAGCCGCCATCAATCAGCTATCAGCTTTCAGGAGCCCCACGGGGAGTCAAAAGCTGATTTCTAACTCCAAAGACACAACCCACACAAAGGAGCGTAAAAATGACCTCGACGAAGAAAGACCCGGTCATAGTCGTACTGCAGCTAACCGGCGGCAACGACTATTTCAATACCGTGATTCCCTACAACGACCCTCTCTATGTCGATAACCGCCCGGCGGTCCACTACGAGCAGGACCAAATCATCAAGATTGACGATCAACTGGGCTTCATGCCCACCATGGGTCCGGTCAAGGATCTGTACGACCAAGGCAAGGTCGCAGTATTCCACGGCGTCGGGTATCCCGACTCCCCCAGGTCCCACTTCCGCTCCATGGACATCTGGCACACCTGTGAGCCGGACAAGGTTGGAACCGAAGGCTGGGCCGGACGTTTGGCCCGGGAACTCGACCCCAACAAAGAGAACGTACTGACCGCCATCAACTTCGGCCACGGACTTCCCCGGGCCTTGGTTGTTCCCGGCGTGCCCGTAGCCGCCATCTCCGACCTGAGTAACTATGGTGTGCTTACCGGCATCTCCGACGTGTCCCAGCGCAGCAAGGCTCTGGACCTGTTCCAACGGATGTATTCCCCGGCCATAGGCTCCGGAATGGTCACCGACTACCTGCGCTCCACCGGAATGGAAGCCATGGTCGGCGCCGACATCGTTAAGGTAGCGCCGGAGATGTACTCCTCCAGCGTTGAGTACCCCAACTCCCCCATCGCCGCCCATTTGAAGGACATCGCTCAGGTGCATTTGGCCGGTCTGGGGACCCGTATCTTCTACACCCAGCACGCCAGCTTCGACACCCACGCAGGCGAGGCGGCAGCCCATCCCAAGCTGTGGCAAGACGTTTCCGAGGGCATCGCCGCCTTCTTTGAAGACATGCATGCCCACGGCGAGGGTGACAACGTAGTCATGTACCTGTTCTCCGAGTTCGGACGCCGGGTCCACGACAATGGCTCCGGAACCGACCACGGCGCCGCCGGAGTGGCTTTCGCCATCGGCGACAACGTTAAGGGTGGCATGTACGGCGAGTACCCGTCCCGGAAGGCTGAGGATCTGGAACAGGGCGACCTGGTTCCCAACTACGACTTCCGCGGCCTGTACACCACCCTGGTGGAGGACCACTTCGGTCTGGACGCCCAGCCGATAGTCAACGGCCAGTTCGAGAAGTTCGGCTTCCTGTAAGCCGGACCTCTCCGGACTCGGACCGGTATCCCGATAGGAGAATAGAGCATGGCAAGGATTACAACCGCCCCAGGGCGTTGCTGGCACTACAGCCATTATGTAGGCCGTCAGGGCACCGCGGGTCAGGGCTTTTCGTCCCCCATCGGCGTAGCCTTGGGCAAAGATGACACTTTGTACGTGGCCAACCGAAACAACCCTCGCGTCACCAAGGCCACGGTGGACCAAGAGTTCATCAAGGAGTTTGGCCGGGGCCTTCCGGAGCAAGTCGGCGCCCCGTTTCCATCTCGCCATATGTGGCTCACCTCAGTCGTCCTGGACAAAGACGAGAACGTCTACGTTGCGGACGAATGGCACAATTCCATCGTGGTCTATAACAGCGATGGCGATATCCTGAAGAATTGGGGAGAGCAGGGGGAAGGAGAAGGCAAACTTAACCGTCCCTCCGGCATGGTCTTCGACGCCGATGACAACCTTTGGATCGTCAATAGCGTTAACAGCCGCATCCAGAAGTTTACGAAGGACGGCCAGTACCTGGGCGGCTTCGGCAAACAAGGTAGTGGCGAAGGTGAACTGGATATGCCTTGGGGCATCACCCTCGACGACCAAGGCAATGTCTACATAGCCGACTGGAACAACAACCGCATACAAAAATTCACTGTAGACGGGAAGCATCTGCTCACTTTCGGGTCCGGCAAACCGGCAGGGATCACTCCTGACGGCGGTACCCCTTACAGCCATCAATTTGATGCCCACATCGCCGTCAACCCCAAGGACCTCAACCACCCCACCGGGGTAGCTGTGGACGCCGACGGAGATGTCTACGTAGTGGATTGGATGAATGAGCGGGTAGTGATTTTCGACAACGAAGCGAAAACCATGGCAACGCTTCGCGGCGATGCCTCCGGTCTAAACAAATGGGCGGAACTGTCCATCGCAGCCAATCCGGACATGGAGAAGGCTCGGGATAGGGTCAGCAACCCGGAGGTTCAGAACTACTTCCGGATGCCCGTGTCCTGCATCTTCGACCGGACGAACAACCGGTTGATGGTGTGCGACACTCTGCGCAGCCGGATACAGATCTACAACAAGGACAGCAGCTACCAGGACCCACAGTTCAATCTGTAGCTGATCCCACTCAGGTTATCTTTCGCGCAATGACCGGCGTCCCGATTAAATCGGGACGCCGGTTTTTTCGTCGCTACTGGACCCGGTATTTCTCACACGCCGCTTCGTTCAGCTCCACTCCCAGCCCAGGAGCATCGGGAGCGACCAGATACCCGTCTTCCAGGCGTAGCTCCGAGTTCAAGATTGGCACGGAGCGAGGCATATATTCGACCAGGTAACCGGTGGGCGCCGCCGCCAGCAGATGCACGTGGGCTTCCGGTATGACATGGCCAGCCACCGGAATGCCCCGCGCTTCGGCCAGCGCCGCAATCTTCATCCACGTCGTGATTCCACCAACTCTCGCCAGGTCCATTATAGCGATGTCCACAGCCCCGGCCTCGAAAGTTTTCTGGAATGGATCCAAGCCAAACAGGTGTTCACCCGCGGCGATAGGCACGTCCAGGACATCAGTTAGATGAGCCAGACCTGACAGGTTCTGATGGGACATGGGGTCCTCAAGCCAGACGATGCCAGCCTCTTGCAACGCCCGGCCCGAAGCCACCGCTTGTCCCTCATTCCAGCTCTCCGTGGCGTCCACCATCACCTGTACCTCGGGTCCGACGGCTTCTTGGACCGCTTTTACCCGCTGTACCTCTCCCTCCGGCGTAGCTTCGTGTCCCAACCTCACCTTCACCATGTTGTAACCTAGGGCAACGTGGTCTTGAGCGGAACGGGCCAGGTCGTCCAATGGTAGGCTGTACCACAGAGCGTCACTGGCGTAGGCTCGGACCCGGTCTTTGTGGCCGCCCAACAGGCGGTAGAGAGGTTGCCCCAATACCTTGCCCTTGGCGTCCCACATGGCGATGTCCAAGGGAGCGATGGCCATATTCACCAAGCCGCCAGGACCGGCCCAGCCACTTGCCCTTTCCAACTTCGCCCGGGCGGCCTCTATCTCCAGAACGTTCATCCCCACGAGCAACTGTCCCAACTCCTGACAAGTTTGAGCCATCGACTTGACCAGCGTTGGCCGCAGCACCACATCAAATCCGATGCCCTGCATCCCATCATCGGTAAATATCCGTGCTAAGACATGGAAATTGGAGCTAACCTGGTTGCCCGCCGCCGTGTATGCAGACTCCACCGGAGTTTCCAGAACCTCCACGGTAACGCGTTCAATATTCATAGATCCTAGTCTCGCCTCCCTATCAGCTTGCCCAATTCTACTCTATAAATAAATGGGGGTAACGCCTCACCTGGATATCCCGGTGCCCAGTCCAGGTCGCCGCCGTAAGTTTCTTATGGATTCCGGCCTTCGCCGGAATGACGGTTATGGAAGCAAAAATACCTCATCAAAAACCTCCGTTGCCCGTAACTGAAGGACCACCACATCATCCCAGTAAAATAGCTTTGGTCCAATATTGAATCTGCCGAGTTTCAGAGCTAGTCCGGTCTTGTGGTATCATCGCCGTTAGTCAGCCCAGCATAAGCAGCCAATATTTGCTACTCACAATAGACATAGGCAACACCAGCGTAACGCTAGGAGTTTTCGACGGCGATCGCCTGACGACCACCTTGCGGATCGCCACCGACGCCAGGAGGCTGGCCGATGAGTACGGCCTAGTGCTGACCGGCCTTCTGCGTCAACGGGGAATCGAAGTGTCCCAACTCGACGCCGCCTGCATCTGTAGCGTGGTGCCACCGCTGACCGTCGTCTTCAATAAGGTATGCCAAGAAATTTTCCATCTGACACCGCTGAACGTCTCCGTGGGCACCCGGACCGGGCTAAAGATTCTGTACGACAGCCCCAGGGACGTGGGCACCGACCGCATCGTGGACGCCGTAGCAGCCATCGAATTGTACGGAACTCCGTTGATTATCGTCGATATGGGAACAGCTACGGTGTTCGACGCCGTAACCAGGGATGGAGAATACCTCGGAGGAGCGATAGCGCCAGGAATCAGTCTGGCCGCCGAATCATTGTTCCTCAACACATCGCAGCTTCGCAGAGTGGAGCTTCTGGCCCCAAAAGCAGCCATCGGTCAGAACACAACCACCGCACTTCAATCAGGACTGGTACTTGGCTACTCTGGATTGGTGACCGGGATGGTGGAGCGGTTCAAGAATGAACTGGGCCGTGACGCCAAAGTGATAGGCACCGGAGGCCTGATCACCGTGATTGCGAAAGAGACGGGAATCTTCGACGAGATTAATGCCGACCTAACATTGGTTGGACTGCGATTGATTCACCAGATGAACCAGCAACGGTCTACACCTGCCGAACCGGTGGCTAAAGGAGATTAGGTTAACCGCCATGCCCGGACCATTAGAGAACAAGCGCGTGATTCTGGGAGTGACCGGCAGTATCGCCTGTTACAAAGCCCTAGACCTGGCCAGCAAGATGGTCCAGGCGGGGGCCTTGGTGGACACGGTGATGAGCTACGGCGCAACCCAGTTCGTCACGCCTCTAGCCTTCCGCAGTATTACTCACCGAGAGGTGGTTACCGACTTATTTGACACCAACTCAACCTACAGCATCGAGCATATCGAACTGGCTCAACAGGCTGATATAGTCGTGATTGCGCCTGCCACGGCCCACTGCATCGCCAAGCTGGCGGCAGGGCTAGCCGACGACCCGCTCACGACTACAATCTTAGCGACAACGGCCCCTCTCCTAGTGGCTCCAGCCATGGACGGGGGTATGTTCAGCCACCCCGCTACACAAGAGAATCTGGCCAAGCTCCGCCAGAGAGGCGTGATGATTGCCGGACCGGCTTCAGGAAGGCTCGCTTCAGGGTTGATCGGGACCGGCCGCCTATTGGAAACACCCGAGTTGCTCGGTCACATCGCTTATGCCTTGGGTAAAGACGGAGACCTGGCGGGAAAGACCATCGTGGTCAGCGCTGGGGGCACCATGGAGCCCATAGACCCGGTTCGGGTTATCACCAACCACTCCTCAGGCAAGATGGGCTATGCGTTGGCCGAAGCGGGCCGTGACCGGGGCGCCAAGGTCATTCTGGTGGCGGCTCCCACCGGTCTGCCCGACCCCGCCCTGGTCGAGGTTGTAGCCGTCAAAACAGCCCAGGAGATGTGTGACGCCGTACTGGAGAGGGTAAAAGGAGCGGACGCCCTGATAATGGCTGCCGCCGTCGCCGACTACCGTCCCACCACGGAAGCGGATCAAAAGATAAAGAAAGCCAGCGCCGATCTAACCATCGACCTGGCCAAGACAACAGATATTCTGGAAGCCGCCACCGGCGATTTCGTGAAAGTGGGCTTCTCCGCCGAGACTCAGAACCTAGTCTCCAACGCCAAGATTAAGGTGGGGAGCAAGAACCTGGACTTGATCGTGGCCAATGACGTCACCGACCCAGACAGTGGCTTCGGGATCGACACCAATAAAGTCACGCTGATAGACCGGGACCTCAACGTAGAAGAACTCCCCGTGCTGACCAAATATGAGGTCGGCCACCGCATCCTGGACCGGGTGAGCAAGCTGTTAGGTAGCTAGACAGACGGTATCGTCCCCCTTACGGCGGGGAACCACAGGGGGCTTAGTATTCCGAGGCGACGACCTCCCCTATATCCCCTCCTTCGTAAGGAGAGGATTTTTTGTGGGTCTAGCCGGAGACAGCCTCTTTGAACCGGCGGATGGCCTCTATGTGAGCGTCCGGGCCTTTGATGCCAGATCTCATGGTGTTCACCGACAGGTGGGTGGCTCCGGCTTCGTCCCAAGCGGAGGCGGACTTGTTCCAAGCGTCTTCGTCGCCATCTCCGAAATTGATGCGTCCCTCTATTCCGATGGCGGAAGGGTCTCGTCCAGCTTCTACAGCGTATTCACGCATCTGGGCTATCTTGTCCTGTCCTTCGCTATCCGGCTGAAACTGGGGAAACCAACCATCGCCCAGTTGGCCGATGCGGCGAATTACGCGGTCGGCTCCGCCACCGAACCAGATGGGAATGGTCTGCTGAACGGGACGGGGGTTGATGCCGGCGTGGGTAACTCGATGATACCGGCCGATGAAATCGACCGTGTCCTTGGTCCACAGTTCCCGCAGTAGTTTGACCTGCTCCTCACTCCTCCGGCCCCGGTTGCGGAAATTCTCTCCCAACGCCTCGTACTCCACGTGGTTCCAACCGATGCCAACGCCCAATCGGAGACGTCCGCCCGTAAGCACATCGACTTCCGCAGCCTGCTTTGCCACCAAGGCGGTCTGACGTTGGCCAAGAATCAATACGCCCGTAGTCATCTGAATCGTCTCGGTTAACGCCGCCAGATAGCCGAACAGCACGAAGGGTTCGTGAAACAGGTCTGTGTGCTGGTACGGACGGTCCCAATTGCCATGCTGACTGGCATCCGCGCCTAGAACGTGGTCAAAGACCAGCAGATGCTGGTAACCCATGGCCTCGGCGGCCTGGGCGTAATCGCGCACCCCAATGGGGTCCGCGCCAATCTCGGTCTGGGGGAATACAGCGCCTAGTTGCATGTCTGCCTCCTAGTCATCGTCGTTGCGGCCGCGCCGGAATAGAGTACTACGTTTTGTCCCGGGAGGACTTTCTACCGGCTCTTGAAGAAAATCCTGAGATAGCGTTAGGGATGCTTCCTGGTCTGGCGAACATGGTACGTAGCGCCGACCAGTGGATAGCCCAACTTCTCTAGGTTGCCAACCGGTCCGGTAAGTACCCCAAGCTGACGGCACCACAATTCAAGGCACGGTAGACTAAGCTTGCCCCAGATGGAGTGAACCCCACCGTGCCTGTAACCTGAGTTAACCACCGGAGGCGGACGAAGCTATCCCGTAGCTCTCCAGAAGCTCTTGGATGCCCAGGGCAACTTGGCGCTTTAGCTTACCTGAAGTGTTGCGCTGGCGGTCCAGCGTTTGGAAAACCTGGGGATCAAAGGGCCGCCAGGAAGTCCGCAACTCTTTAAGAGCGCCTTCTTCTCGCTCAGCGGCTTCCACCATCAGTTCACCCAGAGGGCGAAGGAAGGTGGCTCTGGGCAAGTCACGCACATCGCCACTTATCTCGGAAGCGCGTATGGCAAATTCGCCTAGGGCTTGGACGGCTTTGGTCCGGTTGCAGCCGCCCTCGGTGCTACGCCAGCCGTCGTAATCGCCATGGAAAGCGTCCCATTCTTCATTCAGGGCCGTGTATTGGGTGACAAAGGCCTCTATGGCGTTGCGGCTGTCTGAGGAAACCGACTCTAAAGCCGAGGCCAACTCCAGCCATGCTTGACGCCGGGCTGCGTTGGCATCAACCACTTCAACGTCGAAGAAATCGAACAGAGTCGGTTCGCCGGTGGCCGGTGCCTCTCCGTTCCCTTCCTCTCCATTCGGTATAGCCCCCCTTAGCAGACGGAGAGCCAAGTCTTCGTCTTCAACGGCATTCGCCAGAAGCAAGGCCGCCCTATCGGTTGACGGAGTGGAGGGCAAGTCCCGTATGGCCAGTACTACATCTGTAAACTCATTCACCAAGTCTCCAAGGCGGTCTGCGGCCTCTTCGGAGGTAAGACCACCCTGGACAGTGCGGAACGAGTCGTAGTTACGATGGAACCGGTCCCAGTCAGAGCTGGCCGATTGGACAGCAGCGTCGAAGTCGTCAACCTTGTTCTTGGCTGTGGGCGTGGTCTGCTGTTGTAGATCGCTCAGTTGGTCGGCTACTCTTTTTTGGATGGCCGAAGCTGCCGAGCGAGCAACAGCGACTCCTTCAAAAACTGAAGATTCATCTTGTTCGCTGGCATCCGAATCATCCGAATCGGAGTCGAAGCCATTGGATGTGGCTTCCGGTTCTGGTTCTTCTTCGCCCAGATCGGGCTTCCAAGTGTCTCGCAGCAGGCGCAGAGCTTCTTCTTCTTGCTCGGCCGCCAGTATGAGTTGGTCGGCAAGACCACGCACTGAGGAGTGACGGGACAGAGACCGGGCGGTCTCCGTGGTTCCGGAAATACTTCCGGAGAAGCGCACCAAGGAAGCTTGAACCGCACTGGGGTCGCAGGTAATCAAACCCTGCCGCCATGCGTCGAAATCCTGATGAAGCTGGTCCCACTCCTGGTTTATCGCGTCGTATCCGGTGTTGAACTGCTGGGCGATCTGCTGGACCTCAGGTGAAACCGGTGTCGCCGTGGGAATACGGACTGGAACCGCAGGCCCCTTGGCAGATACCGTGGCCGGGATATCAAGAGTTGGGATAGGAGTGCTGACGGAACCCGTCGCCGCCGGCGATGACGATCCACATGCTATCGCCGCGAGCAAGACTCCGCCCGTGAGTAACCAACCAAGGTTGCGCAACTTTATTCTCATGGGGTGCGGTACACTCCTACAAAATCACCCACTAGCCCATCTCTGAAGCTGCCCCTACTAAGTTGGACCACTATGTCCCTGAGGGCCCCTTCCGAATCGCCCAGCAGCACTAAGACCTGGCGATCAGGGCTTGAGTTGAGCATGATGATAGCCGTCTGTTCACGTTGGATGTCGGGAGTGAACGGGGTACGAATAACGTCGTCCACATCCAGACCGGCGAGTTCTAGGTACTGGGCCACGTCGGTGGCGTCTTCATATAGACCTACATAAATCGTGTCTGTGGTTATGTCCTCAACCCCGCGTACCGATGCGTTGATCCTAAATTCGGCCAGCCCATCCTTCAGGTCGCCACCGACGTCGAACAACTCGGAGCGGCCTACCAGGATATCAACATCGTCTCTAAAGAACCCAGGGAAGTCGGCCAATTCGAAGGTGCGCTCGCTGGACGTCAAGTAGTCCGCGATGTTGGAGATAAGTTTGTTATTGTCTAGGACGGCGTTCCTCGGCGGAATCATGAACGTCATGTCCGAAATGGCAAGCAGTTTGCCTTCAGCGGCCTTTACCATGGGATAGAAAGGTTCCACCTGCTCAAACATGGAGGAGTGGATGCCACCATCGGTGAATGCGATACCCGGGTTTGGAGTCCTGATAGAACTGGCTGTATAAAAAGAGATCTGGTCCAGACCGTTGGTGACTTCGTCTTCCCCGAAGTTGCTAATCAAAATGTTCTGGAAGTTCAGGTCGTACTGTTCAGGATTCGTGTTATAGAGGAAGTCGGGCTGAAACGCCAAACCGAAACGCTCTGCCAGGTTGTTCATCAGATGACGGCGGGTCGGGTCGGCTATAAGCAGAACCTTGCCGCCCTTGCGCAGGATGAACCGCTCCACCAAATCGACTTCTTCAGCTGAGTAGCCGTCTATGGGAACTATGACCGCCAAGCTATCGGCGCGCCGTAGCTTCTCCTCCATCATAGTCAGCCTGGCACCCTCGGATAGACTGGTGAAGTTTCCAAAGCGGCCAACGGTCCCCATGAACTCAACTTCATAGCCCCGGGCCTTGACCCTAGAGATGAGGGGTGACATTTCCGTCTTGGTGAAATCGTTGCCGTGTATCCCGTCCATCAGCAGAACGCCATTTTGGATCGAGGGTGATTCATCGAACTGGGTTAATGCAGCGGCAGATGGAGATTTGATCTGGTCTAACGGGAATACCGTGGGCGGGGGAGCGTTATAGCCCCCTAGTGTATAGAAATAGAAATAGACTGCCAGAAAAGTGCCTATACCGAACAGCAGTAGAAGGCCTAGCCTTCCGAATTTATTGATTAGGACCGACATACAAGTAATACACTTGGGGGCCGTTTATCTTCAATGGAAATTCCGGCAGGACCTCTTCTTGAGTATCGCCCACGCCCGATGAAACGATGTACCGGCGTAGGCTGCTTATGTCCACAGGATTCAACAAATCCTCCGTGGGATTCGCGCCCGGCTGACTGGTTCTCAGGGCCGCTATCAAGCCGGAGGCCCCGGCTATACTGGGAGAATCGGCTTGTTCAAGAGGCTCGATGATTCTTTTGAACTGTTGGTTGAAGTTGCGGAAAACTTCGGTGTTAACGTCTACCAGTTCGTATCTGGAGATTCCGGCCAGTTCCGCCACTTTGTTGATGGCATCGGAGTCACCGCCAATCTCATCAGCGATGCCAAGCTTGACGCCTTCCACTCCGGACCAGATGCGTCCGCTGAGCACTTCCGATCTAGGAATATTCAGTACGTCTCCCCGCTCCGACATCACTATCGTGGCGAAGGCCTGCTTCAGTTGGTCGGTTATACCGATGAAGTAGCGCCGTCCACCGCCGTTCAACTTGAACGGGCCGGTGGGTACCACTTGCTCACTGGGGGTACGGGAAATCAGAGGGCCGGGGAAGGACAGAATAACGCCCACGTTGCCGATGAAGGAACTGGGTTTGGTGTAAAGGTAGCTGGCTCCCATGGACATCATGTAGCCACCACTGGCTACGATGTCGTTCATGATGATGACAACGGGTTTTTCCGCTCGCAGGGCCCGCGTCTCGAAGTACAGCTGCTCGCTGGCGGCAGCTCCGCCGCCCGGGCTGTTCAGCCGGATGAAAACTCCCTTTATGGAGTCATCACGGCGGGCATATTCCAAGAAGGTGCTAATCACAAAGGCGGAATCGTCATTGATAACAGTGAAGGGGATGTCTATAACGCCAATCTTGGGCTTGCCAGGAACGACGTAGAAGAACACCAAGGCGCCAATGACGACGCCTAAGACTGCGAGCATCGGGCCCGATACGTACCAACTGCGGGCGAAGCGCCCCACCGCAGAAAGTCTACCCATTGTTTTGCTTTCCTACTTTGAACCTAGCTGTTATAGGCATTAACTGGAGCATTGGACTTATAGGCTTCTTCGACTATAAGGCCATTCGGCATGATACGGACGGTCCATCAGCGTGTCAACCGGCGGCTGCGTAATCAGTCTTGAAGCACGCCGAATGCTGCGGGAACTGACCATCGACGATACCGCTTGAACCTCTAATTGTCAGTTATGTACACATGCCGGAGTTTGGGGATGGTCATCGGGAGCAGGAAATAGTCTTTCACCTCGGGTTTAACCAGCACCTTACGTTCAGTGCTGTGCCACAGAGGTACCCATGGGGCGTCGTCGACTATCAATTGCTCGATAAGATTGTATTGCTGGAACCGGGCAGTCTGGTCGGGCTCGACGCGAGCCTTCTCCAGTAGAGAATCCACTTCTCGATTATTGTAGTTGCCCCAGTTATTGGCGCTGTCAGTGTGGAACATGATGTCCAGGAAGTCCTGAGGGTCCGGATAGTCGGCGCTCCAAGCCAGAGCGAACATCTGGAAACGTCGCTGGTGCACGTCCTGCAGGAAAGTTGCCCACTCGGTTTGCTGGATCTCCACCTCAACGCCCAAGGTCTCTTGCCAAGACCGCAGCATCACTTCCATGTCCAGACCCACGGACGCTCCAAAGTTTCCGGCTATTGACAAGGTTATGCGGGGTATGCTGGCCGGATCGGCTCCGTAGCGAGACTCACTGAGCAGCCGTTTGGCCTTCTCAGGGTCGTATCCGTATCCCCTCAGGTCGGGGTTATAGGATGGAAATCCCGGCGGTATAACACCTATGGCGGGCACCACCAAGTCGGATAAAGCAGTGGTCGCTATCTCTTTCTTATTGACCGCATAGTTCAGCGCCTGACGGAACTTGACGTCGTCGAAGGGCGGCTGCTCCAGGTTCATCCCTATAAAGGACACTGTAAAACCCGGAGGCGCAGTCGCCAATTCGGTGCGCAACGGATTGCTCGGGTCTTGAACTCTCTCTAGGTCGGCCAGGCCCAGTCCAGTTACGTGAATCTCGTCGTTCTCATACATCAGCATTGGGTCGCCGCCGCTGAGGATGAATTCCACTTCGTCCAAGAAGGGCGGTCCCAGGTGATAATTCTCGTTGCGGCCTAAAAGGATGGTCTCGCCGATGTCGTAACGCTCCAGCCGGAAAGGCCCGGTGCCGTTGGGTTCAAACACCCAGTTATTCTTATTGCCTTCAACATTCTTCCGGTCCACCACGAACGCGGTGGGGTAGGTCAACTTGGCTAGGAAATAAGACTTGGGGGCGTCGATGGTTAATTCCAGCGTGCGCTCGTCGATAACCCTCAGTCCTTGGATCGTCTCGGCCTTGCCGTTCAACTTATCCGCGACGCCGATGACATCACTCAGGTACAAGTCGGCAACAGGAGACTCGGTTAGAGGGTCGGCGGCCCGTTCCAGCGACCACCGGAAATCCTCGGCCACGACCGGCCTGCCATCATGAAATTTTGCATCCTGGCGCAAACGGAAGGTAAACACCTTGCCGTCGGGGCTGATGTCCCAATCCTCGGCTAGGTCCGGGGCAATCACGATATCGGGTGTTATGGTCACCAAGCCGCCGAACACCTCGTTGACGATAACGGCCGAGGTGGAATCGGTGGTGATATGGGGGTCCAGAGTCGGTGGGTCGGAGAAAAGCCGGACCAGCCGGCCACCGGCGGGCCGTTCCCCCCTGCCGGGAGGAGAAACACTATCGGGTTGAGCAGTAGGCGAGAGGCTCTCGGCTCTCGTCGCTCCCGCAGAGTTGTCTTGAGCGTTCTTCTGATTAGAAGTGTCCGTGGCTGCCGCAGCATTCTGTTGCGATGACTGAGACGCAGCTTCTTCCGACTGAGGAGCCACATCGGAGGAAGTAGAGCAAGCAACCCACAAAAGGGCGCCTATGCTGATGGCCAGGAGCCAACCTCTCGGCATTTCCAACCTCCGTTCAAACCGTTTACTTCCATAATAACCAAAGTGGCTGGGAAGCCCCAACCACACGAGAAACTACGACCATTGTATTGAATCGGATGCGCCAATGGCAATCCGAGATCCAGCGGTTGGGGTTAAAGAATCATCAAGACGGAGAATTGGCTGGGGATAGAGGACTCGAACCTCTGCCACCTGAGCCAGAGTCAGGCGTACTACCACTATACTAATCCCCAGTGGACTTGCCGGAGGGAGGTTTCCGGCGGCTGTGACGAGAACCTGCCAACAGGCTTGTCCCAGCTAAATTATGGTAGTGACCCGGCCCTATTCCTGTCAAGACCGGCAGGGCGTCAGGCTTGACAACCCATCGCTTCTGCTCCAGAATCCCCTTGCCCCCAAAGTCCATCAGCAAACTATATTTTCTCTTATGGAAATCAAGTCGTTGCCAGATTCGGGCCGGGCGTAGGTTTATACGGAAGGATCAAGATATGACCACAACTATGAGTAAGAACGAGTCCAGGGTCAACGTTGCCGGCACCGAAGTCCAGATGTTTTCCGGAGGCTCCGGGCCGCCTTTGGTGTATCTGCATGGGGCTGGAGGAACTCCAGGCTGGCAGACTCACCACGAAGACCTATCCCAGCACTACAAGGTCTATGCGCCCGCTCAGCCGGGGTTCAACGGCACGGAGCGGCCCGACTGGATCTCCACTATCACCGACGTAGCCCATTTCAACCTGGAGATGATTCAGGTCTTGGGCCTGGAGAACTACATACTGATGGGTTCTTCGATGGGAGGCTGGCTGTCCGCCGAGATGGCAGCCATGGACCATGGGAACCTGAAGGCGTTGGTCCTCATTGACGCCGCCGGAGTACGGCCCGTTAAAGGGGAGATTGCGGAGATATTCATGGTGTCGGCCAATACCAGGGCTGGGCAGCGGTTCTTCGACACCTCTCAGGTACCCAATTACGAGAGCCTCACCCAGGAACCCACTCCGGAACAGGTTCTGGTGGAGCACTCCAACCGGGAGATGGCCTCCCGCCTATGCTGGAAACCCTACCTCCACAATCCCAGCCTGCCCCACTATCTGAAGAAAGTTACCACGCCAGCGTTGGTAGTCTGGGGCAAGCAGGACGCCATCATTCCTTTGGAGTGCGGGGAGATGTACCAGCAGGCCTTGCCCAACGCCAGCTTGAAGGTTATCGACCAGTGCGGTCACTCCCCCCAAGTAGAGAAACCCCAAGAGTTTAACAAGGTCGTCACCGAGTTTCTGTCAGGCCTGAACTAAACATGGGATCAGCCTAATCTCGCACTGGCTAAATCTCGCACCGGGTAAATCTATCGAAGGACGTGAAGAGCCATGACCGAATTTTATTGGTTCTCGGAGCAACCTTACGGACACGTTACCGACAAGGATTTGGAGGGGTTCGAATCGGGAAGAATGCACTTCCCCAACACCTACTTCGACCCACTAAAAGCCCATGTCCTATACACCAACTACCACGACCAGTACGCCTGGGCCGATGAAGTAGGCTTCGATGGCATCATGACCAACGAGCATCATAGCGCCTACTGGTGCATGAAGCCCTCGGTTAACGTGGACGCAGCGGTGATTGCCAAAGTCACCAAGAAAACCAAGATTGCGCTGCTGGGCAACGTGATAGCGGTGAACGACCCGGTGAAGATGGCCGAAGAACTAGCCATGCTGGACTGCATCTCCGGCGGAAGGCTTATATCCGGATTCGTGCGAGGCACCGCCGTGGAAACCCTACACGCCGGCGTCAGCCCCACCGAGAACCGGGGCCGCTTCGAAGAAGCCCACGACCTCATCGTCAAGTGCTGGACTCAACCGGGACCGTTCCGCTGGGAAGGGGAGTACTTCCACCACCGCATGGTCAATCCTTGGGTGGTGCCCATACAGAAGCCCCATCCACCCATCTGGTTCCCCGGCACCGGCAGCCCGGAAAGCGTCATCTGGGCCGCCAAGCATCAATATCCCTACATGAACCTGGGTGCCCTGCTGGACCTTACCATTCAACTGAAGCAGATCTACTCCGATACGGCCCATGAAGTTGGCTACGAGGCTGGACCAGAGCACTTCGGCTATCTCATGCGGGTTTTCGTAGCGGACACCGACGAAGAAGCTCAGAAGATTGGCGAGGAGTTCTTATGGACGGAGTCTCACCGCCAGCGCGGGCCGATAGAATTCAACGACCCGCCGGGCTACCAGTCCCGGGCCGCTTTGGAGATTAAGATGTCCCGCCCGACCATCGGGACGGGCACCATCGGAAATAGGTTGAGCTACCAGGAGCTTCAGGACGCTTACAACATGATTATCGGCAGTCCCGAGACTGTCATCAAGAAGCTCCGTCACGTCAAAGAGTCGCTGGACCCCGGCTACATGCTCTTCTACGGCAACGAAGGCGCGATGCCTCACGAAAACGTGATGCGTTCGATAGAGTTGTTGGGCACGAAGGTTATCCCAGCTCTGAAGGAAGTCTAGCCGAAAGCCGGGTTTCCAACCCGTGGGACTTGTTAAACAAGTGTAGGGGCACGGCAAGCCGTGCCCTACGTTATTGTATCTACCTCAGGAATTCCTCGTGCTCCGATCAGATTGTCGCCTCGGCATCCTTGCATCGGCGTATGTCCTCATCGGAGTAGCCCAGATCCCGCAGTATTTCCCCGGTATGCTCTCCTAAAGCTGGAGACGCAATGTCGGCGGCCAAGGGAGTGCCGCTGAACTGGGCCATGGGACCCATCATCTTTACCTTACCCACATCCCGGTGTTCCACCTCATCCATCAGGCCATTGGCTTGGATCTGAGGATCGTCGAACAACTCCTCCACGAACCGGACGGGACCGGCGGGTATACCCTGGTTTTCGAATAGATCTAGCCAGTAAGCGGAGGATTTTTGGATGAATAATCTCTCTGCCTGGCCTTCCAGATCCATGGCGTATGCCAGGGCATCCGGAGTGTTAGGATCGTAGCCAGGCTCCAATCCGATGTCGATTAAGCTCAGTGATTCCAAAAGCCTCCTTCGCAAAGGATCACTGAGGCAACCGACGCTGATGGGACCGTCTTTAGTCAGGTAGACCCGGTAATACACGTTGGCGTGGTGGCGTTGGCGACGGCTGCCCGGCGAAGCGTCCAGCAATTCCTGGTAGCTTGCGGAAGAAGCTCTTTTTTCTTCCAACTCTTGCAACGCTTTTAACCTAGTCTCTCGGTCCAACTCTTCCACATTTAAGAAACGGCTTCCCATTAGAGCCAAGGCTGAACTGAGTAGACTGGTTTCCACTTTCTGCCCTTTGCCGGTCCGCTCCCGGGCGAATAATGCGCCGCACACGCACCAAGCCAGACAAAATCCAGCATTGGTGTCGATCAGTGGGGTGGACCATATCTGCTGGGGCACGCCGTTGTCCAACTTGGTCTCCGAAGCCATCAGCCCGGACATCGCCTGCAGAATCATGTCATAGCCCGGGCGGTTGGCTTCCGGGCCGGCCCGCCCTTGGGCGGTAACCTCGCAATAAATCAGGCGCGGATTGAGATTATTGAGGGTAGGATAATCCACGCCCAGTTTGGCGGCCACGTCGGGCCTGAAGTTGGCCAGCACCACGTCGACCTGAGGTATCAGGCGGCCCAGGATTTCCTGGGACTCGGGCTTGGTAAGGTCCAAGGGCAGACTACGTTTGCCACGGTTATAGACCATGTACCCCCGGCTTTCAGTGGGCGTAAACCTTTGATTGGCGCGCCAAGGCTCCCCCCATGGAGGTTCGATCTTTATAACGTCGGCCCCCATCTCTGCTAGCAACCTTCCCCCCAGGGGGCCGGCGATAATCTCGGTGAAATCGGCGATTCTCACGCCATCCAAGGGTCCGGCCATAAGATTCCTCCCAACCTGGCTGGCTGTTCCGGTAGCCAAGAGCAGGTGATCCAAGATTCGCAGACCGCCTGTCCCGGCACGCCGATCGGTTGCCCGTATTATGGCGAGGGTTCGCACGCCTATCAAGGGCAGGATTTTTCTTAGGAAGCCGCCGCCCGTGATTCAGTATGCACAGAAGCCTGTAGGTCTAAGTTGAAGCTAGATAGCGGGTATGATATTCTTGCAGCAGTCGGGGCGTAGCGCAGCCAGGTAGCGTACCTGCATGGGGTGCAGGGGGTCGCCCGTTCGAATCGGGCCGCCCCGACCAAAACCC
>ERZ651768.1395-NODE-1395-length-17681-cov-3.596399_pt1 | contig 17681 bp, 14 predicted proteins | sample MGYA00514754_ERZ651768 | MGnify/ENA metagenome assembly ERZ651768
ATGATAGTGCCGACCTTGTCGGAGGTTCCGGTCGAACAGATAATGTTCGCGATCTTGAGGAAGTCCGTTTCCGAGCAACCCGTGATTCGGGCTACCGTCTCAGGCGTATATCGACTAAAGTGCTGCTTCAAAAGTTGAAAGACGCAGCGCGGGTGCTCCAGCGTCGCGTCGCGTTTCGCGTATCCGTTTCCATCTCGTTCGTAGTTCCAGGTATCCCTGTCGTACTGATTGGTAGCTTCGTCAAATCCCGAGAAGAGTCCATCTTCAAAAGAAAACTGTTCGGTGACGATGAACGCGGCGTTGGTGTGGGTCCTTACGTAGTCGTCATGGAAAAGATTGTTTTCTAGGACATACTTGAGGAGACCTCCGAGGAGTGCGATATCGGAGCCTGGTCGAATTTGGAGATGATGATCAGCGACTGCCGAAGTTCGTGTAAATCGAGGATCGATCGTGACGAGGGTAGCGCCACGTGTTTCCCTAGCTTCGAGTGCCCACTTAAATCCGCACGGGTGATTTTCTGCCGGGTTGGCGCCCATGACCAAAATCACATCGGCGTTCTTGATGTCTTTCCAGTGATTGGTCATCGCACCGCGGCCGAAGGTGGCGGCCAAACTGGCCACCGTGGGACTGTGTCATATGCGAGCCTGATGATCGATGTACACTAGTCCCATACTCCGCATGGTTTTGGTGATGAGATAGGCGTCTTCGTTTGCAACGGTGGCGCTGCCGACCCACGCAATGCCTTCACAGCGGTTTACGGTGCGGCCCGTTGTGTCTCGTTCAACAAACGATGCATCACGCGAATCTTTAAACCGACGTGCAAACCAGTCCAGCGCTTCATCCCAGGAAATTTCTCGCCATTCAGATGATCGGGCGTCACGCATCATGGGGGCTTTTCGCAGTCTCGGGCTAATGGCGAGCTGCATTTGCGAAGCACCCTTTGGACAGAGCGTTCCGCCATTAATCGGGCTGTCCGGATCACCTTCAACGTGAATCAGAGTAGGTGTTGTGTTTAATCCGCCACTGCCGTGCACATATGCGATGGTGCCGCAACCAACTGCACAATAGGGGCAAACCGTTCGGTACTCACGCGCATTCCGAATTTTTAGCTGCCGAACTGCTGCTTGTGCAGGTCGGAGGTCAAACCCCAACAGGCTGATCGATAAGCCGCCAACAGTGGATGCTTTTAGAAAATTTCGTCTTGAGAGGTCCATGGTCCTATCAACGATGATCTATTTACGGGAGAACTTCCACGTCTCACTGATACCGCCAGGACGGCGTCAGTATAACAGGTCAAAGTCGAGAGTGGTTACCACCCAACCCGAGTCTCGACTTCTCGATTCACTAAATCGGATTGCAGAAACTTTAGTTTAATTACATCATCCTGAACCACCATATACGCGCTTTCCATCCAACGCGAATGGATGAGAGTCTGTTCCGTGGTTTCAAACAGCCCCTCATTGAGATAGGCAAGATGTGCCGAATGACCATCGATGGAGACAACAAAGTCAGACAAAGTCCAGCTTGTGCTCACCGTGGTTTTTGCTGCTTCTTGAATAAAGGCATCAAAGGCATCCAAGGTGAAATCTTGACCCATTTCAAAAATATGGAAGTCGTCAGTGACGACTTCAGCCAGCACGTTCTTGTTGTACTGCTCGATGTCAAGCAACTCAAAGAACTCCTGCAATTTCGCGATCGCTGCATCTTCTGTCATTTGCACAGATTGATTACAACTGACGGTCATCAACAGAAGTGAAAGCAAACAGAGCTTGCGCATTATTGTTCGAGCTCCGCGAAGGCTTTCGTCACAAAGTCAGTCAGGCCGCCGATCATCCGTCCGGTTGAGCCTAGACGTGGATTGCGGTCATAGTCGTCGTACAGGCTCGGTAGTTGTAGAGTCTCGACTGTATCGTCGATACCGCGTCCCATTAACTTGGCTTGGCGGATGGCGGTCACCAGTTCGTAGGTGAAGCCTCCAAATTCCGAGAATGTCGCCCAGTCCGTTACCGTTCGATGACCTGGAATGACGGTATCGACCTCAGGAATGCCAGCCAAGGCATCACGTACTGTGTCTGGATAGGCGAGTGTGCTCCCACCGTTGTTCCGATCAACAATGGGAACACTGCTGGAGGCAAACAGATCACCCGTGTGAACCGTCCGGAGGGCCGGAAAGACCACGAACGCATCACCGTCAGTGTGCCCGCGACCAAAATAATACAGATCAATTTGATCGTCTCCTTCGAGCAGACTCAGCTGGGTTGCAAAAGTTGTGGAGGGGAGATAGCGAGCATTGTCCCCATCAAAGATTGGCATACGTTGCATGTTGGCGTCTGTGTTTCTATGCGCCACGATTTCAACCGGCGAAGAGAATTCATCGTTACTGCCGACATGATCGCCGTGAGTATGGGTGTTAATGATCATCGTCACCGGTTTATCGGTCACTGTCTGAATCTGATCGAGAATCGGTTGACCCCAGTCGGAGAGTTTGGTGTCGACGACGACCACCCCGTCACTCGTAATGAAGGCCGCGGTGTTTCCGCCGCCGCCCGTGATGACGTAGAGGTTGTCCTTGACCTGTTCGAGTCCAGCGATGTTTGGTTGAGCGTGCGGCGGCGCAATGGTGATGGCCAATATACCAACGGCGAGGAGACTGATGAGTGCGGTGCTTCGCATGGGGCACATCCTTTCATACGGTAAAGAATACTCTTTCCACGAACCAATAGGCACCCGCCAGCATGACCACGACTGAGCCAGTGATGGTAATTCGGTGACTGGCTACGGCACTTCGCTGACGAATAACCGCCAACCCTGTGGCAATCAGAGCCACGATAACAAGTTGTCCGAGTTCGACGCCGATATTAAATGACGCTAACGTCCACCCAAGAGCCTGGCGTGGCAGATCCATGTCTGCGAGTACACCGGCAAACCCGAACCCATGGATAAAGCCAAAGGCGAGAGCAATCCAGGCTCGCAGATCACGTCCCTCTTGACTCACCAGTAAGTTATCAGCTCCCACATAGATGATGCTCAAGGCAATGGCTGGTTCGACGACGCTTGCCGGCGGCGTGAACACGCCGAGCACGGCGAGGGACAGCGTGACGCTATGCGCCAGGGTGAACGCCGTGACGATCATGATCAGTGACGAGAGACTGCCTCCAAGCAACAGCAGCCCAAGCAGAAAGAGAATATGGTCAGGTCCGATGGCAATATGATGAATGCCGACGGGCACAAATCGACCGATAATGGCCCACCGGCCATCGCTTGTGCCCGTGAAGTATTCGTGTTCTAAACGCGACGGGTCGAAAATCCGCTGCGTCACCAAAGAGTCTCGTTCGTAAATATTGAGAAAGGTGAGGTGATTGGGGTCGTAGGGAAAGAGTGAGGCTTGCACTGCAAGATGACCCGGCTCGTCGTTTAGCCCGTACTGCATCTCAAGTTGGACCGATTGTCGCGAGGGGAGGACAGCGATCTGTCCTGCATCGAAGGGAACAAGGCGGTTATCAATGCGTAGCGTTAACCGATCTCGCAGAAGATTGAAGAGGTGAGCGCGTTCCAGCTCAACCCGATCTTGCTGTAAAAGTTGGGCAGGATCCTCAATGCCTAATTCGTAAGCAAAGTCAATTGCGTGTACCACAAGCGTGGCCTTAATGTGTCCATCACCTAGATTGAGATCGAGATAACTGAACGGAGCAGGATGGGCGACAGCTGACTGTGACAATAAGCTCACATGGATGACTGTCACCGCTAACAGATAGTGCAGGCGAAACACAGGGTTGCGAAACATTCAATGTGTAAGTTACCGTACTTGTTCAATACTGAGATCGGTTGAGTTTAACAGGGCTATTTGGTCTTTCTTGTGTGTATTCCCAATTTAATGATGTGTTCTAATGTTTTTATAGATTGAGCGAAGTGCAGGATAATGGCTTAATGGACTCTGGGCAAGGCATGACATTCTTTCGAGCGCTCCTTAATCGATCAGCAGTCGCCGCACTGATTGGCTTACTCATGGTGTTAGGGGTGAGCCAGGTGCAGGCGAACGAAATGATTGAGTCGGTTCAAGGGACAAGCCAGCTTGAGGGTCTGGACCAGCGTGTGATCGACTTTGGAGGTGTGAAGGTCGGGTCCAGCGCGACTGCGACACTTACCATTACTAACAGTGGCACTGCGCCACTAACGTGGACGGGACTGGACACAGGCGCAAGTGTGGTTTCGTCCAGTGCGGTCAGTGGTACCGTGGCTGCTGGCGCATCCATGACGATAACTCTGACGTTCACGCCCACAGTGGCAACCACTTATCGCGGTGTGCTGACCGTCACCGGCAATCAGACCAGCGGTACGAATACCCTTACGTGGACAGGAACTGGGACGACACCTGAACCAGCAGCAACCCGGATCATAGGGCTTTCTGGAACCACGAATTTTGTCACTACTACTCCGGATGGGATCTACGGTCCGCCGCCACCGGTTGCTCCCGCTGTCGTCTCTCGAGACAACCAGGGACGAGTGACGGTACGAGCTGTACGTCTCGAGGAGGCACCGCGTGTTGATGGTCAATTGGACGAGTCGATTTACGCCAACGTGGCCACGGTGTCTAATTTTCTTCAACAAGAGCCTCGAGAAGGTGACCCGTCAACTGAAAAAACAGAATTCTGGGTTTTCTTTGACGATGACACTTTCTATCTCTCAGTGCGGGTTTGGGATTCTGACATGGCAAATGTGGTGACTAGGGAGATGCGGCGTGGCCATTCCGGAGTTTCCCAGGACGATAGCATCACGCTCACGTTGGATACCTTCTACGATCGACGGAATGGTTACTATTTTCAAACTAATTCACGAGGAACCATTTATGATGCGCTCATTGCTGACGAACGCAGCGAAAATATGGATTGGGATACGGTGTTTGGGACCAAATCTGCGCGGTTCGACTGGGGCTGGAGCATGGAGTTGGCGATTCCGTTTAAGTCACTACGTTATCCCGGAAGCGGTGAGCAAATCTGGGGGATCAACGTGCGACGGACGATGCCGCGACAGAACGAACTGGCTTACCTGAGTCCGCCACCGGCCTCCTATGGCCGTGTCGGGATCTGGAAATTTTCATCTTCAGCAACACTGGTTGGCGTGGAAGCTCCACGTCGTTCAATCAATCTCGAATTCAAACCGTATGGGATTGCAGACTTAAAATCTGATACCACCGTGAGTCCGGCAATCGACAATGAGTTCACCCGCACTGGCGGCTTCGATTTGAAGTACGGGCTTACTAGAGGATTAGTCGCGGATTTTACGTATAAGACAGATTTCGCGCAGGTCGAAGTCGATGACGCGATGATAAATCTAACGCGGTTTGGTATGTACTTTCCAGAAAAACGGCAGTTTTTCTTGGAAGGGCAGGATCTTTTTTCGTTCGGTGGCGCAGGTCCTCGGTTTTCAGGCACTCCGCCTGGAGACACACCGGTCCTATTTTTTAGTCGTCGAATTGGTTTATCCGATGGAACACCGGTACCCATTATTGGTGGGGGACGCGTGTCCGGACGAGCTGGACCATACAGCATTGGCTTGCTCAACATTCATACAGAAGAAGCGCCCACCATGGGCGTTGGAAAAACAGCATTCTCAGTCGTCCGGTTGAAACGGAATATTTTTCAACGGAGCAGTATTGGTGTGATCGGCACGCACCGTTCCCTGAATAAACAGGGAACCGGTTCGAATGAGGTATATGGTGTTGATGGCAGATTGGCACTCCTGTCAAACTTTTTTGTCGATGCTTATTATGCACGGTCAGATACAGTTGGTCGTACTGGTAATAACGCGAGTTATCGTCTGCGCATTGAAAACAACGGTGATCGTTACGGGTTTCAACTCGAACACCTCCTCGTAGGTAAAGATTTCAATCCAGAAGTCGGTTTTCTCCGCCGACACGATTTTCGGCGCAATCTCGGACAATTGCGCTTCAGTCCGCGACCAGAGTACGGTTCGGTCGTCCGCAAGTACACCTACGAAGTGAATTTCGATCAATTTGCGTCAGATTCCACTGGTCTCATCGAGAGCCAAGAAATTAAGGGCCGGTTTCGGACGGAGTTCCAGAGTGCTGATCGTATTGATCTGGACTACGTGAACCAGTACGAATTCCTAACGAAGCCGTTCAAGATTACCGACGGTGTAGTGATCCCAGTTGGCGGGTATTACTTCGAAAATATTCGGGGAAGCATTCTGTTCGCTCGACATCGGCGGTTTAATGGCACCCTCAAAATACAGGCTGGCGATTTTTTTGGCGGAAAACGAACAGAGGTTAGTTATAAAGGTCGGGCGCAATTGACCACAGGATTTGTGATTGAGCCAAGCGTTGCTGTTAACTGGATTGATTTACCGCAAGGAAAATTTTCAACCGAGATCGGTCAAATGCGTCTCATCTATTCGATGACGCCCCGGATGTTTGTCGAGGCCCTGACACAGTACACCTCGAGGGACAAATCCGTCAGTTCGAATGTGCGGTATCGCTGGGAGTATCAACCGGGCAGCGATATCTACATCGTGTACAGTGAGGGCCGTGATTCGCGGATGCGTGGCTTTTCAGGGCTCCTAAATCGTGGCGTCGCCATTAAATTTACACGACTCTTACGCTTTTAGCATTCGCTTACAGTTTTCCTAACGTTTACACCGTCGGTAGAGTCCATGGCTGTCGATAGTGTGCTCGCATGAGGCTATTCGCCTCAGCATTGTCCGTGAATTGTGACTGGGCAGCGTTCCAGTGCACTTTTTGATTGGTGCGGAATGCGATATTGCCAAGATGAGCGTTCACTGCAGCCAATTGTCCTATTTCAGCATTGCAACGGGGTTGGCTGCGAGTCTTCATGCACTCGATGAAGTTCTGTGTGTGTTGATCGAGGCCCGCTGCTCCAGGGCGCACGCGCTGCGTTGGGACCGGTTCCATCTTGTAGTAGGGCGCGGAATTCCGAGTTCCAGTTTCTGGAAAGACTTCCCACTTTGCGCGGTCGATGACGAGTGTGCCTTCGTTACCAATAAACGCGACCCCGTGGTCCCGCTGGAAGGGACCGAGTCCGATGCCGACAGCGTGCTCCCAGATCATGGTGAAGTCCTCGTATTCATAGATCGCTTGGAGGGTGTCCGGTGTTTCTTCGGCATCGTCGGGATAGGCGAACTTACCGCCACTGGCAATGATCGAACGTGGAGCGGTGACGTTCATGCCATACAACACGATGTCGATCAAATGCACACCCCAGTCCGTCATTAAGCCGCCAGCGTAGTCCCAGAACCAACGAAAATTGAAGTGAAATCGATTCTGGTTAAATGGTCGGAGAGGGGCCGGTCCCAGCCACATGTCGTAATTTACCCCGGCAGGAGCAGGTTCATCAGGGATGTTCGGGATAGCAGGCATCCAGTTCATGTAGGCCCAAGCTCTCGCCGTACGAATGCGGCCAAGCTTACCTGACCGTAGAAACTTGACCGCGTTATCCCAGTGCACACCGCTCCGTTGCCATTGTCCGACTTGGACGACTCGGTCGTAACGTTTGGCGGCAGCAACCATGATCCGACATTCTTCAATGGAATTGGCCATTGGTTTTTCGACGTAGACATCCTTTCCGGCCTCACACGCCATGACCATCTGGAGGCAGTGCCAATGGTCAGGGGTGCCGATGACCACGGCATCGATGTTGCCATCATCTAGTACTCGCCTAAAATCTTCATAGAGCGCCGGCTTTGTGCCCGTCGTTTGTTCAACGTCTTGGGCGCGTCGCTCAAGGACATTACGGTCCACGTCGCATAAGGCCACACATTCCACTTCAGGGAGTTTTAGCAACGAGGTCAGGTTGGAGTACCCCATGCCGTTGCAGCCGATCACGCCGATCGCAATGCGATCACTTGGCGCGACGCCCCAGGGCCTTGACGCGAACGTTCTGGCTTCGGTGAGCTTGGCACCTGCGATGGCGGCTGCGCCACCAAGAAGAAATGCACGTCTTGTCGCTTGCATAGTTGATTACCTCATAGAGTTTGGAGGGTAAGTTATGGTGTGCTTAGAAAGGCTCTAATCTCTTCAAAAGCACGGTCCTGTTCACATCGGAACGATTGGTGTCCGCAGTCGTTGTCCAAGACGAGCGTTTGTGAATTCGTTAATTCAGCGAAGGTTAATGCTGGACCCGGGGTGACCATATGGTCATAGGTGCCCACGACAGCGAGTATTTCAGCTTTGACGGCGTCTGCGGTAGCTCGCCATTTACCATCAAAGGATGTTGAAACGTCGTGCGCAATCATTGCTTGGAGTTGGGCCACGCGATCATTAATAGCGAGTGTCATACCTCCTGCCCGTCCATCTTTCAGTAACGCGGCACCTTGGTCGTGGGGATCTTGTCGCGCATGGAAGTTCGGTGAGTATAGGGCAAGGTGGCTGATCATACCGGCCACTTCACGCGCGGTGGTTTCATTGCAATTGCAATCGAGTGCCTGTTCCAACGCTGTCAACTGGGCAGTCCATAAGAGTAAGTCGTAGGAGGCCAGTCGTGGTGAACCAACAATCGGAACGGCGCGATCCATGAACTCTGGGTAGGTTGTGACCCATGCGTAGGTTTGCATTCCACCCATTGAAATTCCGATGACCGCATGCAGATGGGTGATACCAAGCACTTCGGTCAGTAATTGGTGTTGCGACTGCACCATGTCACCGATGCTAACTACAGGAAAGTTACGTTGTGGTTGCTGGGTGCTATTGGATGGGGAGGATGAGATTCCGTTAGCTAGGGCGTCAACGGTAATGAGGAAAAACTGTGACGTATCGACAGCATCCACAGCATCGCTAGTGAATAGCTCCTCGGATGTGCCGGTGAACCACGTTGGAAACAAAATAGCGTTTGATCGGTCTGCGTTCAAAGTACCCGCGGTTCGATATGCGATTCTAGCATCTTGAATCACATCACCATTTTCGAGTTCAAAATCTCCCAAGCTAGCAATTTGAAGTGGGGGAGCCTCGGCTGCATGAAGCGTTACCGAGAGTAGTAGACAGACAAGCATGAAGACGGATGGCATAATATTTTGTTTCCTCCAGTTATTCAGTACCCGTTAATGATAAATGTTTTAACCTTCTGATAATTGTTCGAGGTCAACCGAGAGTTCGGCTGCAAGGCGTTCTCCATTTGGGCTCGTGTATGTGACGACTCCCGTAATTGCTTGGACTGCGAACGAGAACTCACGTAAAGAACGGTTGTCGTTCGTTGGCCGGGTGAACACCACCTCCGTGCGTTGCCGGGTTGTCCTCCACTCGCTAGTTGGGAATACAGTGGCGGTGACTTGGCTTGGAAACCATTCAATATTGGAAGGGAGCACTGCCCATTGCAGAATCATCTCTGGTTTGACCATGGCCGTAGGCGTGTGGACGCCTGTCCGTAGTTGTGCACTGAATGGCCGGTTTGGTGCATCGAGACGGATGGGAACTCGAGTAGACCAATTCTCGAAACGCGCGACGTTACCATGATTGATGAGTCGTGTTCCGGATATCGAGACTGGTAGTAGTAATTCACTCGATGCTTGTCCGGGTAGGCACTCTTCTTTACACGCTAGCCAATTTACAGTGGCCGTTAAATGCCATTCATGATCCGGATCATGGTTGGAGGCCTGCACGTCAGTCTGCAGCAAAACCTGATCACGATAGCCATATCCCTCTATTGCGTCTGGTGACGTGACACGCATCGGAGACGGCCAGCGAAGCGGACCAGGTGCAAAATCAGGAGGTAATGCGAAATCAACTCGAGTCGGCTCACCAGATGTGCCAGGATTTTTCCAGTAGATGTACCACCCGGGTTCGATGTCAAGCAGCACTCCGAGTTTAAAGTTATTTCCAGACTGTACGATGGAAACATCGGCAATCAGTTCGACTGCTACCGGTGACGTTTGTGGCACGAGGGACCTGGGTTGAGGCGTTTCCTGATTTTGGACACTCGACTCCAAATCGGTTTCGGACGGACGTCCACATCCAAAGGCAAGGCCGAGCATCAAGGTGCTAGTCGTAAAGCTTACAAGCACGCTGTGGCTAAATGTTCTCATATCTTTCGAAGCTTGGTAGGACATGTCGAAAGCTCAAGGCTAAAGGCTGCTTGTCTCTGAAGTCAACCAAAGGATGCTCCAGAAAACAACAATTTTTGTACTTTCTTAACAGTCGATGGTTTGAGGCCCTGTGTGTGATATTTTTTCTGAGACATATGGATTTCTCGTTGTCTGACTAGGCTGGCACAAGGGAGGCTTCGAATGGTTTTTTGGTTGAACGGAACTGTTGTACGGGTACTACTGATCGGGCTAATTTCTGTGGCCAATACCTTAGCGGTAGTTGCCCAGGATAGCCCGTCAGGTCCTGTCCAGGCACTCACGGCAGAAGATTATGCCCAAGCCGAACAATTTATGAGTTACAACACTGCACCCTTGGTCTCTGGTGCGACTGTGCAGCCAACTTGGCTCGCCAATGATCGTTTTTGGTACCGCAATACAACAATAGAGGGCACCGAGTTCGTACTGGTTGATCCTGTTGAGGGTACACGGCAACGGGCATTCGATCATGTTCGACTGGCCGAAGCGCTATCGGCGGCGACTAACTCCACGTACCGTGCTGAGGCGCTCCCGTTTGAAGTGTTCGACTTTACATCTGACGGTCAGGCCGTCGCGTTCGAGCTTGATGATCAGGCGTGGCGTTGTGATGTAGGAACGGCTGAATGTGTGACAGAGGCGCAAGACGCAGCAGGGTCACACGAACGATCGCGAAATGATGCCATATCCCCAGACGGCAGTCTTGCTGCATATCTTCACGATCACAACATTTGGGTGCGGAATCAGGAAACAGGTGAAGAAACACAAGTGACCTTCGACGGGGTCGAAAACCTTGCCTATGCCACTGACAATGCAGGTTGGCGTAGAAGCGATCGTCCAATCGTCGTGTGGTCTCCAGATTCGAAGAAGCTGGCTACTTTTCTGCAAGATCAGCAAGATGTGGGGAAGATGCACCTCGTGGAAACGCGGGTAGGGCACCCGATCCTCCATTCGTGGGTGTATCCGCTCCCTGGTGATGACGTCATCACGACCATTCAGCGGGTGGTGGTAGATGTCGAGGAAACGCGCGTCATACGTTTCGTGATGCCGGCTGACCAACACCGGTCAACACTCTGTGACGATCTGCCATGTCGAGGTGCGTGGCGCGACGTCCAATGGCATCCGGATAGTTCAAGTGTGGCGTTTGTCTCGACTTCTCGCGATCACAAACAGGCACACTTGAGGATTGCTGATGCGGTGACTGGAGAGATTCATGATTTGTTCGAAGAGGTTGTCGATACGTTCTTTGAATCAGGCAATGGGATGGTGAACTGGCGCTACTTGCCACGTTCTAACGAGATTATTTGGTTTTCGCAGCGTGATGAGTGGGGCCATCTTTATCTCTACGATCTTCAGTCAGGAGAATTGAAGCAGCAAATTACGACTGGTGTTGGTAATGTGACGCAGTTGTTACGGGTCGATGAAGAAAACCGGTTACTGTATTTTCTTGGGGTCGGACGGGAACCTGGACGGAACCCCTACTATCGTCATCTTTATCGTATTGGTTTCAATGGCCAGCAACTGAAGTTGTTGACCCCTGAGGATGGCGATCACAATGTGACACTTTCGCCATCCGGTCAATTTTTTATTGATCGTAATTCAGAACCGGACGTGCCCCCGGTTACAACACTGCTAGCGGCAGACGGCCAACATATATTGACGTTAGAGCAAGCGGACATCTCTCGACTAACTGCCACGGGCTGGCACCCACCGCTTCCATTCACAGTCAAGGCGCGGGATGGCGTAACTGATTTACATGGTCTTCTGTTTCGACCAACCAATTTTGATGAAAATCGTAAATATCCGATCATCAATCAAATTTATCCTGGTCCACAAACAGGAAGTGTCCGTGGCCGTAGCTTTGCTGCTTCGCGTGGAGATGCGCAGGCACTGGCCGAACTAGGTTTTGTTGTGGTGAAGATCGATGGGATGGGCACACCCTGGCGTTCTAAATCATTTCATGAGGCGTATTACGGCGACATGGGAGACAACACGTTACCAGATCAGGTGACAGGCATGCAGCAATTGGCTGAACGGTTTGCATGGATTGATCTTGAACGGGCCGGCATTTATGGGCACTCAGGCGGTGGCTATGCAACGGCGGCAGCTATGTTCAGCTACCCTGATTTCTTTAAGGTTGGTGTTTCTGGAGCGGGGAATCATGACAACCGCGTCTATGAAGATGATTGGGGAGAGAAATGGCAGGGTCTGCTGACTCGCGACGCGGACGGGTCGACGAACTACGATAATCAGGCAAATCAGAACATTGCAGAAAATCTATCGGGCAAACTGCTTCTCGCTCATGGGACGATGGACACCAACGTGCCAATGTACAACACTTTACTCGTCGTCGACGCGTTGATTAAGGCAAACAAGGATTTTGATTTGCTGCTACTCCCAAATCGAGGACATGGTTTTGGCAATGAGCCATACTGGATTCGGAAGCGATGGGATTATTTTGTCAGGCACTTACTCGGGGCGGACCCTCCCCAAGGATATGCACTTCGACCGGCTTCGAGTACTCGCTAAATGATGACACACTGTTTATTGCGAAATTACTGCGTTCACTAGTTGGGCAATTGCGGCGAGGGTGGTTTGTGCGGAAGCCAACCCCAATCGAAAGTCGTCGTCCGTGAATGTGTCAAACACATCAGTGGGTTGATGCCAATGTGGATCCCAGCCGGCACCGATGTGAGCGCCACGTTCGTTCTCCCGTAAGCTGATGGCCGGCACCAGGTCCATAAAAGGAGTTGAATCAGTATTGGTCATGTGCGGACCAACCGTCGCAGGATAATCGGTTGCGTACGCATCATTGGTGGCTTTGAAAAAGAAAGCGAGAGCCCGAGCCTCAGGCGCCAATTCCGCAGTGGATTGGAATTCAATATTGATGTCCGCTTCAGGTCGTTGGTTTGGACTGACGGTTCCGTCGGCCCGTGGCGCACCGTGATCGAAGAGCATCATGTCGTGTTGCACCATGCCGAGCCATCGCGGTTCCGGATAATTACTAGAACCCGGTGGGACTTCTTGCCCTTGTAATCCTGTTCGTTGTTCGACGTACGCTCGACTTCCGTTGAGTCCCGTTTCTTCGTTGTTCCAGAGGGCAAAGCGGATTGATCGCTCGGTCTGGACATCAGGTGCGTTAAAAACACGTGCCAACTCCAGCACAATTGCCGTGCCAGAGCCATCGTCGTTGGCTGCCTCTCCCCATCCATGGCCGTCCATATGGGCACCGATAATGTACATTTCACCGGGATTCGTCGTTCCGATTTTCGTGCAATAGACTTCCTGTCGTGGACCATTGGTAGTTGGTTCACGATTTAATTCACGTAAACGTTCGTCGGGCTGATTCATTGGATCGTTATTCACGCCAGTGGATCCACGATAGCCAAAGATTGAACTTCCTCCAGGACCTGAACCGTTCCGCCCAATCTGTTTGCCTGTTGCCGTGGGACCATCGACATTTAATGGATTTTGCGATCGGCGGCGTGAAGAGCTGTTGCGTGGAGCTGGATCGTGGATGTAGTCAATTCGTTCAGTGGTGGTACAACCCACACTTTGTAACTGAGCTTCAATCCAATCAATCGCCTGGCGATTGCGTTCAGTGCCCTGTCGTCGATCGCCGAACTGGGTCAATCCTTTAAGTGTCGTCTTGTACTGCGTCAAATCTAGGCGGCCCACCAATGTTTTAACGTCCTCGTTGTTCGGATCAGGTTGCTGCAATTGCGCCAGTGTTACCGAGGAAGTCGCGACTAGGAGCAGGGAAGCCATCAAAAGGAAAACGTTAGTTCGCATGACGTGAAACCTTTCTTGTCAACCTTTGTCAGTTATCCTGAAGTGCCGGATTAATGTACCCCGCTGGTAACACGCGGTCAGGGTCAGGTCGGATGCTCAAATACGTGACGTGATCTTCAATGTGTTGCCACCCATGAAACAATCCTGCTGGAATGACGATAATATCGCCTTCTGACACCTGACGACTATACCCATCATGTGTGGTCGCCGAAGTACCTGGCCCTGCGAGGATGGTTACCGAGTCACTGTCGGGTGGTCGCGCGACTGCATTGAGTAAGGTGCCGCCTGTTGTCAGCGTTCCAGACCCCGACACGACATAGTACACCTCAGTGACTTTTGAATGCGTAAAGCCGGTAACGGCGGTGCCATCAGGCGTTACAGGACCACGATGCAGGATCCCGATCGCAACCTGCGAATGTCCGGTATCGATGACCCGGACCTGTCGATCGACACCGCCATCAGGGCTGTTGAGCACTGCTTCAATCTCGGCCTTGAGAATGTCGGTCGCTGACAACGTATCTGGAGGTTCCTGAGCCAACGCGACGACCGGCAGTGATAATGTGCAGCTAATCAGTATCGTTATTAAATTGCTTGGCATTCTGATTCTCCGAGTGTCTCTTTTTCTGCGTAATTTTCGATTAGCACGGAAACTGGTTAAGGGTCTTGTGGCGTACGAGAACGGCGTTCGTATTGTTGTCTGAGTTCTGGGGAAAGAGGATAGACGTCGCGAAAACGATGATCTCGCGACCGCAAGAGTTCTCGCTGATAATCCTCCGCCAAATCCCCTGCGGCTGCCTGCTCGAGGATCGTTTCCACGAGATGGGCTGGGAAAAACAGGATTCCTTCCTCTTCTGCGACGACAATATCTCCAGGCAAGACGGTCACCGTGCCGAAACGAATTGGTGTGTTCCAGTCTGCGCCGAGCCAACTCGTGGTATGGACGTCGAAGAATCGCGCGAACACTGGAAAGTCAGCGAAATCGTCTCCTTGGAGTTCACGAAGATCTCGGCTCCCGCCATCGATCACGACGCCCGACGCTCCCCGCAGCTTGATGCCAAGAGCCCCCATGTCGCCAAATAAATTGTGGCCGTCATGGCCTCCCAGATCCGCGACAATCACATCACTTGGCTGGGCTTCTTCTGCTGCTCGCGCGTAGTACCGACGATCCCAATCACCTTCTTTGGCGAGTGTATCAATCGCGTCGACAAGGTCAGGACGGGGAGGGAGGAACCGCATCGTTAAAGCACGCCCAACAAGCCGAGTCCCAGGTTGGGTACTGGTAAATCCTCGGACGTAGTTGACTTTATAGTCGCCGAGTGCCCCCCAAATTTTTTCAATTTGCAGTGTTTTCAGTTGGTCGAGTTGGGCTTGGGTCACCGTCGTTCGTTGCGAATAAAGGACATCCATGATTGCGGAATAAGACGTTCGATTGGCACGAAAGTCGTCTGGAACTGGGACAGGTGCAGGGAGTTCTTGTGCGAAGCTATTCGCTCCAACGGCAAGGTATGAAAACACTAGCAACGACAGGATCCATGAACGCATGAACAGTCTCCTTGAAGGGCAAACAATACTGGAATGCGAGCAGAACTATCCTATCAAACGTAAGAGTCTTTGAACGGCTTCAGGGTCACGTGTGTGTCATTGCTCCGCGTTAAGTTCAGCGTAGATTGCTTCGACATTGGCTGCAGCGCTGGCAATTTGACCCACTTGCAATTGGTAGTCGGCATAGCGGGCTGGCAAGTTCAGTGAGTCGGTAGTCTCTTGTGCTGACTTGCCCTCGGCCATACCGCGTCGCACTGCTGCGAGGAAATCACGGTTGAATTCTCCGAACTCTCGGAAATCGGCCCAGCTTGAGATTTCGCGGTGTCCAGGGATAACAGTATCGACGCCAGTAATTCCGTCTGCAGCCCCTAATACCGTATCCGGGTACTCGACGCCACTACCACCGTTGTTGGTGTCAATGAATGGCGTCCCCTTCCAGGCAAATAGATCTCCCGTATGGGCTACGCCCAGCGATGGAAAGACGATAATCGCGTCACCATTCGTGTGGCCTCGCCCAAAGTAATACAGATCGATTTGGTCGTCCCCCTCGAGCAGTGTGAGTGTGTTGTCAAAGGTGCGACTTGGTAAGTACTGTTGCGCTGCAGCAGTCTGAAACTGTTCCATCTTTTCCATATTGATCTTGGTATTCGCATGCGCGATCACTTCGACCGGCTGTGCGAAATCCGTATTACTACCCACATGATCAAAATGCGTATGGGTATTGAGAATCATCGTGACTGGTTGGTCAGTTACGGTCCGAATCTTGTCAAGAATCGCATTTCCCCAGTTGGGCACTTTGGTGTCGACCACCACAACACCGTTCTCTGTAACAAACGCCGCAGTATTGCCACCCCCACCCGTAATGACGTACAGATTGTCTTTCACTTGCGCGATTTCGGCGACGTTCTCTTGGGCACCTGGCCCAGTCACTATGGCCACCACGCCTACAGCGATCAGCACAACCGATGCCAGAGTTCGTTTCATTATTCGCCTCCTAAGAAAAATGTGTAGAACAGCGGAAGTATACCTGAGTCTGGCTGAGAACAGCCAGAGCCTCGACTGCACTCATTGTGCCTAGCTTGTTGCCAGGTGCTGTCTTAGCGGGTCCGTGGTGAGGTGCCAAGTACGTCCCCTTCCGTCGTTACGCCCAAGCCGTTGAGCACACGGTTTGCATAATTAAAGTAGGACACCACCTGATTCGCTTCAAGGATCTCGCCATCTGTCGCACCGGCGCTCCGGAGCCGCTCAATATCTGCTTTTTCGATGTCTCTTGGTGTGAGGGTGAGTTGTCGCGCGTAATGGAGTAAGGCGAGTTCCTTTCCTGAAAAGGCCATATTGGGCTGGTCGCTCTCGAGCGCTTCAAGAATCGCATCGGTTCGTTTGTCCTGATTTAAGGCACGACGAAGCCCAAGTGCATGATGTGCCACACTGTAATCCCCGTGGTTTAAAAGACTCGTGTAGACACCAAGTGTTTCAAGAAACCACGCCGGCAGTTGATTCGCCGGGTCATGTAGGACAGAGCGGTATAACGTGTAGTGACCTTCCAGGGTGTGAGGGCGAAGGCTGTGTACCTTCACCACATTGTCAATATTTCCGCTAGCGCCACCAACGATATCGTAGAGGCGCCGAAGCTCACCTTCGGATGCCTCGTAAGGCACTACACGAATCCAACTGAAGGGTACAGTGATCCCTTGCGAGTCGCTGTCCAATTGCTCAGTGGCAGGTATGGGCAGACTCAGCAGCAAAAAAACCATGGTGAGTAACAAGCTGGGCTTCGAACACATGACACACCTCACTTCAAGCAACTAGGTTAAAGACTTTCGCCACAACCCCCTGGAACCCTGTTTTCGGTCCGGGTGACTAAAAAAAGTATACCTTGACGTACCGGGGGTCGTAAGTTGAGATAAGAGTTACAACAGGAGGAGTGCATGAATCGACGGACTTTACTCAAGACTGGCAGTATGGCGGCTCTAGGATTCGGTTTTGGTGGTTGTGCTGCACCGAAACAGATGACAAACATCGCGTTGCCGTCGCGGCGGCCCATGTTTTATCTACCGCCAATCCGAGCTTCTTGGGATCGCGTGATTCGTACAACGGTCGGTTTGCGTCCTCATCGACCTACGGGGTTCAGGCTCGAGGCTGAGAAATTTGACGACAAGACCGTCATTCATAATTACGGACATGGCGGTGCTGGTCTTTCGTTGTCGTGGGGCACTGGTGCCATGGCGGCTGATATGGCCTTGGAAGCGAGCAATGGTGATCGC
>ERZ651768.1396-NODE-1396-length-17674-cov-9.710007_pt1 | contig 17674 bp, 13 predicted proteins | sample MGYA00514754_ERZ651768 | MGnify/ENA metagenome assembly ERZ651768
TCTCTTTTCTTTTTTCACGTTTGGTTTTTCTCTTTTCCAAAATGCCTATGAGTCTCAATTCTTCCTGCTTCAACCATTTTTCGTGTTCTGTTTTTGGCTCTTTGTCTTCACTTTTTTCTTCCCCTTCCCGAAAGTTGGTAATCTGTGTAACGCTCCCGGCAGCCACAGCCCACCTATAAATATTTCCACCTGATATAAAAGTAACGCTTTTTTCATCGCCTGAAAATTTTGGGTTTGACTCTCGATCCACTGTATTGGTTATCTGTGTTGTGTTCCCATTCTTGATATTTTGCATGAAAATATCACCATTCTTTGCAAACACTTTTTTCTTCCAATCTTTGCTGTAATCGCCGTAGCGGGATGGGAGTAACTGGCGTTCCTTTGGAGAGACCTTTTTCGGCTTTCCCCCGTTCGGCGAAACTTTGTAGAGAGAATCACTTATGGCTCCGTCCGGGTTCCAGTTGAAGTAGATCCATTTTCCATCTTCAGACCAGTGAACATTTGAAGGAGAGATCCCGATCCATTTTGGATCCTGCATAATCTTTGCCACTGTTAACTCGTACGGCTTTTCACCGAACAGCTTTGTGGCACCCATGAAAACGATGCATAAGACAAAAAGAGATTTTTTCAGCATGATTGACTCCATTTTTGAGTGTAAAGGTTTAGGGAAAACATGAGTCTAATGATACAACAATCATACGGAAGTTTCAATCTGAAGAGAGCATTAGTATGTTTCTATTCACTTGCTTACAAGCTAGATTGATGGCCCCTTTCCTGAGTAAAAAATGAATAAAAAATATATAAATCAACTCCTTGTATTTGTTTGTGTGCCTTCTTTAGTTGCAGCCCAGATGATGCAGGCTCAGGAAGAAAAACCTGTCATCGAAACACGGGATATAGGAACATCTGAGATCAAACTGGATGGTGTGCTTGATGAGGAAGTTTGGCGATCTGTTACACCTGCAACAGGTTTCATTCAGGAGGAGCCTAACGAAGGGGAGGCTTGCACAGAGAAATCCGAGGTTTATGTTATTTATAACGAAGACAACCTTTACATCGGTGCCAAATTGTACGACAGTGATCCCTCGGGAATTCTTGCTTACCAAAAACGGCGTGATGCATGGCTCGTCACTGATGACCGCTTCATGCTCATTCTAGATACCTTTCTGGATGGGCGGACTGGCTATTTTTTTGAAATAAATCCTGCCGGGTTGTTAGGTGATGGAATACTTGGGTCCGGTGGTCACTGGAACGTGAACAAGTCCTGGGATGGGATTTGGGATACTAGGGTCGTCATCGATGATGATGGGTGGACAGCTGAGATTGTTATTCCGTTCCGGACACTCAATTTTGATCCGGATCTAGATACGTGGGGCATAAATTTTCAGAGGACCATCAGGAGAAAAAATGAAGACGCACGATGGAGCGGTTATAGGCGAAACCAGAACCTCACAGAACCTATTCATGCAGGCCGTGTCACTGGACTAAAAAATCTCACTCAGGGTAAAGGTTTAGAAATAAAGCCTTATGTTATTGCAAAAAATCAGTGGAGCTCAGATGGAATCCCAGCCAACCCTCAGGATAAAGGTCTTGACCTTTCGTTCAACATTACATCAGGATTAAAAGGCTCATTCACGTATAATACTGACTTTGCTGAAGCTGAGGTTGATGACAGGCGGGTAAACCTGACTCGGTTCCCGATGCGCTTCCGGGAGAAAAGGGCTTTTTTTTTGGAAGGGTCTGGTGTTTATTCATTTGCCAACCGTAGCGGGGTAACGCCCTTTTTTAGCAGACGAATTGGGCTATCTGAAGGAAAACAAATCCCAATTGCTTACGGCGGACGACTAACGGGACAGGTTGGTGACTACGAGATCGGAATGATCAATGCGCGGACGGAAAGTCTTGGTGGCATTCCTGCGGAGAATTTTAATGTTGCGCGCATTAAAAGGTCACTTTTCAGAGAATCTTACCTTGGTCTTGTTTATACTGGGCGTTCAACTGATGCCGATTCTGTTTATCGAGATCAGGATCTTTTGGGTATTGATCTTGACCTTTCAACATCCCGATTTAAGGGTGATAAAAACCTTGACTTCCAGGCTTTTTTTGTAGGGCATTCTTCACCTAAGGAAAATCCGGATGCAACAGTGAGTGATTTATCAACTCGAGGCATTCGACTCAATTATCCAAATGATTTGTGGCAAGCCCACGTCTCCTACCGTGAATTTGGGGAAGAATTTGATCCTGCTGTCGGTTTCAACACCAGGAACGGTTTTAAGCGAGTTGAACCGAGTGTGAGCTATCGCCCACGGCCGGAAAACTGGGAATTGATCAGACAGATGAAATTCGGGATTGAATTTGAGTACATGACTGACTTAAACAACAGGCTTTTGAAACGTGAAACAGAATTCACTCTTTTCGAACTCAACTTTGAGAGTGCGGAAAAATTATCTGCCAAGGTTGTGAACTTGAAGGAGTATCTGGATAAAGATTTTGAAATAATTGAAGGCAACTTAATCACTGTAGGTGACTACGTCACCAACGGTTTCCAAATATCCGGTGAGACGTCTGAAAAAAGGAAAGTTTCTGCTGAATTGTCCTATTCAACAGGTGAATTCTGGACAGGAAATAAACAAACTTACAAGGGAGAACTTTCCCTTAAGCCATTTCCAGGTTTAAATATACAAGGCGATTTTGAATACAATTCGGTGTCACTTTCAGCGGGCGGTTTTGATACAAATCTATATCGGCTCACCCTTGGCGTTTATCCAACACCAAGAACAGCTTTTTACAGTAATCTCCAATATGATGATATCTCGAACATGTTGGGACTGTTTGCAAAATTGAGACACACCATTCGTCCTGGAAGTGATATTTACTTAGTTTATACCCATAACTGGCAGAGCTATGGTGAAGGCCTTCTCGATTTTGATCTGGAGACTGTTTCCAGAGTAAGTTCTGTAAAGGTCAACTACACTCACCGGTTCTAGTTTCCTTTTGCAATTTAATCTAAGTCCTCATTGAAAGTATCAGCGGGTATAGTTATACTTCCCTTCCCATTTTAAAGTGGGGTAACCAACAATCTATAATAGGATGAATATGAAACAATTTCAAAAAGGGTCTTACAATCTTGACTACTCCACTTACCAATTATCAGGACTCGTTGTATTACGAGTTTTAATAGGTTGGCATTTTCTTTACGAAGGGATAGCTAAACTTCTGAATCCATATTGGTCTTCGGCTGCTTATCTTTTGGATTCAAAATGGCTGTTATCAGGATTGGCGGAGACCATTGTTTCAGACCCCGTATTATTAAGTATCTCAGATTATGTGAATATGTGGGGACTGACATTGGTGGGTGCTTCATTATTGTTAGGATTGTTTAGCCAATATACAGCATTGATCGGGATGGGATTTGTTATTCTATACTATTTATTTGCGCCTCCCTTTCTAGGCTTAGAATTTTCCAAGCCAGGAGAAGGAAGTTATTTAATAGTGAATAAAAATCTGATTGAAGCGTGTGCTCTTTGGGTAATTTATTCATTCCCTACAAGTCATATCATCGGTTTGGATCGATTTTTTTCCAATCCAGAATCAAATTAACGGAGACAGATCATGAGTGATAATACAAATCAAGATAACGGAACAAATACGGATCGCCGGGAGCTACTAAAAGGTTTAGCGACAGTACCGGTGTTTGGTTTATTCCTGGTTAATCTCTGGCGAAAGATGCGTAGGGACGCGCTGAAGAAATCAAATTTATTGGCTGATCTCTTTCAAGAAAAATCGGCTCCAACCGTAGTCAGTGATCTATCAGACAGTCGCCATCTAAATCTGGGAATAATTGGATATGGAGGCCGAGGTTCACATCTAGTGCGCGGTGCTGGTTTTGCCACCAAAGGGTGGACCGATTCCGCATCAGAAAATGCCCGTAAGAACAAACTTGACAAAGGTTTTGAAACTTTCATGCAACAGGATGATCTCAACGTATCACTTGTTGGTGTCTGCGATCTATTTGACGTCCGTGCCGAGCAGGGCATTGATGCATCAACAAATGAAGTTCGACCGGGTGGTAAGCCCTTGGAATCAGCCACACGCTACAGGTATCATGAAGAACTTCTGAAAAATGATAAAATTGATGCTGTTATTATTGCCACACCTGACCATTGGCATGCTCAAATTGCTATGGACGCGGCCAATGCTGGTAAACATGTCTATTGTGAGAAGGGTCTTACTCGCACGTTTGATGAGGCTATAGATCTGTATGATACAGTAAAAAGAACGGGGATTACTTTTCAGCTTGGACATCAGAATAGACAGGTTGAGGCTAATGAGAAAGCTAAACAAATTATTAAGCAGGGTTTGTTAGGCGATGTTAATCTAGTTGAATTAGCTACGAACCGTAATTCTCCTTGGGGTGCCTGGGTATGGGATATTCATCCTGAAGGGAACAGTAAAACCATTGATTGGGATACCTTCCAAAAGCCGGCTCCTAATAAAATAGGTTTCGGAGAAGAAGCACTTAAGCGGTTTTTTCGTTGGCGCTGCTGGTATGATTATGGCACTGGTCTTTCGGGAGATCTGTTGTCTCATGATTTTGATGCCATAAATCAAATTATGGGATTAGGTATTCCAAAATATGCATCATCTTCAGGAGGAATTTATTATTACAAAGATGGTCGTGACGTCCCGGATGTTTGGAATGCAACTTTTGAATATCCAGAGAAAGATCTTACTGTTCTCTATAGTGCTACACTTTCAAGTAATGATCCTCGTGGCAATAGAATAATGGGACATGATGCAACCATGCAAATGGGCGGCCAAAGCGGAGGCGGATCAGTTCACGGTTTTATTGTGAAAGCTGATCCCGAATCAACCCGTTATAAAGAGCGTCTGGAAAGCGGCATTATTAATTCACAGTATCCGATTTATTCCTACTCACCGGGGTCCAAACAAATTGATGGTGTCACATCTGCAACATCCCGCTATTTTGCCAATAAAGGGCTCTTATATACCTACCGAGAAGGCAAGCGGGTTGATCCTACCCATCTTCATGTTAAAGATTGGCTTGATGCAATTCGTAGCGGAGGCCAACCAAGATGCAATATCGAAGTTGCTCTTCATGAAGCAGTGGCCTGTCATATGGCGACCGAATCATACCTACAAGGTCGAAAGATTGAATGGGACCCGAAAAACCGCAGATTGGTATAGTAGGATCCTAAACTTTTAAGCAGGGAGGACCTTTAATGAGCAAAAACAGTCGTCTTGGGACAATGATGTTTTTGCAGTATGCTCTTTGGGGAGCGTGGCTGCCGGTTACAGCCAGATACCTTTCGGCCGGCGTGGCTGAAGGAGGCCTAGGCTTTTCGGGGTCAGAGATAGGAATGATTCTTGGATTGGCGGGTTCAATCGGCGCTGTGGCGGCACCTTTTATTGCTGGACAGATTGCTGACCGGTATTTCAGCACAGAACGGATCTTGGCGGCGTTGGTCATTATTGGCGGTGTGGTGAAATGGATCACAGCTTATCAGACGGACTATTCTGCATGGCTTGTTCTGTCTATAATTTATAGTGTTGTTTACATGCCTACCTTGGCGCTTTCAAATTCAATCACCTTCGCACATATGAAAGATCCTGACAGTGACTTCCCCAAGATTCGCGTTTGGGGTACTATCGGGTGGATAGCAGCAAGCTGGGCCTTTCCCATGATTTGGCTTCAAACAGATTTGAATTTTCAATGGATGCCTCCGTTCATTGTGGGGTCTGAAGTAGCTAATGTTACAAGCCGTTTAGCGGATGCACTTATTTTTTCAGGAGTCATTTCAGTTACTTATGGTCTGTTCTGTTTTATGCTTCCCAACACTCCACCGAAAAAGGATGCTGTTGAAAAACTGGCATTTAAAAAAGCGTTTGCACTGTTTAATCAAACATCTTTTACCATTCTGGTTGTGGCTAGTCTAACAGTGAGTATTATTCATCAAATCTATTTTCTTCAGACAGGACCATTCCTATCTTCGATAGGACTTAAGGACAGCCAGATCGGGCCAGCCATGACGGTGGGGCAATTTGCTGAGATAGCAGCCATGGCCTACCTTGGATTCTTCCTAAAGCGCTTCGGTTTTAGAAAAGTGATTTTTCTGGGGGTGCTTGCATACGCTGCACGTTACGCTGTTTTCGGTACAGTGACACTTCCAATCTGGATCATGGTTGTGAGTCAAGCTTTTCACGGCATTTGCTATGCCTTCTTTTTTGCCGGAGCTTATATCTATGTTGACAAGATTGCTGATGAAGATGTCCGTCATTCTGCTCAAACTGTTTTCGGGATGATCATTCTTGGCGGTGGGCCTGTTATTGGTGGCTGGCTCTCGGGTTATCTCCAGGAGACATTTACTCAAGCCGGCCTTTTCGACTATTCACCATTCTGGTACACTCTTTCAGCTGTAGGATTTGTCACGGCACTTTTCTTTGGCGTTATGTTTAGGGAACAGGTAGAGGAAAAAGCTGAAGCTTAGTATGGCGGCCAAAAGATTAGGAATTGGCTTTATCGGTGGTGGTTTTATCTCCCGTTTTCACATTCAATCTCTCATCGGGGTGCGGGATGTAGATGTTCACGGCGTCTATTCCAAAACAAAAACTTCATCTGAGGAAACGGCTGCTTTGGCTAGAGTAACCGGCGTTGGTGAAGCGAAGGCTTATGATTCCATCACAGACATGGTGGCAAATCCTGATATAGATGCCCTTTGGATATGTGCCCCTAACTATACACGTATGGAGGTGATGGAAGAAATCGTCCATGCTGTTGAATCAGGCAAGGGAAAGCTTATTGGTGTCACCTGTGAAAAGCCCTTAGGCCGTAATGTGGCTGAGGCAAAAAGAATGTTGGAACTTGCACAGGGGGCCGATCTTTTGGACGGTTATCTTGAGAACCAAGTTTTTGCACCTTCTGTTACTCGAGGTAAAGAGATAGTCTGGGCTCGCGGTGCCTCTACTACGGGGCCGCCTTTCCTTGCTCGCGCGGCGGAAGAGCACAGTGGCCCTCACATGCCTTGGTTCTGGGAAGGTGAACTTCAGGGTGGGGGCGTTCTGAACGATATGATGTGTCACTCGGTAGAAGAGGCACGATTCATGTTGACACCCCCGGGCGAAAGCAGGGAAGTACTGACACCCATAAGTGTAAATGCTTACGCTGCGTGTCTGAAATGGCAACGTCCTGAGTATGCAAAAATTCTGTCAGACAACAGTAGCGGGAAAACAGACTATATGAAAAGACCTTCAGAAGATTTTGCCAGGTCTCTCGTTGAATATGCAACAAAGGACGGTCATAAAGTAGTTGTAGAAACTACCACGTCCTGGTGCTTCGTTGGCGCAGGATTGAGACTGAGCATGGAGCTTTTCGGGCCAGAGTATTCCATGTTCGTCAATACACTCGATTCTGATCTTAAGGTCTTTTTCAGCAGAAATGTGAAAGGATCTGAAGGAGAAGATCTCGTTGAAAAACAGAATGCCGAATCAGGCGAGATGCCCGTGGTGAGTAGTGAGACTGATGCCTATGGCTACACTGCTGAAAATCGCCATATGGTCCAATCGTTTCTAGCGGGGAAAAGACCGGAAGAAAATTTCAGTGACGGCTTGAATGTAACAGAGCTTCTAATGACCGCTTACATGAGCGCAGAACAAGATAAAACCATATCGTTTCCGCCACCCGATTTGGATACTTTTATTCCTGCTGTTGCCCGGGGCGAATGGAATCCCAAGGAGAATTAACGCCATGATGAAAAGATATATTTTCCTGATTTTTCTTCTCGTGCTTCAGGCATGCAGTTCAAATTCGGAAAGGGAAGGGTTTGAGAGAATATTGAAAGAAAACGATGGTGTTTTCTCCAAGCACGGTTGGAATCACTACGGGCCGGGGTATTTTGAACTGGACAAAGAGACGGGTGTTCTCAGTTCTTACGGTGGCATGGGCCTTTTCTGGTACAGTATCAGTAAATACAAAGATTTTGTACTTGAGTTGGAATACAAATGTTCAGAGTCGAAGACCAACTCGGGTGTTTTTGTGAGAGTGCCTGAAGTTCCCTCCAGCGATGAATACATTTATCACTCATTCGAAGTTCAAATCAATGATGATGGGGAAGGTATTCACAAAACAGCGGCTGTGTATGATGCGGAACCACCATCTCATGATGCTTCAAAACCAACCGGTGAATGGAATCACTACAGGATCACTTTCCTGGGAAAGCGAATTCAGGTTGAACTTAACGGTGAGAAGGTTGTGGACTGGGAAGCAGAGCCGAGAGGCAAAGTGGCTGATTTTGCTGATGAAGGTTATATCGGTTTACAGAATCATGATTGGGATACAACCGTTTCCTTCCGCAATATATACGTAAAAGAACTGAAGTAGTTTTCTTATTCAGTAAGGCCTTACGTTTATTCCAGAACTTTGACGGTATGTAAACCTGTCCTCAGGTTGCCTTATAATTATAAATGCTTCCGTTTTTGGAATTGATTCCACCAGTTTTAGACCATCGGTTATAGGCATTAACATTAGAGCTGTGGCCAAAGCATCAGCATCGGTGCATTTAGGGGCAATTACAGTGGCTGAGGCAACACCCGTACGGGAAGGATAACCTGTCCGCGGATCAATTTCATGGGAATAAATATTACCATCAATCTCGAAATAGCTCCTGTAATCTCCAGAGGTAGCCATGGCCTGATTGTCAAGATCGATCACCCAGTCAAAACCTTCACGTGCATCAGCTGAAAGCTTAGGCCGTTCGATTGCAATGGCCCATAATTTACCCTGAGAATTTTGCCCTTTTACACGTACCTCTCCACCAATTTCAATCATCATGTCAGAGATGTTTTGAGACTTCAGATAATCAAATACCGCATCCACGCCAAAGCCTTTAGCAATAGCGTTTAGATCTATGCTGATGTAAGGATCAAGTTTCACAATTGAAGATTCTTCAGTTCTGATCTTTTCATAGCCAACATGCGACAGCCTTCGGTGAATTGATGATGAATCCGGGAATTGATCCGGTATTCCTGTTTCCCCGGGGCCGAAACCCCACAGGTAAAGAAGAGGGAAGACGGTGATGTCAAAAGCGCCATCACTTTTCCGGGACCAGTAGAGCGCGCGGTTCACTACATAATAAAATTCTTTACTCACGGAAATAGGCTCGGTGGATTCTGATCGGTTGAACCAGGATATTTCACTGTCAGGTATATAGGTTGACATTTGTCTGTTGACTTCTGATAAAACAGAATCCACACCTACTTTCAGGACTGTCGTGGCTGCCAGGCCATTTGTTGAGAGATAATTGATCTGGAAGGTTGTCCCCATGGTGTTTCCCTCCAGTATGGTGAGGCTGGAAGGGCCATCACAGGCGGTAAATATCAGTGCAAGTGTAGCGGCAATGGAGAGTGATCGAAACATGAGAATAGGCTATATTTCAGGGAGAAAAATGAGGTCAATGATTAGGATGAAACAAATTGGAAGAAGAGAATTTATCAAAAAATCCATTGGATTTGCTGGAGGTGTGAGCGTCATGAGTATAACAGGTGCCAGTTTAGCATCATGTTCTGGTCAACCGCCATTCAAAATCTCTTTGGCAGAGTGGTCGCTTCATAGAGCACTAAGGGCCGGAGAGGTGGAACATCTTAATTTTGCTTCCATCGCTAGAAATGAATTTGGTTTAGATGCCATTGAATATGTGAATGGTTTCTTTTTTGACAAGGCAGAAGATCAGTCCTACTTAAAGGAGATGAAATCAAGGGCTGACAGTGAAGGAGTGAAAAGTCTTTTGATCATGTGTGACGATGAGGGGAATCTTGGAGATCCGGAGAGTGAGGCCCGCCAGCAAGCCGTTGAGAATCATCATAAATTGGTGAGAGCAGCGAAATACTTGGGGTGTCACTCCATTCGGGTAAATGCTAGAAGTGAGGGTAGTTGGGAAGAGCAAATGAAGCTGGCGGCGGACGGCCTAAGAACTTTAACGGAATTTGGAGATGAACACGGAATCAATGTGATTGTGGAGAACCACGGTGGTCTCTCAAGCAACGGTCAATGGCTTTCGGGCGTGATAGAGAAAGTAGATCATCCCCGGTGCGGCACACTGCCAGACTTTGGGAACTTCAAGTTGGGCGAGGATGAGTGGTACGACCGGTATAAAGGTATCTCCGAACTGATGCCATATGCGAAGGCTGTCAGTGCAAAAAGCCACGATTTCGATTCAGACGGTAACGAGATTAATACAGACTATTTTAGAATGATGCAAATTGTTCTCGACGCCGGATATAATGGTTATGTAGGGATTGAATATGAAGGTAACAATTTGTCTGAAATGGAAGGCATTAGAGCAACAAAGAAACTTCTGGAGCGGTTACAAAACAGCCTAGGGTGACCAAATAATTAAATATTATTTTTGTAGAACTGCATTCAATTATTTGTTTCAAATCGTTCCTTCAGGTAGGACTCATACATCCTTTTCCAATTTTGTTGAATGCCAGTCAAATTATCCACCTGGATAACAATACCGTATCCCACATCGTGAAATTCAACCTTTAATTTGTCACTGTAAATTAAATGCTCCAGATCTTCTCTGTTTATTAAATGACCACATTGAGATTCATATTCTCTTTCGGGTAAAAAATAGACAGCTTTACCATCATCACCGACAAATGCAATATGGGAAAGAGTAGAGAAAGACGTCCAAGAATTATTGTCACGTAAGATTTCCAAGCACATCTCTTTGGTCCGTTTTTTTGTATTTTCAATAAAAATGAGATTAAAGAAAAGTATGCCGCCAAGTCCCTCTCTTACCTTAGATGAATATGTAGTAAAATCCTGAACCCCATTATTTTCCTGGCGGAGTGTAATCAATGGACTAAATCGGCTTTCTGTTTTAAGTAATTTGTAGCGTAAAGTGGACCTTTTTAACTGAGGTTCAGATATGAGTACTGTTACAGGAAAATGAATAAAACCCAAAGGTATTTCAAAATGAGAAGTTGACGAGGAAACCATAGGGAAAGTTTCATTTATATAGCGACGACCAGCCTCAACTGTATTGCTTAAGCGCCACTCACCGATTTTGGATGGGATTGAAAGAGAGATCGATAATCCAACAGAGGTGAAATTATTTCGTTTTGTTCGGAAACGATGCTGATGAAAATCAGATACAGCATCTAGTTTTGTTCCGAAATAACGATTGCCGTTAACTGAAAGGCGAACAAATCTGCCGAGTGGAGCTTCAACCCCAAAACCAACATAATATTGACGCCAATTTGCGGAATGGGAGATATTCACCTCGTCCCAAATAGGGTCTTTGGACATAGTGTATGTCATCCCATCTTCAAATGATACCAGGCTGATGGTTGGGGTAACATTTCTCCACCTTAGCCGTGGGTCGGCATAGTATTTTAGACCAAATATCTTGCCTCCAGCTGAAGGTGTGATGTTACCGTATTCCCATTCGTATTGGGAGCGATTATGTATCCAAAGATCTGAAGTGAGCCCTTCCAGCGGAACAGGTTCATTTAATTCATAACTGTTCCGCCCAAGGATTAAAGCAAACCCACCTCTGATTTGCTGGGATGATGTAGCATCAGGTCTGAGAAAGATGAGGATTATCCATAGTTGCTTTAATAGCACGCCTTTAAGGCTAATCCTCAATCGTTATTCAACACCCTCAATCTTCCGTAATGATTCCTGTGAGATTGTGTTTTTTCATCAGACTGTCAAAAACAGACAGTTCATTGCGCAGAATGTTATTAAACTGTTTTTCATAAAGGGTGAGGCGATCTTTCAATATCTGATGAACTTCACGCTGTTGATCATTGGGATGGAAATCAGCCACCGCCACATTGCCTGCAAGATAACTGAGCCTGCCAGCCAACATGGAGGGCCACCGCACGCGATCCTGACCGGTGCCTGTTAGTTTCATCTGATAAAATTTATCTTCTACATCAATCAGTTTTTCATCCAACGATTCAATTGCCAATGCAATCTCATCAGCTGCGTCATGATCTTTAGTAATTGTCCTTAGGTTATAGATCTGACTGCGGATTATCTCGATCCTATTTATTAAAGACGCTACCGAGTTCATGTCAGCCTGAATATCTTGGACCATTTCTGTCTGTTCAACAATATCAGTTATACTGCCTTCCGAATGAGGATCTTTAACCACTGTCAGTCTCTGACTGGATTTTTTGCCGGCTGCTTCGAGTTCCACAGTGTATGTACCAGGAGGGGTCAAAGTTGAAATCCTTCCCACAACAGCATCCCGTGTACCATCTTCGTCAAGCTGGACCCAATCAGCATAAAGGGGCTTGGTCCGCAGGACAATTTTGGTGGACGGTTCGCCTTGTAGATTCCACCAGACACGATTTATGCCAGCAACACTTGGTCCCTTCATTGTCTTGATCAGGTTGCCCGAGCTATCTGAGATTCTGATTGTAACACTGTCGTCAGCCGCTTGTTTCAACCAATAGTTAATTGATGCGCCATTGGGCGGATTTTCACCAGCTGATGGATCATCAAACATTGTAAACGGGGACGTTATGGAGCGAAAACGGTATGTTTTCCTCGGCTCAAAAAGATGTGCTGCTGAGGATGTTACTTTATTTGTCAACTGTTGCAGGGGTGTTATATCATCCATGATCCAGATGCCGCGGCCATAGGTTCCTACTACAAGATCGTTGAACTCTTCTTGGACAACGATCCAGTACATAGGAGAAGCGGGCATATTATTCATAAGAGGCTGCCAATTATCTCCGTCATTCAAGGAGACATAGAGACTGTTCTCGGTACCAAGATACAGAAGCCCCGGTTTGACGGGGTCCTCTCGGACGTTCCGCGCGTAACTGAGGGTGCTGCTGGGAATACCCCTTGTAATCTTTTTCCACCGTCGGCCATAATTCTCAGTCTTGTAGATGTACGGTTCAAAATTGCCCACTTGATGGAAGTCAACAGTGATATATGCTTTGCCTGCATCCCATTTGGAAGCGTCTATGTTTCTCACAGTTCCAAGAGGAGGGAGACCGGGGATATTGTTGGTAACATCCTTCCAGGTTTTTCCATTGTCCCGGCTCACATGAACGAGACCGTCATTTGTTCCGGCCCATAACACACCTTTTTCTACAGGTGACTCATCAAAAGCATAGATGACGCAGCAATATTCCACACCAATGTTGTCAGGTGTAAGACCGCCGGAAATGCCCTGTTTACTCTTATCGTTGGTACTTAAATCAGGGCTGATGACGTCCCAACTCTGTCCCCCATTCCTTGTCTTGTGGACATGTTGACTTGTCACATAGACCGTATTGCGATCATGAGATGAAATGTGCAGTGGGAAAGTCCACTGAAAGCGGTACTTCAAACCGTCAGCTGGCCATCCACCGGTGCTTTCGGGCCACACTTCCACTTGTCTATACTGACGGGTTTTTTCATTATATTTAACTACAATGCCGCCTCTGGCACCAGAGCCCGAAGCACTGGACCAAATGAGGTCAGGATCAACTGGATCGGGGGTAGCAAAACCGCTTTCACCACCGCCTACAGAATGCCACATACCTCTCGATATGCCACCTCCAAAAAATCCGCCTGTCCTGCTTCGGCTGGGACCTCTGGTAGAAGGCCCGTCTTGCCGATTGGCATAGACGTAATAAGGAACGTTATTATCCACAGTGACATGATACAGTTGAGCAACGGGTAGCTGTACACGGAACCATGTTTTCCCCCTGTTATTTGAAATGGCAATACCACCGTCTCCGGCCACTGCCATCCGGTCTGCGTTGGTGGGGTCTATCCACATGTCATGATGGTCCCAGTTAGGACGGCCAGCATCTGTGACTATTTCAGAAGTGAGGCCGCCATCTTTAGTCATGCTATATGCTGCTGCAAGAAAATATACTTCATCAGGATCGTCGGGAGAAACTGCACATCGCGAGTAATAGGCTGTCCGTCCGGACAAGTCTCGACTGTGATTCACCAGCTTCCAATTTTTGCCGCCGTCGTCAGTGCGCCATAATTCTCCTGACTCAGTTTCACGACCATGCCAAGGAACACCATCTCCTGTTTCAATAAGTGCATAAATACGATCTGAATTTGCTGGGGTATTGCAAATCGCTACTTTTCCAACGGGAAGTTTTGGTAGTTCACTTCCTTTCAGTCTTTTCCAGGTGTCACCACCGTCCCTTGTCATAAAAAGACCTCCCCCAGGACCACCACTTTCTCGTCCCCAAGTCTTGATGTCTAATTGCCACATACCGGCAAAGAGTATTCTAGGATTATTGGGGTCCATCACCAAGTCAGACGCACCTGTGCTGTCATTCACTGCTAAGACCAGGTCCCAGGTTTTGCCGCCATCTTTTGTTCTGTAAATCCCGCGTTCTTTCTGTGGGAGATAGGCATGCCCCAAGGAGGCTGCGTAAACTAAATCAGGATTGGTGGGATGGATGACCATACGGCTGATTCTACCTGTTTTATCAAGCCCCATATGAGTCCAGTTATCGCCGGCGTCGGTAGATTTCCAGACTCCATCTCCAATGGAAACATTAGACCGTATAAAAGGTTCTCCGGTTCCTGCCCAGACAATATTTGGATCAGATGATGCCACTGCCAGTGCACCGATGGCATGAACTGGCTTTCCATCGAAAATCGGATCCCAGTTTAAACCACCATCCACAGTTTTCCAGATCCCGCCGGAAGCGGCGCCGGTGTAGTAGGTGAGAGGGTCACCTACAATACCAGCGACAGAAACCACTCGATTACCTACGGGTCCAATGTGCCTGTATTTCAGCTGATTATAGTGATCTGTAGCAACATCCTGAGCTTTTGAGGGAACAAGGGAGATCATAAGAATAAATAGAAAGAATCTCTTCAATAACTGTCTTTCAGGTTTTTCGGGATTGGTATTCATCACTACCTCCTAATATCTTATCAAGTGCTATTTACGTTTTCCGATAAAACACAAAGAATTTCATAGACTATCGTAGCAGCCACCAACGCCGTATTCCCTGATTGGTCAAAGGGGGGGCTCACTTCCACCAGGTCGGCTCCTACTAAATTATTATTCCTCAATCCGCGGATAATCTGTTGCCCTTCAAAAGGTGTAAGGCCACCGATTTCGGGTGTTCCGGTCCCAGGTGCATAGACAGGGTCGATAGAATCGATATCAAATGAAAGATAACTTTTCTCATCTCCAATAACAGATTTGATCTCATGTAAAACACCCTCAACGCCAAGCTGTTTGAACTCCTCAATAAAGATAACTCTCATTCCTGATTCCTGGGAGAATTTCCACCCTTCGTCTGAGTTCTGAGCTCCCCGGATACCGACCTGAATGGTCCTTTTCGGGTCCAACAGGCCATCTTCCACAGCGCGGCGGAACGGTGCACCGTGATTGAGTTTAGATCCCATCCATTGGTCCCAGGTGTCGGTGTGGGCATCGATGTGAACCATGCCGATGGGTCCGTCCTGAGCTACGGCCTGAAAGATGGGGTAAGTAATAGAATGATCCCCGCCGATAGAAAGTGGGATAAGATTATTTTTTACCAACTCTTTATAGAATGAGGCGATCTGTCTGTTAACTTCAGGCAGATCATAAATGTTTGTGAGGGGAACGTCTCCCACGTCACCGATCTTGCAAATTTCGTAGGGGTTGACCTTGGTGACGTGGTGAGTGGTACGCATCATGCTGGACATGTCTCGCACCTGCCTTGGACCGTGTCTGGCGCCGGGTCGGTTGGTTACAGCGCCGTCGAAGGGGACACCAACAAGCGCGATATCGATGGAAGAAAAATCTTCAACATACGGTACCCGCATAAAGGTAGCTACATCGCGAAAACGCGGCGTCATCATTGATGATTGATCAGTATTGCCTGTCACACCCAGTTACGGACTTTGTAAAGAATTAAAGCAAAATACTCATAGATCACCTGAGTAGAAAGAGAAAGGTTTCCCACATTGGGGACCAGAGTGAAGGGGTCAAAGCGTTCTCTTTTTTTGGGGATCCGAAAGAGCCTTGCTCCTACAGGGATCACATCATAACCTAGTTTTGAAAATGTGCCTACTGAACGCCGCATGTGCAGTGATGAAGTGACTAGTGCGATGCTGTGGATATTCAGACTGTCCATCATTGTCTTGGTGTAAAGGGCGTTCTCCCGCGTGTTCTTGGATTTTGATTCTGAAATGATACGATCTTCCGGAACACCGAATTCCACCAGAAAATCGGTCATCCTGTGGGACTCTTTCTGTTTTTCTTGAAGAAGTTCTCCACTTCCGCCAGCAGAGACGATCACGGGGGCAGCTCCTTGTTTGAAGAGCCGAATCCCAGTTAGCGACCGAGCCGGATCACCACCCAGAACAACAATGGCATCGGCCTTAATATCCGCAAAGTTTGTCGGTGTCGCCATCCGGAGGGGCCGGACAAGAAGTCTCTGTACCGGAGTAATGCTAAAAAAGTACAGCACTGCAAAGCCGGCAAAGAAAAAGCGTCTGAAAAGACGCCTATCCCGTTTACGCTCAAACCAGTATGCCAGAAGAAGACATACCATCCCCAGAGTGAAAGGGTAGATGCCCCAGACAAGGATTTTTGAAAGATAATGATAGATCATAGCTAATCCATCCGTTTAGGCATTCCTGAAATAATCAGCAACGACATCTGCCAGAGCGGATAGACACTTTTCACCAATCTCTTTAGACATTCCCCGGGCGTCTCCCAGAATACCGTTGTGCGTAACGGTGTGGAATCCTTCATCAATGATCTTTTGAATCACTTCTTTATCCAGTTCGGCTGTAAACCCTTTTTCCGCCTTTTCTTCCCTCACCAGTTCCGGATGTAAAAGAAGCATGAGTGAACTTTCGGCAATGTCGGCATGTCCACCCACACGGTCCGCCAAGCCACTTTCCTCATCAACGACTTTTTCCCATGTTTTGACCAGCTCAATAAGGTTGGTGTACGCCACAACTTTGCACTCTTCTTTCACCGCATCATTCAGTTCGTCCAGGATATTGTCCAGTGGCTTGAAGTTCCCGCCGTGGGAGGGGAGCATGAATTTTTTCCTGAACCCGTGGCGGGAAAGGCTGACGCAATAGTCACGGTAGACGTCTGAAGAGGTCACTTCCTGCGGGGGTATTGAGTGACGGTCAATACGGAAGTCCAGAGGGACATCAAGATTAATCCTCCGATTTCCCGTCCGATCTCAACTGTGGGATCCTTCATCTGAAACTCTTCGAACAGATCGAAGAAGGTTACTGTTCCATCGAGTGTAAGGCCCAAAAGGATTCCCCACACCAAGGTGAAGCCTGTGAAGAGTCCATAGAACTTCCAATCGATGTTCATCTTGAGGTGATGGGCCAGTGCAAAAAACGCAGCAATACCGTACGTGACTCCCCACACCAGCGGGTCGGGATCGTTATACTGAAGTATGGCGCTTAGCCCAAAGGCCACACACATGACAAGGTTAAGCGGTCGAAATATTGTGTCTTGAATCGGGGTTATGCCGATTTCCCCCTGCCACTACAATGTATATCCAATGCTGATCTCGATATATCTCCCTTGAGCGGGATAGAGGAACTTGACGTTTTCCTGGAGAAATGGGTCGAACAGCATGTAGCCGCTACTATTATAGAAAGAGTTTGTAAGGTTATAAAGATTCAGATCAAGTTCCATGCTAT
>ERZ651768.1399-NODE-1399-length-17664-cov-10.357537_pt1 | contig 17664 bp, 15 predicted proteins | sample MGYA00514754_ERZ651768 | MGnify/ENA metagenome assembly ERZ651768
TTGGCCTGGCGCTTGGCCAACTGACTCGATACCGGCGGAGTGGTGGGCCGTCACTCCGCAACTTTCTGGGGCCAAGGCCAATCGCCATTAGCAAAGTCGATTGACTCGCCTCTAATGAAAAACTCACCACCATCATCTGTCCCGTTGTAACCGGTTGAGTACAAAGTGAAGGAATTATCTTCATTGATTCGGTAAACCAAACCTTGATCGTGAAACAAATCACCCGGAATCTTTGCAATGAATTTTGGCCTTAATGCTGTCAATTTTTCGGGATAACTACCTTTAGCCAAGCGATACCTTTCCAGTGCGGCAACAATGGCAGACTGATCCAATGCCGCTTGAGTCTGGCTTACCTTCAAGGCGTATTTGTCCAAGCCGGGTAGCATCATGAGGGCTATCGCATGACGAAAAGGGAGAAAGCTACTCTTTAAATCCAGTATTTCCTCCTCCATTTTCTTGAATTGATGAACATTCAATCTGTGATTTGACACATCAATTCCTGAAAGAATTATTTCAGTCAAAATCCGATTAATTTGATATTGGTTGCCATAAAAAAAGATGGCGGGGAAATAATCCAGAGATGAATTTAATTCATCAAAGCCTTGAGTTTGGGTTCCCCCCTGAGCAACGCTTGTGAACCAATGATTGATCATGTTCCTTTCCGCTCTGATTGCCGATTCCATGCCGACAAGAAGATCAATGGACTGAAATGTTTCCTGAAAGGCTGTTAACTGCTCCGCCGACCACTGGTGATTAACCTGCCCTTCCCAATATGTTTGAAAGTTGATTTCAAGAATAGCAATCCTCACAAGTTGGGAAATCAAAAATGGTTCCGTTCGAAGTTGTTCCCCCAAGCGGATTCCGTTGAGTGTATCCTGCCATGCTCCAGTGGTATCTCCTTTTGACAGCCGTTGTGCCGAACTGAGCGCAAACAAAGTGGCTGCTTTCTTCATGGTGCTCAAATGAGGTAAAACTGCCGCGAAGCCATCCTCATATCGAATATTGAAACGGCAGTGTGGCCGTTTCAGATCGTCAGCCAACTTGGCCAAGTCCGATTCATAAAAAGCACTTTCCCACACAACAACATCGCGGCGCTCTCCCTTCCTCCAATCATATCGCAAGGAAGAAGCCGTCTTTATATCAAAACGATCCCTTGCCTCATTGAATTTCGGGCTATTTGCATCATGATCAAAAAGAGGTGCAAAAAATTGTGACTTTGCGAAATTCTGATGGTCCGGAACCCTCGGAGGGATCACACTGGCAATGTCAAACTTCTCACCCTTGGCTTCCCATTTCGCCTTCCAATTTTCCCATTCGTTCCGCCCGGCCCCATTCAGGGATTTTACTACCAACGCAACCAATAATACGAAAACCCCAATGGAAATCCAAATGCGCTTCTGAATTCGGCCGCTAATAACCCATTTTAAGAATCGTGTTAACATCGTCGTCCCGGAACAGTGGCAGTACGCCGGCAATTGTATAAGCGAAAAAAATCACTCAGGATCAACAAGAATGATGATCCGACGCGTGCCTAGTAGGTGTTTAATTATTCGCCTTGGCTCCGAGCCAGATGGCGGCGTTTTCAAGAATATTCAGAACCGGTTCAACCTCGTAGACGGCGTACTGCTGATCGCCCGGGCGGAAATAAAACACCGTCCCTTGGCCAAGCTTCCAGAGCGCACCAGTACGGAAGTACTCGCCGCCTTTCCATGTTTCGTCGAGGATGACTTCGTCCGGGGTGGGCACATGGAACGGCTCGTCATACATCTCTGTCTCCGGGAGGGTGAAGGTTGCAGGGATGCCCTTGGTGATCGGGTGAGTCTTGTTTATGACGCGAACCTGGCTTGGCTGAGCCGGCGTGCAACAACGGGGAAAGACACAGTTCGGACGCTCCACAAGCAACTGGATCTGGCCGTCTTCACCCCGACGGAACTCGTGCATCTGATGCGGCCGAGCGTCTGCTTTGGGCATGTGCCAACCGAGTTCGCCCTTGTACCGCACATCCACCTGGGCACGCAGATTCTCCGGCAACTGGGCCAGTGCATCCTCCGCGGCCACCTCCTGCATCGACACCATGAACGGCACCGACCAATGCGCTGAGTGCAGCACGACGAAATCCAGTTTACCGGCCTTGACGAGGTCGACGATCTCCTGCGACTTGGCTCCACTTATGTCACGATGCCGTACATGCCCCCAGTAAATCAGCACGTCCGCCTCGTTGAGCGCCTTGGTGGACAGCCCCTGTTCCGGCTGATTGATGTTCGCCGAGGTCACATTCAGCCTCGGATTTCTCTTCAGGTAATCGGCGATGTGGTTGCCGGGGAAATTCGTGTATACCTTCTTTGACACAGGTTGCTGTTCATCCCAAACCAGCACATTGATCCTGCCGTCCGCGCTAGCTGCGGCCGTCGACAAACCAATCGCAGCCACGGCCACAATGGACCGCTTCGACAGAATGGAAAAAAGAGAGTTCATGCGCAGCAGGGTGGACATCCGGCCTGGCCAAGCCAAGCGCAAAGCATCTGGTTTATCGGAAAAGCAAAAGGCCTGGGCGCCCTATCCAAACGTCCAGGCCCTTGTGCAAAATGAATGCCGGTTAAACAATTATTTCTTGCGTTTCCAAGTTTGAGTCACTTTTGCCCCATCTCGCTCAAACGCTTCTCCCACCTCTCCCGTGTCGCTAACTTGATGAAAAGTCGCTTCCATGGTGTTTTCATCGACACTCCGGACACCACGAGCAAACGTAAATTGACGAGGTTCTCCATCCTGAACCCCGTTCATTGTTATTTTTTCAATGAGCTTGCCATCTGCAAACAACAACCATTCGGAATCACTGTATCCTGTCTTGCTAAACGACTTGCCAACCACTTTGCCATTATTTGCGTCAAACCCTATGACTCCGTGAGACTCCCTGTTCCCTCCAGTCGAATGAACCGATATCGCAGCGTCTTTAATGGCCCACTTGAACGATAACAGTCTTGGAGTCCCGTCCGACCCCTCTCTCTGCCAGTCTCCGAACAGCCAATTGGCCTCAGCCGTATCCACGGCTTCCTTGAGGTTCGTGGGTTGATCTTGGGCACTGACGCTGATGGTCAGGCCGACGAATACGAACAGTGATGCTAGTTTTTTCATATGCATGATTGGGTGAACGGCAGAAACTAACCGGATCAACAACAGCGGTCAACCGCTTTTCCTTTTTTCGTCACAATCCTCCTGGTCCCCGTCCAACCCGGCGCTTGGCCAAGCGCTTGGCCTTGGGCATGATTGCAGCAGTTCGCGTTATGCATGAGGTGAGTTTTTTGCAGGATCTGGCCGTGGTCATGATTGCCGCCGGCATCGTGACCGTGCTGTTCCAGCGTCTCAAGCAGCCGGTCGTGCTGGGCTACATCGTCGCCGGCATCCTCATCGGCCCACACTTGCTCGAACTCATTAAAGGGCAGGGTGCCATTAAGTCGCTCGCCGAGTTGGGCATGGTATTCCTTATGTTCTCGCTTGGCCTCGAGTTCAATTTGCGCAAGCTCCGACGCGTGGCTGCCACCGCGCTGGTCGCCGCGCCGCTGGCGATCCTACTGATGGTGTTCGCCGGCTACCAGGTCGGCCAACTGATGGGCTGGACATCGGTGAGCAGCCTGTTCCTCGGCGCGATCATCTCCATCGCCTCGACGTCGGTTATCGTGAAGGTATTGCGCGAAATGAAGCGCGACCGCGAGCCGTTCGCCGGGCTGATCTACGGCATCCTGATCGTGGAGGACCTGCTCGGCGTGGTGATGATCGTGCTGCTCACCGGCATCGCCTCCACCGGCGACCTTGGCCTGCAATCGATGGCTGTCTCCGCCGGTAAGCTACTGGTGTTCCTTGTGACGGTGCTGGTCGCCGGGCTTCTTGTAGTGCCGCGCCTACTCAATTTTGTTGCCCGTTTCGAGAGCAACGAACGTCTGTTGGTTGCCGTGCTGGGGCTGTGCTTTGGCACGTCGCTGGTCGCCGCCAAGCTGGGTTTCAGCGTGGCGCTGGGGGCGTTTCTCGTCGGGGCGGTGATGGCCGAGTCAAAGCAGAGCCGCCGCATCGAGTCGCTGGTCGAGCCGGTGCGCGACCTGTTCACGGCTGTGTTCTTCGTGGCGATTGGTCTATTGGTGGACCCAGAGCTGTTGTGGCAGCACATCGTGCCCATTGTCGGCATTTCGCTGGTAGTGATGATCGGGCAGATCGCCGGCAACACGTTCGGCACGGTGGTGGCCGGACACGACTTTCGCACGGCCGTGCGGGTTGGCACCGGCCTGTCGCAGATCGGTGAGTTCTCATTTGTTATTGCAACGCTTGGCCTGACGATGGGGGTCACCGACCCGAGCCTGTACCCGATTGTCGTCGGGGTGGCCCTGGTCACGACGCTGTTCACTCCGCTTTGGATTCATAACGCCGACCGCCTGGCCGACGTGCTGCTGCGAGCCGCGCCCAAGCCGCTGGCCGGCTACCTCTCGCTTTACAAGGACTGGGTTGAGCGCTTCAAGGGCGGCCAGTGGAACAGCCTCGCATGGAAGCTCTCCCGCAAGTGGCTGCTGCAAATGGCGATCAACATGGCGTTGGTCGCCGGCGTGATCCTCGGCGCCGCGACCCTCGCCCGACTCGAGCCGGCCTGGCTGGCAAAGTGGAAACTGCCATCGGACACACTGCGAACGGTGTTGTGGGTGGCCGCACTGGTGCTGTCGCTGCCGATGCTTATCGCCAACCTCCGCAAGCTGCAGGCGCTTGGCATGCTGATCTCGGAGGCGACCATCCGGCGCGAGTCGGCCGGCCAGCGCACGCAGTTGCTCCGCGCGGTGGTGGCCAACGTCTGTCTCGTCGCCGGCACGGCCGGGATGATCCTCAGCGTGCTGCTTCTCAGCTCCGCGCTGCTGCCGCCGCTTGGGGTGATGCTCGCGCTGGCGGTCGTGCTGGCGGGGGTCGCCTGGCTGCAATGGAGGTTTCTCGTGCGCGTTTATGCCCGGGCACAGATTGCGCTTAAGGTAACATTCGAGGCCAGCGAGCTTGGCCAAGCGGAGATCGAGGCCGCCGACCTTCCGGCCGGTTTGCTTGAGGCCGCGCATCTGGACAGCGTGCGCCTTGCCAAGGGCAGCCCGGTGATCGATCAACGGATCGGTGAACTGGATTTGCGCGCGAACACCGGCGTGAGCATCGTGGGCATCGAGCGCGACGGAGAGCGCATCGTCAATCCTGGCCCGGAAGAAACGCTGCTCGAGGGCGACCTGCTGCTGCTGCTCGGCGAGGACACCCAACTCCCCAAGGCCAAGGCCGAGCTCACCCCTAACCCCTAAGCGGTGGTCGTTTTCGGCTTGAGCTGCGGGAAGAGCAGGACGTCTCGGATGCTCTCCTGGCCAAGCAGCATCATGATCAGCCGGTCGATGCCGATACCAATCCCGCCCGCCGACGGCATGCCGTGCTCGAGCGCGACAAGAAAGTCCTCGTCGAGCTTCTGCTGCTCCCCGCCCGCCTGGTTTTGCAGTGCCTCTCGCTGGGCCACCGGGTCGTTTTGCTCGGTGTACGCCGGCGCGATTTCCTGGCCGTTGATGCAGCACTCGAACACCTCGATCGTCGAGGGATCGTCCGGCGAGAGCTTGGCCAGGGGGATGAGTTCCTTCGGCAAATGCGTGACGAACGTCGGCTGGATCAGCGTCGGCTCGATGAGCTTTTCGAACAGCCCATTGGTCACCTCGAAATCCTCGTAATCGTCACCGATCTCCGCGCCGAGATCGGTCGCGTGTTTGCGACGTTCGTCCGGCGTGACATCGAACCAATCGTCGCCGCCTTTTTCACGGATCAAATCCTTGTACTTCACGCGACGCCACGGGCTGGTGAGGTCGATCGTGCGGGTGACGTTGCCCTCGGCGTCCTTGTGCTCGATGACCAGTGTGCCGACGACCTTTTCGGCGACGCGGGTGATCATCGACTCGAGCAACTCCATCATCGTCTCATAGTCGCCGAACGCCTGGTACGCCTCGAGCATCGTGAACTCCGGGTTGTGCCTCGGCGAGATGCCCTCGTTGCGGTAGTTGCGGCCGATCTCGAACACGCGATCCATCCCGCCGACAAGCAGCCGCTTGAGGTACAGCTCGAGCGCGATACGCAGATAAAACTCACAGCCCAGCGCGTTGTGCCGGGTGACAAACGGCTGCGCCGCCGCGCCGCCGGGGATCGCCTGCATCGTTGGCGTCTCCACCTCGATGAAGCCTCGCTCGTGCATGAATTCGCGAATCTCGCGGATGATCGCGCTGCGCTTGTAAAAGACCTGCTTGACGTCGTCGTTGGCGATGAGGTCGAGGTAGCGCTGGCGGTAGCGCGTCTCGATGTTCGAGAGCCCGTGCCACTTGGCCGGGAGCGGCCGCAGCGCCTTGCCAACGACCGTGAACTCTGCCGCCTTGAGCGTGATCTCCTCCGTGCGCGTCGTGAACATCGTCCCCTTCACGCCGATAAAATCGCCGAGGTCGAGCTTCTTGAGCACCTCGAACGCCTCGTCGCCAAGGGCATTTTTCTGCGCGTAAACCTGCATCCGGTCGGAGCCGTCGCGGATGTCCAGAAAGATGCTTTTGCCCATCGTGCGGAACGCCGTCATCCGCCCGGCCAGGGCGACCTCACGGCCCTCCTCGTACTTTTCCCGCGCCCCGGCGCACGTCTCGTCCGGGGTGAACTTGTTGGCAAACGGCTCGATACCCATCTCCCGCAACGCGGCCAGATTGGCCCGGCGCTGCTCGATCAATGAATTTTCTTCTTCCATGTAACTCCCAAAAAGGGCGGACAGTTAATCACCCCGCCGCCCACTTGGCCAACGAAAGTTTCGCGCTTGGCCAGTCGGTTGACGCCGCCCGGCCTGCCGCTAAACTTGGCTGATCGACAACTCATGAAAACATGTCATTCCACCATCCTTCTGCTTGGCTTGGGCATCGTGCTGGGTGTCACCGGCTGCACCACACCCCGGCTCGCCCAGCAAAAACGGGTCATTTACGGTGAGCGCAATGACCACGAACTAGCCTACGAATTCCTTCAGCCACGGAAAACCAACGGCCTCGGCGTCGTGGTGATGGTGAGCGGCGGTTGGCGGTCGAACCCCGACGACTTCAAGCCGAGGATTGGCAAGGCGTTCCTGCGGCGCGGCTACTCGCTGTTCGCCGTGTCTCACCTCTCTCAGCCCAAGGCAACCATCCCGGAGATTTACGAAGACGTCACCCGCGCCGTGCAGCACATCCGCGAACACGCTGATGAATATGGCGTCGATCCGGGCCAGCTTGGCGTTACCGGCGCCAGCGCCGGCGGGCACTTGAGCCTGATGGTCGCCACCCGAGGCAAGGAGACCACCGGCAAGCCGGACGGACTCGTCCGGGCAGTGGCGATATTCTTCCCGGTCACCGACATGCTGAACCTGGGTAAGCCCTCCAAAAAAGAGAACGATGGCGGGCCACCGAAGAAATTCCGGATGGTGTTTGGCATCGACCCGGACGATATTGATGCGTGGAATCGAGTCGGCCGCGAGTTGTCACCGATCCACCACGTTGATGCGGACACGCCACCGGTGCTGATCATACACGGCGACGCCGACACGGTGGTGACAATCGATCAATCCGAGCGGTACACCGAGACCGCCAAAAAACGTGGGGCCAAGGCGAAACTCATCCGCAAACGAGGCAAGGGCCATGGCTGGGCAACCATCCTGTGGGACATGCGAAAATTCGCAAAGTGGTTCGACGAACACCTCGAGACATCCGACGCCAACTGACGCTCACTCGCCCGTCGTTAGCCACTCTAGATTGAAGTGGGTGTGTTTGATCGACTTGCCCTCGCCACCGGACTTTGGGTTCCTTGTGAAAATACTGTACGTCACATGCAGCGTGCCGTCCCTGGCCTGGATGATCGATGGATAGTGGTACGAGCCCGTGCCGGGCTTACTGCGCTCGAGGTATCGTTTCCAGCGGAAGGTTTTGCCTTCGTCCTCCGACAACGCCACGGCCAGGTTATGCCGACCGCTCTCGGTGTCGTTGTAAATCACAAGGAACCGCCCGTCACGCAGGTTCATCAACTCCAGCCCCGCACCGGGGTTCGGCAACAGCGGATGGTCATGCACCTTCCCCCAGGTCTTGCCGAGGTCGGTTGACTCCGCCACATGCACGCGCTTGGGTGCCGGGCCGTTGTCGCGCATGTAGGCAACAAGTGTGCCGTTTTTCTTTCGCGCAAAACTGGGCTGAATGTTGCCGCCGCCCACCATCGGCTCACTCATCGTCCAGTTTTTGCCAAGATCATCGCTATAAATGGCTGTAGCAAAATCGAAACCGTCCGAGTAAAGCCCGACGATCATTCGTCCTTCCCTGGCGATGTAGGGATGCGCCCTCGTGAACCAACCCAGCCGGCGGGTCAGCTTGTCCGACGCCTGCTTGTACTTGCTCTCGACCCACTCGGTTTCACGGTCGGTTAGTTCCCTGTCACCCAAATACTCGCCCATCTTGCGACGAACGACTGCCTCGAAGCTGGTGCCCGGTTTCATGTGCATCACTTTCTCCGTGTGCCAAACCGGCGCTTGGCCGAGCCGCTGGTAGTCGCTCGAGATTTTGTACTTCATCAGCGCCGACTCCCAACGGTTGTCGAGGATCGTCGGCCACAGCAGCCAAAGCCTCTCATTCGCATCGATCATCATGCAGCAGTTTGTGTCAGGGAACCCCGGCGTGTCCGCCATTGAGAACGGCTTCGTCCAGTGGCCGGTGCTCGGGTCGAGCTTGGCACCGAGAATCTCGACATCGTCCGCCGTCCGCTCCCCGGAGCCATGAAACCAGCAGACCAGAAACTCGCCGGAGGGCGTCTCAACGATGCATGAGCCGTGATTGTGCCAATGCTCCAGTGGGAATATCAGCTCGGCTTCGAGGAATGGCTTGGCCAGACCGGAAACAGCCGCGCCCAAGGCAATTAAGATTGTGACGACTCGGTTCATAACGATCAGAACAGACAACTATACTTGGCACCGGCCGAGGGTCAAACGCCCCTGCGCTTGCAAGCGGAACTTGCAACGGGGCGTGGTTTGCTGTAGTTCACCCGACCGCGTTTTCGCGTGGCAGGCCACCGAGCCGGCCTCCTCGCTTCAGCCCCAGCCGGGGCAATTGCCAATGGCATTGATCGTACAGAAATTCGGCGGATCGTCGGTAGCCGACATCGACCGCATCCGCAACGTCGCCAACCGCGTGGCCGAATACCGCCACCGCGGCGACCAGGTCGTCGTGGTCGTCTCCGCGATGAAGGGGGTCACCGACAACCTCATCGAAATGGCCAAGTCGCTCATGCCAGTGCCCAGCGAACGCGAGATGGACATGTTGCTCTCCACCGGCGAACAGACCACCATCGCCCTGCTGGCCATTGCGCTGCAGTCGATGGATATCCCGGCCGCATCGCTCACCGGAGCACAGGCCGGCATTGTGACGGACGGCGTCCACTCGAAGGCAAAAATCCGCAACATCACGCCCAGGAAAATCCACGCCCTGCTCGACGCCGGCAACGTGACCATTGTCGCTGGGTTCCAGGGCGAGACCAGCGAGGGCCACATCACCACGCTGGGCCGCGGCGGCTCCGACCTCACGGCGATTGCACTCGCGTCCGCGCTCAAGGCAGACCTCTGCCAGATTTACACGGACGTCGACGGCGTGTACACCTGCGACCCGCGCATCGTGCCCACGGCGAAAAAGCTCGAGGAGGTTTCGTACGACGAGATGCTCGAACTCGCCAGCCTCGGCGCGAAGGTGATGCAGTCGCGCTCGGTGGAGTTTGCCAAGAAGTTCGGTGTCATTTTCGAAGTTCGCTCCAGCCTCAACGACAACCCCGGAACCCTTGTGAAGGAAGAAACTCAAAGCATGGAAGGCGTCGTGATTCGCGGCGTGTCGCTAGACAAGAACCAGGCCAAGGTCACGCTCGTCGGCGTGCCGGACGAGCCGGGCATGGCCGCCCGCGTGTTTCAGCAACTGGCCGACTCGACGATCAATGTGGACATGATCGTGCAGAACGTCAGCCACGGCAGCGACACACCGGCGACCGATCTGTCGTTCACCATCGACAAGCCGGACATGGCCAGGGCACAGGCCGTCATCAACGGTTTGCGCGGCAACATCAGTTTTATCGACGTGCTCGCCGACGAAAACATCGGCAAGCTCTCCATCGTCGGCGTCGGCATGCGCAGCCATTCCGGCATCGCTGCCAAGGTATTCGAGGTGCTGGCCGGGGCCGGCGTCAACATCCAGATGATCTCCACCAGCGAGATCAAGATCTCCGTCGTCATCGGCATCGAAAAGGCGGAGGAAGCCACCCGTGCCGTCCACGACGCCTTCCTCGGCTAACGCGCTTGGCTGGCGCCCCCCCCACGATGTAACCTTTGCACAGGCGGCCACGTATTTTAGGCTGGTATTTTCGGATGAATCGCCAAAGACAGATAACCCTCTTCGCCGCACTGCTGGCGCTGGCTGGCGCTTGGTCAGGAGGCTTGGCCGCACCGGCCAAGGAGAAACTGGTGTTCACCGACATCAAGGGCAAAAACCACACGCCGTTTGCCTCCGCCAAGACCAAGGCGGTGGTGTTCGTTTTCCTGCTGCGCGACTGCCCGGTGTCGAATGTTTACTCGCCAGAGATCACACGCATCCATAGGGAGTACTCGAAGAAGGGCGTCGCGCTTTACCTCGTGCATCCCGACCGCGATACTGATGCCAAGTCCGCGTTGGCTCATGCGAGTGAGTACAAACTCACCGCGCCGGTCGTGCTGGATCACGGACACAAACTCACCCGACGCGCCGAGGCGCAGGTCACGCCGGAGGCGGCGGTATTCGATGCCAAGGGGCGCCTGGTGTATCGAGGGCGCATCGACGATCTCTACGCCGACTTCGGCAAAAAACGCGCCAAGCCTACCCGGCACGACCTGCGCGACACGCTCGACGCGCTGCTCGCCGGCAAGCGCCTGGCCAAGCGCACCACCAAGGCGGTCGGCTGCTACATCGATTTTTCCAATGACAAAAAAAAGAACGAATAAACTCATCCGTACCGGGCTGGCATTGGCCGGTTTTGCCACGCTGCAAACCAGCGCAACCGCTGCTGCCAAGGCCAAGCCGACGTTCACTGAGGACGTCGCACCGATCATTTACAACAACTGCACTGAGTGCCATCGCGACGGCCAGGCGGCGCCGTTCATGCTCAAAAACTACAACGACGTGAAGAAACGTGCCCGCCTAATCACCAAGGTCACGCAGGATCGCTACATGCCGCCGTGGCACCCGGTCGAGGGCCACGGTAAATTCGTCGATGAACGCCGCCTGAGCGCCGACGAGCTGGCCACGCTAAAGAACTGGCACGCCACCGGCATGGCTGAGGGACCGGCCGATGAGCTCCCCGAACCGCCCAAGTTTGCCAGCGACTGGCTGCTCGGCGAGCCGGATCTCATCGTGGAAATGCCCAAGGCCTACACCATGCGCGCCGACGGCTCCGACATTTACCGCAGCTTTTGTATCCCGATGGATCTGAAAGAGGACAAGTGGGTCGCCGGCTTCGAGGTGCGCCCCTCGGCCCGCGCTGTGCTGCACCACGTCATCATCCGCATCGACCAAAGCGGCGAGGCCCGCAAGGCCGACGGCGCAAAGGGGACGCCCGGCTTCAGCGGCATGCGCGGCATCGGCCGCAGCTCGCGCGGCTCTCGTCGCGGCGGCAGCAACGACGTTTTCTCAGGCAGCCTTGGTGGCTTGGGTGGCTGGGCCGTTGGTGGCACGCCGCGTATTCTCCCATTGGGCTTGGCTCGCAAACTCCCCGCCGGGGCCGACCTCGTGCTCAACTCCCACTTTCATCCCTCCGGCAAGGAGGAGGAGGAACAGACCACCATCGGCCTGTACTTTACCGATAAAAAACCGGAGCGCACCCTCATCGGGTTTCAGGTACCGCCCGTGTTCGGCAGCATCTCCGGCCTCGACATCCCGGCCGGTGAGAGCAACTACGAACTCAAGAGCAAGTTTACCACGCCGGTGGACATTGACCTCGTCGGCGTCGGTGCGCACATGCACTACATCGGCCACACCGCCAAGGCCCATGCCACCTTGCCGGACGGCACTGTCAAGCCGCTCTTCTACATCGACGACTGGGACTTCAACTGGCAGGGCCGCTACACCTACGATGTACCGATCCGCCTGCCGGCCGGCACCACGGTCGAGGGCACTGTCTCCTTCGACAACTCGGCCGCCAATCCGCACAACCAATTCAACCCGCCTCGCCGCGTCCGGTGGGGTCTCGAGTCCACCGACGAGATGGGCAGCGTCATCTTCACCGCCGTGCCGGCACACGAAGCCGACGTTGACAGATTCAGCAGTGCCGTCCGCGACCACGCAGTCGACGAGGCCCGCCTGATGGCCGAGCGCCGGTTCGGCAGTCGTGGAGGGAGCGGTCGTAGTGGTCGTGGCAGCCGTGGAGGCATTGCCGATCGACTGGAGCAATTCCGCAGCAGCCGCCCCGGGGGTAACAGCGGCAGCCGCCTGGGTGGCGACTGGCGCGGCCGCTTGGGCGAGCGCCTCAGGGAATTGGACAAAAACGACAACGGCGAAATCGAGCCGGACGAAATCGACGAAAGCTCTCGCCGCTACATCCGGTTCATCGACACCAACAAAGACGGCCGAGTCAGCAAAGAAGAGCTAAGCCAAATTGGCAACCGCTAAACGCCGAATTCCATTTTTAAACCTCAAAGCCGCCGAACCTCTCGGTGGCTTTTTATTTAGCCGAAAGCGTTTCAACCAAATACATTAGCTGCTCACGACTGTGTTCGCTAGAGAGGGCGAAACGGAAGCAAGCCTCCTCGGTGTCTGCAGGATAGCGAATGCATGAAGGATAAATACCGTTGGCCAAAAGCCGGCGGCGCAGCGCCATGGCGGCTTTTTTAGCGGGGCATTCGAGACTGATCACCGGAAACAGTGAGTTGTCGACAGGCAGCCCGGCAGCGAGCAATTTGTCTTTTACAAACACGGTGTTTCGGCGCAGCTGCTTTGCCAAAGCAGGGCGCTTGCGCAGCAGTTGGAACGATGCCTGCGTGGCCCTGGCCAACCCGACCGGCAGCGAACTGCTGCCGGTGACAACGTGGTTGCCGTTTAGCAACGACCCCCGCATCCAGCGCGGCCCAAGGATCGCGCCTCCAAAACTTCCGAACGCTTTGCTGAAGGTAATAGACTGGATCACACGCCGCCCGCTAAAGCCACAGTGCTCGGCAGTGCCGCGCAGCCGATCGCCCAGCACGCCCGCGCCATGGGCGTCGTCGATCCACAGTGTGGCCAAGCGCGGCAGTCGCTTGGCCAAGTCGCCCACCGGCGCGATTCGACCGGTCGCGCCGAAGACGCCGTCGGTCATCAACAACACCCGCTTGACCTCTCGGCGGCGGCTCAACCGCCTAGCCAAATCGTCGGCATTACAATGGCTGTAACGCATCACCGGGCATCCAAGGAATTGCGCGGCATCGCGCAGGCTCATGTGCGCTTTCTCATCGATAAACACTGCGTCAAACCGGCCGTTGGCTGCTTGGCCAAGAGCGATGTTGGCGAGGTAGCCGTCGCCGATGACGGTGGCGGTTTCGCAGCCAAAAAACTTCACCAGCGACGCTTCGAGTTCGTCGTGCGCGGGGTGGTTGCCGGTGGTCATCCGCGACGCGCCAGTGCCGAGCCCGTCCCGGGCGGCAGCCTGCGCGTGGGCCTTGAGCAGCTTGGGATGATGCGCGAGCCGATAGTAGTCGCACCCGCCAAAGTAGATCAGCCGTTTTCCACGATAACACACGTGAGTGGCATCGTCCGGCTGGATGGCTGTGGGCAAACTCACGGCTTGGCCGGCGGCGGATCAAGTTTCTGCAGAATGCCCGCCTTGAGTTCGGCAAACTGTGTTTCATGCACCTTAGCGAGCAACTCACGCGCAGTGTCCGCCTCTCCAAGGTGTGCGTGGATACGGGCGAGGTGAATCATCACGCCCTCCTTCGCGGCCGGCGACGGCGCAAGCGCGAGGGCGTCGCTCCACGCGGCGATGGCGGCCTTAGCCTGGAACGGTTGCGTGCCCAGTTGCGCCATGGCGGCGTCGGTGGCGAGAGTGAAGTTTTTCGGGTCGAGCGCACGGGCTTTTTTGAAAAGCTCGAGTGACTTGGGCACAACTTGGCTGCGATCGATGAGGTAGTGGCGCGCGGCCTCGTCCGGGTAGGAGAAGATCAGTGTGGCGAGGTTGCGATGATACAGCGCCTCCCTGGGCGCAAGTTCGCCGGCCCTGGCGAAGTGTCGGAATGCCTCGGTGATCCTGCCCTGCTTGCCGTACGCCTTGCCGAGGTTGTTCCACGCGACCGGGTTTTTCGGCGCGAGTTCGCACGCTTTTTTCCACTGCGCCATCGCCTTGTCGATCTCGTTGATGTCGCTGAAAAAACTGCCGTACGCCAGCCGCGCACGGACATGGCCAGAGTGCCGGTTGAGAAATCCATCGTACGCCTCGCCGACCTCGCCAAGCCGCTGGCGGACCTGCAAGTCGAGCGACGCCGGATCGATGCCGACCTGTTTCGCGGCTAGCTTCGCATTGTTGCGAATCCATTCATCGACTTCGTCGTGAACCTTGTCATCCAGCTCGAGCAGTTGGCGGAACTCGCGCTCGATCACCGCATCGGACGCGTCCGCCTGCTTGACCTCCTGAGCCGTCGCTTGGCCTGGCAGGATCAGCAGCGCTGCAAAAAAAATGTTCCGGATAGATAACACCGGCGGAAATCGTTTCGTGGATGGTTTCAAGTTTCAAGTTTCAAGTTTCGAGTAATGCGCTTGAAACTGTGAACTCCAAACTCGAAGCTCTCTCCCGCATCGTGACTTATCCCGAGGCCATCCAACATCTGCTCGAGCTGAACCTGTTCGGCACGAAACTGGGGCTGGACAACCCTCGACGCCTTGCCACGACGGCCGGTTCGCCGCACGAGCGTCTGCGCTTCATCCATGTCGCCGGCACCAACGGCAAGGGCTCAGTCTGCGCGATGCTTGAGTCGATTTATCGCGAGGCCGGCCTGCGGACAGGCCTGTTCACCTCGCCACACCTGGTGTCGTTCCGCGAACGCATTCAGGTAAACCGCGAGTTGATCCCGGAGGAAACCGTCGCCAGCCTGGCTACGCAGCTTCGCGACTTCGCGGCGAAATTTCCCGAGGACCAGTCGCCGACGTTTTTTGAGGTGTTGGTGGTGATGGCGCTGTGCCATTTCGCCGAGCAGGCGTGCGACATCGTACTTTGGGAAACCGGCATGGGCGGCCGGCTCGACGCGACGAACATCGTCACGCCGCTGGCCGGCGTGATCACCAACATCGGACTCGACCACACGCGCTGGCTCGGCAAAACCCACGCGGCAATCGCAGCCGAGAAGGCTGGCATCATCAAGCCCCGCATCCCGGTGCTGACAACGGCCGGGCAGCCGGAGGTCTTGGCGGTGATCCGCGCCGAGGCGGCGAAGCATAGTGCGCAACTGATCGAACTTGGCCAAACGGAAGAAATCGCCGAGCTACCGCTGAATGGGCGGCATCAGCAAACCAACGCGAGCCTGGCCAGGGCGGTGGTGGAGCGGTTGCAGGCCGAATTGCCGGTCGTGCCCGGAGTGATTCGTAATGGCCTGGCCAAGGTGCACTGGCCGGGGCGGCTGCAGGCTGTCCGGCGCGGCGAACAGACGGTGATGCTCGACGGCGCGCACAATGCCGAGGGCGCAGAGATGCTGCGGCGAGCGTTGGCTGACGGGTTCGCCGCCGAGTCGCCGGTATTCATCCTCGGCATGGTGGACGAGAAGGACGGGGCGGGTTTTTGCGCCGAGCTGGCGCCTTTGGCCAAGCGCGTGGTGTTGTCGCCGGTGAGCAGCGTCCGCTCGGCCAAGCCGGAGGGATTTTTGGCGGTGTGCCAAGCCGCCAACCCGGCGGCGGCGGTCGAGGTCGCCGAGTCGCTTGGCCAGGCGATGGAACTGTGTGCGGCCGAGCCGTTTGTGGTGGTCACCGGGTCGTTCTACCTCGTGGGCGAGGCGATGGAGCGGCTCGGGGTGGCACCGGCACCGGCCGGGACCGAGCGACTACTCAATGACTGGGGGGCGCCGGAGTACGGGGCTCAGACCGGCGGAGCGTGACCTGTTTCGGATTGACTTGGCGGGGCGGAATTCGGCATAAAGCCGCTCCACGGCGAGGCGTGTTGGTCTATCGGTTAGGACGCCGCCCTCTCAAGGCGGAAAGACGAGTTCAATTCTCGTACACGCTACCATCTCGCTGACGCTGCGGCCGCCAAGCCAATGACTCCCTTTCAAATCATCTTCACTCCCGCCGCCGCCGCGGAGTTGGGTACACTGCCCAAGGAGCTGCAGTTGGAGATTCTGGGGGACTTTCGCGGCCTGCCAAACGATGTTCGCAGCGATGAGATGGACAACTTCGGCCGGCTTAATCGCGACGGGCGGCACTTGTTCCGTTTCCGGCTCGGCAACTACCGGGTGTACTTTGAGCGGCACGACCTGGGAGTGCTGATTCACCGCATCCTTCACGCGAAAAAACAGCTTAGGGATTTTCTTTACCGCAACAAACTGCCGGGCGGGGAGGACCGCATCCTGGAGGAGACACCGGAATTTTGGAAGCTGATCGAGTCGGCCAAGTCGAGCGCCTGCTAGACTACTGTAGATCCTCGCCCAGTTCCACGTTCCAGTAGGCCATGTCGAGAAAGTGCCGCCAGCTTTCGTGGTAGTGCATGCTGAAGCGCACCTGCATGAACGGATGCCAACGAGGTTTTCGAGGCTGCCGGATCAGGTGCATCCCGGCCTGCTCCGGCGTGCGGTTGGATTTGCGGGAATTGCACGGGACACAGGAGCAGACGATGTTTTCCCACGAGGTCGGGCCGTCCTGTTGCCGCGGCACGACGTGATCCAGGTTCAGATCCCGCGTGTCATGTTTTTTGCCGCAGTATTGGCAGGTGTTTTTGTCGCGCTGGAAAATATTGTGCCGCGTGAACTTGACCTCCTTGCGCGGCATGCGGTCGTACACCATCAGCAGGATAACACGCGGCAGGCGCAGCTTGATGCTCACGCCATGGATGCTCTCGGGATCCGGTTCATCCTCGGAAAAATCGGCCCACTGGTGAAAACCGAACGTGTTGAAATCGCCGTCCTCGCTGTGCACGACCTGCGCGTTGCCCTCGAACAGCATCGTCAATGCCCTGCGGGCGGAACAGATGTTCACCGCCTGCCAAAGCCGGTTCAATACCAGAACCGGCTGATGTAACAGCGCTTCCATGGCCGGAATAAGTTGCCGGGAAGCTATCACGGCCATTTCGATGAAGTCAAATACCTGCGCAAAACGACCAAATTATGCTTCAAACCGGTCCCTGCAGATGGTAGTTGGGCGGCTCTATCCACATGAAAATACCGACAATCCTGCTCGCCACTTGCCTGCTCGCGCTTGGCCAGGCGCCGGCCGGGGCGGCCAAGCGACCAAACATCCTGTTCATGATGTCCGACGACCACGCCTCCGAGGCCATCAGCGCCTACGGCTCTTGGCTCAAGGATTACTGCCACACGCCGACCCTCGACCGGCTCGCCGCTGAGGGCATGCGCTTCACCAACGTCTGCTGCAACAACTCCATCTGCTCGCCCAGCCGCGCCAGCATCAT
>ERZ651768.1401-NODE-1401-length-17649-cov-3.795584_pt1 | contig 17649 bp, 10 predicted proteins | sample MGYA00514754_ERZ651768 | MGnify/ENA metagenome assembly ERZ651768
CTGCAGGGTGTTGGTGATGTTGTTGATATTACGATCAACTTCTCTGAATCGATATCACTCACAGAGGATGTAGTAAATATCATTTTGGATGTGGTATACTCCCCGGCCCTTGGTATGACCGATATAGATGGTGTTACCGATGTGACATTCGATTATACCGTTGTAGAGGACGATGTGAGTGATGACCTGACATTTATCGGTCTCACACTTGGTACGGGGGACCTTAGAGATGCTGCTGGCAATGATATGGTAGCGTTCACGGCGCCCGACGGATTCAATCTGAGTGATTATGCGGATATATCAGTGGACGGTGTTTACCCGATCGATTTCAATGTGGACTCAGTGCTGACCCTGGGTGGGACCGTGAACCATGACTATTGGAACTCTACGAACGCGGGACTGATCATTATGGTCGGGAATGAAGCATCTAATAGTGATGCGAGCCTTGTTGGCGGGAGCGTACAACTTTTGGGTAGGATCGATGGGGGTGACTGGCAGAATATTGGCACAGCGGTCAATCTTGTTGCGAGCATAGGTGATGGTGGCGGCACAGAGCCAGATGGTTTCCATGACACACCATTGACCTATGATGAGTTCCCGGGTGATACTCTTGCGTTCGAGCTTACCGAGAGTGAGCTCGAGTCAATGACCGGTTTTCCAGATCCAGATGCTGGCGTGCCTGAGTATAATATTCCTATTGAACTATCTGCGATCATCACTGATCTTGCTGGCAACTCCACGATGGGAATACCCCTCGTCAGTGCGGGCCTCATTGTGGATGAGGTCTTGCCCGTACAGAATCTAAGTGTTGATATTTATAATACACTTTTGCCAGCTGATGGGAACGTCTTTGGTGGATATCTCAATAGTACGAACACTGGACTGGATTTTGTTGCCAAGATCATTGATACTGATCTTTCTCTGGTGGGAGGAAATGTACAGGTGCAGACCACATCCAATCCTACACCGGTCGAGACAGACTGGGAATCTATTGGAGCTACCGTGGCAATTATTGGTGAGGATGTTACCGCCGGGAGTGTGAGCATAAGTGTTGACACATCCTCCATCATTGCAGCAGCGGATTATGGTGATGGCCAGACACTCTATTTTCGTAACCTCATACAGGATGTCGCAGGAAATATCCTTTATCAGGAGGGGGTAAGTGATTCTACCATTCTGGTTGATACAACACCACATGGATCCGTGGAACTGAGCTATTCCAGGGAATATGCAAATGGTGATGTTAACGTTGATATAACCGCGAGTTTCAGTGAGCCAGTGTACATGCCATCGGATCACCCGGTGGTCTCTGTCCCACATATCTGGATAGATTTTCAGGGTGAGGCTACAGAGGATATAGATTCATTGGACATGGTAGGAATGACCGCCCAGGATGGGTCGACCCAGATGTTCACCTACCAGGCGGATCTTCCTGGTACCGCTAATGTACCGACCTATGATGGATCTGTAGGTGTTCTATTATATGCTACGGATATAGCCGGTAATCCTATAGATACCAGTACGGTAACGAACAAGGACCTCCTTGTTGTGGATAATACGTACCCGGTCATTGGTTTCACCTATGAGAATTTGACCAATGCTACGGCCTGGGCGGACTCTGCCAGGGGTCAGGACCTCATCAGAATAACTGCTTTCGCGAGCGAACCTATTTATGGTTCACCCGATGAGGACAATGCTCTTGATGCACCGACCCTGAAGATAGAGACCTGGGAATTCTCTGGCGAGGATGAGATATTGATCGATGAGTTGGCTACCATTTCAGATGGTTCGATCCTTGATACCTTTTCCTTCGAGTTCGAGATGCCTGCCATTGTAGGAACCAATACTGAGTTTACAAATTATTTGACCATGATCCTTCATGGGTCTGATTGGGCTGGTAACATATCAGATTCAACAGATGTTTCACTGTATGAAAGCAGTGCCGAGTCCTTTACCCTGGACAATAGGTCACCAGAGTTTGTCAATTTCTCATATGATGACAGTGTGTTCATCAATAGTGTTCAATTAGGCTGGAGAAATGTCGAACAGTTGGATGAAGGTTGGGTCACGTTCGATCCTGTGTCTGACCAAGGAACCGGTACACCGATAACACTTGAAGGTAACGAGCTGCAGCGTATTGCTATTCCTGAGGGGGACCTTACGAACCAGGAAGCGTTGACCTTAGCTCTGGATGATAGTAATACATACAATATTGTTTTTTCAGGCTATGACGGGGTCGGTAATCTGGGGTCAGATACGATCCACTATGTTACCTATGATCTGCTGCTACCATCAACTCAGGTGCAATTCAGTCATGATTTCATTACGGGTTTGGACATGGAAATGATCGACACCATCAGAGTAACATTCAATGAGATCCAGCGGTCTGTGTCACCGGCGCCAACGATAGACATATTCTTTGGTGAATTAGATCCTATATCTAATGATAGTGTTGCCCAGGCTGACTATGACAGGATGGGACAGGCACTGGTGGACTCGTTGTTCCCAGAGGATCCTTCCAACCCATTGAATGATGATGCCAGAGTGTGGTATTACATTCTTGATGATATTCCGGTCAGTACGGATATAGAAGGATATGTTCAGGTTGCTGTTCACTCAAGCGATCTGGCCGGGAATGAGTTTGGGCAAGATTCATTGACCTATGTTAACTCGTCCTTTCTTGATAATACGATACCCACATCGACCTTCAGCTATGAGAATCTTACTAACCCATCCTTGACCACTTTTGGTATCGGGGGAGATTCCATTAAGATCACTGTGAATATGAATGAAGAGGTACAGCGACTCTATCCGGCTCCCTATATCAAAGGTAAATATGATTTTGATCCGGACTCGACCACTGATGGTGACAGTCTTGGTGTGGTCTTTCCGGATAGTACAGGATTTTTGATCATGGATGGTGATACCACTATCGATAGCTCACTCTGGTATTTCTCGATCGAGCTGTTGGATGGTATGAGTAATGATGGAAAATTATGGATCGATTTTATTGCCTATGATCGATCGGGTACGTACGTGAATAAATCGGTAGATAGCAGTTTATTCATAGTGGATAATATTCATCCGTGGGATACTGAGAACCTGTTCAGTACACCACTGGATTCTACCAGTTTCCCCACGGATACCATGTTCACTGATGGATACCGGGTCGTAGAAGGCTGGATCAATGGGAACACAGATTCCATCCTGATCACGGTTCCTGTGCAGAGCTCAGAGGTCGACCCCAGTATGTATGGTGGGGGTACGGGCGATGTTCAGGTAAAGAATGTCACCCGCATACCTGAGGGTGAGACCGAGCTTGTCTGGAGAACAATGGGAGAGCCTGATCTGCTTGTAGCTTCTCCATCGGAGTTCAGGACCTTTACAAGGTCAATGGCCGATCTTGACAGCGCACTATCCACCAATGATCTGCAGCTTGGGGATAGGATGGTCTTTCGTGGTATCCTAACTGATAAATATGGGAACATGACCTGGGGCCAGCCAAGCGGTATGTATACTTTAGGCACGGATGGTCTGTGGGATCCTGATCCATCGAACGCTGATACTACCGGCTATGATAAGGTCCGTCCGGTGATCGGGGTGATCAATGGAGGAGATTTTGAAACGGCTGACACACTCTATTCTACTGATACGTTGACCATTAGCTGGACCGAGTTCACTGACCCTGGCGAGTTCGGGTCAGGGTTCGAACAGTATGAGGTAGAGATCTTTGTCCATGATTCATCGGGGCCATATATAGCTATCGATTCCTTGTTCGGCGAAGACACTGATGATGATGATATCGATGACGTCTGGCATATCATACCCGCGAGCCAGTTACCGACCCCAGGTGACCCCTTTGTTCATGATACCACCATGTTAATGCATAAGTATCATTACTCGTTCGAGATCCGTGGGTTCGATGTTGCCGGTAACGTATCCGATACACTCATTTCCGATACACTGGTAAGGTATAATACTCCGCCGGTGATCACACAGATCGATGAACAAGTGTTATACGAGGATATTGCATGGGATGGGTATGAAACGGTACAGGTAAGTGACCTTGACCTATCTACCCTCCAGGGTGATTCATTCGTTTACAGTGTCACGACCACAAGACTCATTGGTCAACCGGCCACGACGAATGTTGTCACGGTCGATACTGCGGGCGTACTGGCCTGGATACCGACCCAGGATGATACTGGTACATATGATATTCAGATCGTGGTCGATGATGCATTCTTATTCTCTGATACTATCACGTTCGGTGCCACAGTGGTTGCAATAAATGATACACCAACTGTTGCGATCCTTCCACCGGATAACATGGTAAGCTGGGTCGAGGACAAACTAGTATCGGACACGGTAATGGTGAACCTTACCAGTTATGTGGATGATGTTGATAACCAGGATACGACAGAAATGAGCTGGCAGGTCGTGATCATGGATACGTCCGAACTGGATGAGGATTATCCGCTCGGACAGATCATTATCGGACCGGGTACCACAAAAGAAAAACAGGTGCACCTGATGAAGGAATTCATAGGGTTCGATCCCAAGCGTGGTGTGGATCTTCCCGTCATTGCAGCACGGAACAACAGAGAAAGCGTTAGCCTGATATCGGTAGCGGACCCACTGATCTCAGTTGACCTGGATTCAGTAAATGGGGAACTGTACGCATTCTTTAACAGTGATTCGAACTACTATGGTTCGAACCATCGTGTCATTTTCATTGTGTCGGACCCATTCGGTGCCGAAGATCGGGATACGATCATGGTGACCGTGACCCCTGAGAATGATCCTCCGGTCATTGCAGAGATCGATTCCTTTTTTGTGAATGAGAATGAATCTATACTGATAGATTTTTCAGATTATACAACCGACGTTGATGATTCGACATTGACCTTCACAGTATCGGCACTTACCAATCCTGATAATATGTCTATCAGTCCAGGCGTCTTTAGCTCCCATGACCCGGGAGATTCAGTAGTCTTCGTTCCACAGCAGGAGTGGTCCATTGAGTCCCTGATCCAAGTGATCGCTGCGGATGAGGCAGCAGCAGACACAGCCACGTTCATTCTTGATGTCATCAGGATGCCTCGACCCCAGATAACCATGTCTGTTGTACAGAATAATGCCTTTGCAAACTATCTGCAGATCATTCTTGTAGATACGGTAGAGAAAACGACATGGGTAAGCCTTGAGGTCCAGAATGAAAGGATCGATCTGGACACCGTTGCTGCCTATACATGGACCGGAGATTTCAATTTTGGTGTTGCCGGTAACTATTCTTTCGATGTGTTGGCCATTGGCGAGGTTGGGGACACAGTGGTCAGTAATCAGTTCTCTCTGTCCGCGGCACGCACTGCGAACCGTTGGTATGGGTCCAGCAATGATGCCCGATTCTCCATTATGGGTGAACCTGGCAGTGTAGTTTCGGACCAAACATTCCTGATCGTTGATTCTACACTTTTCGGTAGCCATTTTATGGACCAGGCATCCTATGTCCTGGGGGATGAGTCCTACCAGTTCCGTAAGCCTATTGAAGTGAACATTGGAAGCCTGAGAAATGACATGGCTATCTATCAGCGGGAGAATGGTGTGACCTGGAAAGAACTTCCGTCATTGACCAAGAATGGTCAGGTACTTACTTTCACTGATCAGACCGGATACTTCCGTCTGGGACCGAAAACGATTATTGTACCGGAGCAGACCGATCTGCACCAGAATTATCCGAACCCGTTCAACCCTGTTACCACTATTAGGTACGATATTGGGTTATTGGATGGATTAGAGCAGAGAGTTAACATCAATGTATACAATCTGCTGGGTCAGCATGTGTCGACCTTGGTGAATAATAAGGACCAGATCGGACAATTCACCATTCAATGGGACGGTAGGGACAGGTTCGGTGGGCCCGTGGCCTCCGGGATCTATTTTGTCCAGTTAACAACGGATACCGGGATCATAAAGAATAATAAAATGATGCTATTAAAATAATGTACAATTCGAAAAAGAGATATCTTTCACTGCTTACTATATGTTCAATGCTCTTAGTAATGAACTGCCGTGCACCGGTCAAACCAACGGAAGAGGATCTGGCTGATTATGGCTGGGTCATCTATGAAGAGGGGGATTATGAAGAAGCTCGTGAATGGTTCAAGGATGCCTTAAAGAAGGATCCCATATATGCTGATGGTTATAATGGAATGGGCTGGTGTTTTGGTAAGTTGCATCAGGCCGATTCTGCTGTTCATTATTTCACCATCGCTGACAGTTTAGAGTATGATCCTTTTATAACTCCTGATCTGACCCTCGATGTCTACGCTGGATTCACGTTTGCGTATAATGCTCTCACCCAAGATACCCTGGTCAGGGAATATGCGGGTTATTTTTTCGGCAACCAGAATGTGACCGAAGAAGGTAATTGGACCTTCAGCCATGATCCCAAGATCAATCATATGGATGTCCTTATCATTCGGGCACTTGCTGAGTTTACCATGGGTTATTTTCAGTTATCTATCGAGTCTTTGGAAGAGATCTATCGCGACATGGGGGTACCCAAGGACGTGGACGCGGATTATAATACTGTGGTAGGTCGTTCAGAATTGGCTGCCGAGCTGGAATATGTCCAGAGTGTCCTAAAAAATCAGTAATACATTTTCGTAGAATATGAGTGATCTGCTTGTGTCCAGGAAGGAACATTCATTCTGGATGAAAGAAGCACTGCACCTTGCCCGGATAGCCCGTGATGATGGTGAAGTGCCGGTAGGAGCAATTATCACTTGCCATGATCGTATCATAGGCAAGGGTTATAACCAGCGTGAGACAATGAATGATCCCACCGCACATGCGGAGATCATCGCTATCACAGCAGCAGCAAGTACCCTGGAGAACTGGCGGCTTAATGAGTGTACCATATACGTGACCAAGGAACCCTGTCCTATGTGCGCCGGTGCCATCATCAACGCTCGAATAGAGATGCTGGTGTTTGGTGCTTATGATGAGAAAAAAGGTGCCTGTGGATCATTATACCAGCTTTGCGCTGATCGTCGGCTGGATTCCAAGACCGCAGTAAAGGGGGGGGTCATGCAGGAAGATTGTGCTAATATGATTCAGAACTTCTTTATTGACCAACGAAAAAAGTAATTTCCGGTCCAATTTTTCGAACGATTTTATCTAAACCAGATATTTTGAGGATACAATGATCAAACAATTTATGATATACCTGACCGTTCTAACATTGCTCTTTGGAAAAAGTGACCCATTGGATGTAGAGGTCTATACCCTTGAGAATGGTCTGACCGTTCTTCTAAATGAAGACCATAATGAGACCAGCGTGTTTGGTGCTGTGCTGGTGAAAGGTGGTGGCAAGAGAGACCCGCAGGATGCTACCGGGATCGCTCACTATCTTGAGCACATGCTTTTCAAGGGCACTTCGGATATCGGAACGATCGACCATGATACTGAGAAGATATATCTGGATAGTATTGATGTACTCTACGATCAACTGGCAAACACGACCGCTGAGCAAGAGCGACTGAATATTCAAAAAGCGATCAACCGGATCAGTATCAAGGCGGCTGACTATGCGATCCCAAATGAGTTCGATAAACTGATCGAAGGAATAGGAGGCACTGGCCTAAATGCGGGAACTAATAGTGATGGGATCTTTTATTTTAATCAGTTCCCTGGGAATCAGATAGATAAATGGCTCGAGATCTATAGCCACAGGTTCATGGACCCTGTCTTTCGTCTTTTTCAATCTGAGCTTGAAACGGTCTATGAAGAAAAGAACAGGGCCATGGATAATCCTTTCAGGAAATTCATTGAGACCTTCAACTATCATTTTTTCAAGAAACATCCATACGGACAGCAGACCGTGATAGGTTCCGTAGAGCATCTGAAGAATCCATCCCTTACGAAAATGATGGAATACTATGAGAGATACTATATAGCAAATAATATGTACCTGATCCTATCAGGTGATATATATCCGGATGAGATAAGGGCCACCATCGCTAAAAAGTTCGGTCGCTTGAAACGTGGCGATGAGATCAAACCAATCGATATTAAAGAAGGTCCTTTTGGTGGCAGGGAAATGGTCAGCCTGAGAATGACACCTATCAGGTTCGGTATAATCGGATTCAGGACAGTGCCCCCGAACCACACTGACCGCGAAGTATTGGATGTGATACGAAACTTGTTCAATAATTCGTCCAGCACAGGTTTCCTGGATAGATTAAGCGTTGAGAACAAGATCCTCAGTGCGAGCGCTTTTCCTATCGGAGGCATCGATCATGGGGGCATGGGTTTCCAGTTCCTTCCTAAGCTACTCTTTCAAACATTTCGATCGGCCGAGGATCTGGTTATAGATGAGATAACAAAGGTGCGGAATGGTGAGTTTGATGAGGATATGTTAGAGTCCATCAAGCTGAATATGATACAGGCCCATGAATCCAGATTGGAGAGCATGCAGAAAAGACTGTGGCTTATCTTATCGACCATTATGGATAACAGATCATGGGAAGATACCAGGTCCTATCCCGACAGGATAGGCTCCATCGATAAGGCTCAGGTCCTGAAGGTCGCTCAGAAATATTTTACTGATGATTACCTGGTCGTACGGTCAAAAATAGGTTTTCCGAAGAAAACCAAGCTTGAGAAACCACCGTTCGATCCAGTGATCCCAAAGAATACGGAGGCCAGATCTGTCTATGCCCAGGACCTTGAGAAGATAAGAACAAAGGAGGTTGTGCCAAGATTCGTTGAGTTCGGTGAAGATGTTGTGATGGATGACATAGGGAAGAACCTGCACTTTTATTATACTAAGAATCCGATCAACAGTATCTTTACTATGAATATTCAGTTCGGTGTTGGGACCATTGAGAATCCAGCATTGGCACAGGCCGCCCAGTATCTGAACCTGATCGGTACGAAGAACAGGTCCTTCAATGAATACAAGGAAGAACTACAAAGTATTGGCACCAAGGTAAATGTCTATTCGAATAGCAATTACTTTGGATTAAATATTACTGGGTTCGATAGATATCTGGATCGATCCTTGGAAATGACGAATGAGTTCATCACCACGATGCATGCCGATGAGAACGATAAGAAAAAGACCAAGAAACTGGTCCAGAGCAGCAAGCTGAATAGAAAGACCCAGAAAAAGGACCCTACCACGGTTGGAAGGGCTCTCAGGGATTATGCTTACTGGGGCCAACGATCCACCTATCTAAGACGGTCTACAGTGGCGGAGGTAAAAAAGATGGATCCCGGATATCTTATCAAGCAGGCGAAGGACGCCATGAGATATGAGACCGATATATTTTATACGGGTAACCTTGAAAAAGATGAGGTCGTTCGATCTATTGGGCAGAACCTTAGCTTCGATAAGGATCTTATTGATTCGAACTCGCCCGTGCACCAGGAGTATAAGACCTATACAAAAAATACAGTTTACCTACTGCATGATAAAAAAGCCGTCCAGAGTCAGATATATCTTTTAGCACAAGGGTCTGTTCTGGATATGGATCAGCGTATCACCTCGAACGCGTTCGGTAAATATTTTGGCCGAGGAATGGCAAGCCTTGTTTTTCAGGAGATACGGGAATTTCGTTCCCTTGCCTATTCGTCCTCTGGATACTATATAAACCGGCCCCATTTGGATAAAAGAGGATATTTCCAGGGATTTATGGGTACGCAGGCAGATAAGTCTATCGAAGCTATCAATACATTCTTGGACCTGTTCAATGATATGCCGGAAAAAGAGAATCGGATCGATGGTATCCGGTCAGGCCTTGTGCAGTCCATCAATTCAAGTAAACCGGGTTTCAGGGCAAGAGGACGGGCTGTCAGTAATTGGGTCAAACAGGGTTACTCTGAGGATCCGAACAGGTCATACTATGAAAAATATAAGATCCTAAGCTTTGATGATATCTTGTCCTTCTACAGCTCGAACATCAAAAAAGAACCGATCGTGATCACCATTGTCACTGATAAGACAAAAATAGATATTAAAGAACTATCACGATTCGGAAAGGTAATTGATGTTACCAAAAAGGATATATTCAACTGATCATATAGTTTACAGAACTTTATAAGATCATATTTGATATCACACAGATATCCTAATGATCACGGTTCTATAGATAGTATATACCTTGACCACATTTTGAAAGTGGATCTTATTACCGTAAAAAGCATCAGATCGATCTACTCTATAATGGTCACTGATCCCTCCCGATCTATATTTTAATATTATTGATATATTATTAATAATTTATTCATAATAGTAAAATAATTCTGTAATAATACTTAATATATATTGTAATATTTATATATTATTTTATAAAGTAAAAGTATAATACATCTTATTTGATATTGAAAGTCGATAGTACAGACCGGAAGATCCTGGAGCTTCTACAATCGGACGGCCGCATGCCTATGAGTCATATTGCGGATGAACTAAGTATTTCCGTACCGACCGTGACCGAGAGAATAAAAAAATTGCAGGAATCAGGGGTGATACAGGGTATACATGCTGTGTTGGACCCAAAGACACTTGGGCTGGATGTTGCGGCACTGATAACTCTTATATCCGAATCTTCAGTACACTATAAGGATGTTACCAATGCTGCAAATAAAACTTCTGAAGTGGTTCAGTATTTTAGCACAACAGGAAAAGGTTCACACACCTTACTGATCGTGACCAGGAACTCTCGAACGCTCGAAGAGTTATTGCGAAAGATACAGAACTGGCCTGGAGTGATACGTACCGAAACGCAGGTCATTCTCTCTTCATATAAATTAGTTCAGAATATTTCGTTGATACCATGAACCTAACTCATACAAAAAAGGAGGAACATACGTGGGTAAAGTAAAAGCTGAATACATTTGGATCGATGGTTACACACCAACCGCAAATCTTAGGTCAAAAACGAAGATAGTTGATGGACCTGTCAGCGGACTGAGTGATCTGCCAGAATGGGGATTCGATGGCTCTAGCACAGAGCAGGCGAGCGGAGATGATAGTGATTGCGCATTAAGACCAAGTTATTATGTACCGGACCCGATCCGTGGCGGAAAGGATCTGTTGGTCATGTGTGAGGTATTGAACGCTGATAGGTCCGTGCATGTGAGTAACACACGAGCAGCCTGTGTTGAGATCGAGAATAAGCATAATGACCATGAACCATGGTTCGGTATCGAGCAGGAATATACATTCTATAATGGTACATATCCCTTGGGCTTCCCGGATGAGGGTTACCCCGCCCCGCAGGGAGAATATTATTGCGGGGTGGGTGCTAATAACATATTCGGCCGTGACATAGTAGAAGAGCATTTAGAACTTTGCCTTAACGCGGGATTGGAGATATCGGGGATCAATGCTGAGGTAATGCCTGGACAATGGGAGTTCCAGGTGGGTCCCTTGGGCGCAGTGGAGGTCAGTGACCAATTGTGGATCGCTCGCTGGTTATTACACCGTGTCGCTGAAGATTATGAGGTGGTGGTAACACTTGAACCAAAACCTGTCAAGGGTGACTGGAACGGTGCTGGGGCCCATACCAATTTTAGTACGAAGGCAATGCGAGAGGACGGTGGGTATGATATTGTTGTAGAAGCTTGTGAAAAGCTCGGAAAGAATATTGATAGACATATCAGTGTTTATGGCGATAGGAATGGTGAACGTCTTACTGGGTTGCACGAGACGGCCAAGATCACCGAATTCTTTTACGGTGTAAGCGATCGAGGGGCATCGGTCAGGATCCCAATGGGCACTGCTAACGATGGTAAAGGATATCTTGAGGACCGTCGTCCTGCAGCCAATATGGATCCGTACCAGGTTTGTGCTGCACTATTAGAAACGGCCTGTAGTTGAAATTGCACGCCACCCAAGCAAATAAGGCGCTGTTCGACGTCTTCCTTTTTTGATCATATGATCAGATCATGAATATAACTCATCCCCATCCTGAAAAAGCATATACCGGTTCAAACAGAGAATATTTAAATAACATCATCATAGGGATCGTGTATCAATAGGCCTGTCAATATTGCCATCTTTGGGTTCGGTCGGATCGGACGTAACCTATTTCGTTTGGGTCACAAGGACCCCCGCCTGAACTTTGTGGCCATCAGTGACATGGGTCATGCGGATGCCCTGCACTATCTATTAGTACGGGATTCGGTTCACGGTAGCCTGGAGGATCAGGTCAGGCTCGATGGTAACTATTTCATCACTGATCGGCAGAATGTTCGTGTCCTGTCTGGCGGTAAGCCCGGCACCATCCCCTGGGACACGTTCGAGGTTGATGTGGTCATTGATGCAACAGGTCACTATCTGAAGCGTGAAGAATTGGGAAGGCACCTGGAAGCGGGTGCCAAACGCGTTTTTGTGACCAGAACCCCAGAGGACGAGATTGATCGAGTGGTCATACCAGGTATCAATGAGGATACGATACAAGGATCTGACCAGATCATTTCTGCTACATCTTCCACGACCCAGGTATTGGCACTGATGCTTAAAATATTGAACCAGCACTATACCGTGCGGCGGGCGATGATGACCACAGTACATGCGTACACGGCTGATCAGCCCTTGGCAGATGCAGTGGGCCTGGACCTTCGCCGGAGCCGTTCAGCGGTCGAGAATATCATTCCCAATACCACCGGTGCCCCAGAGATCATTGAGAAGATCCTCCCTGAGTTCAAAGGTAAACTGGATGGGATCGCTTTCAATGTTCCCGTCCCGAACGGGTCCTGTGTGGATCTCACAACAGACCTGGTAACAATGCCTACTGTAGATGAAATGAATGACATGATGCGCTCTGAAGCTGAGGCTGGCTATGCTGGACTGATAGGTTACACAGAAGACCCGATCGTATCCAGCGATGTGAACGGTAGAGAAGAGTCAATGATCTTTGATTCAAGGGCGACCATGATCGCTTCTGAAACTCTATTGAAAACAATCTGCTGGTATGATAACGGATGGGGATTCTCCAAGCGTATTCTGGACATGATAGCGCTCTATGCTGGACTGGGAGGGTCCTGATGAGGGTGGCGATCAATGGATTTGGCCGTATCGGAAGGTCCGTGTTCCGTATCCTGAATACCCGTGATGATGTTGATGTGGTGGCCATCAATGATATATTCGATAAGGAAGCTCTGGTGTATCTGCTGAAATATGATACGGTCATGGGTCGTTTTCCGGATGATGTGAACCTGGATGGTGACACCTTGATGACAAGCAGACAAAAGGTAAAAATGATCGGTGAGCGTGTGCCCGCTGATCTGCCCTGGGATAGTATGGGTGTAGATGTTGTGATCGAATCGACAGGTATCTTTCGGATGCGGGAACAGTTGGAGGCCCACCTCAGCGCCGGTGCAAAACGGGTCGTGCTCACGGTTCCAGCCAAGGATGAGATCGATTATACTGTTGTACTGGGTGTCAACCATGATGGCCTGAAGCCTGAGCACCGGATCGTGTCCAATGCCAGTTGCACCACTAACTGCCTGGCACCCATGGCCAAGGTGCTCCACGAAGCTTTTGGTATCGAGCTGGGGGTCATCAATACGGTGCACGCTTATACCAATGACCAGCGACTGGCTGATGTTCCCCATTCAGACTGGCGCCGAAGCCGGGCCGCTGCTGAGAATGTGATACCCACCACCACTGGTGCAGCGCGGGCTGTTGGTAAGGTCCTTCCGGAGCTTGATGGTAAGCTTGACGGGATCGCTATGCGTGTTCCGGTCCCTGATGGGTCAGTCGTGGACCTAAATGTTCTGTTGGAGCAGAGCGTGAGCGTTGACCAGGTCAATGATGCGGTTCGCTCCGCAGCGGACTCAGGGCCTGTTGCAGATGTTCTTGAATATTCGACCATGCCGATCGTTTCTACAGATATTATCGGGAACAAGCATTCATCCATTTTTGATGCTCCATTTACCCGGGTCATTGACAACAATTTTGTCAAGACCCTGAACTGGTATGATAATGAGTGGGGCTATTCTAACAGGGTAGTGGACCTGTTAATACTGTTGGGAAGTTTTGAGTAGCGTATGAATACATCAGGATCATTTGACTATCTTTAAAAGAATATATCATATTCACCGGTAGGTGATTTTATATTTCATTCTTATTAGTTTCAGGAATACCTTTGAGAGACATATTTAATTATTTCAAGAAGATCATCATGAGAACGATACTACGAATATTCATACCTTTGTTTATTTTATTGATGTTCGGTTGTCAGAGAAATATGACCGACTCAGGTGAGTTATCATCCGATGACCAGCTCATCATGTCCATCCAGAATGCGACCGACAAGCAAGAGATCGACACAGATCAATTGCCCTCGGCATCACGGGAAGTACTGGACCGGGATTATGTGGAACATATAACCGTCGGTGCAAGCATGGCCCCTGAGCTGGGGTATGAGGTATTACTGGGTGGTATGGAATCCAGAATGGGAGACCGATCGGAAGCATACTTTGACCTGGAAGGCAGAGAGCTGAGGGATAGCGGAAGTGCCCGCGATGAGGACGAGCGCGATAGAGAACAATGCTTTGAGCTTGTGTATCCAGTGACATTCATAATGCCGGATCGTTCAACGATCACTATTGATAATGAAGAAGATTGGGGGGGGATAAGAAGCTGGTATGAAGCGAACCCTGGATCAGAAGAGCGTCCTACCCTGCAGTACCCCGTTGAGATCTCTTTCGATGAAGAAGAGACCCTGACCATTGATAATGAGGACGAGATGCGCCGAGTCTACGAATATTGCGATGGCGAAGATGAGTATGACAGGGAATGTTTTGAACTGGTCCTGCCGGTAACATTTGTGATGCCTGATGGTTCCAGCATTACCATTGATAATGAAGAGGACTGGGGAGACCTGAGAGGCTGGTATGAAGCGAACCCTGGATCAGAGGAAGAGCCTGCTTTGCAGTATCCGGTTGATATCGTCTATGAGACCGATGAAGGAACCGTGACAGTGACCATCAATAATGATGCAGAGATGGACGCTGCTGAAGAAGAATGTGAGGATGGTGATCGTCCCTGATGGTCCATTGGCACTGATCGGGAAAAGATCAGTTCACAATGCAATAATTGAAAACCCCGCCCTGCGGGGTTTTTTGTTCACCAGATGATCGGTAGATTTTGATGTGATCGAACGTTACATGCCACTGTTGTTATTTATTGGGTTGTTCCTTTGGAGCTGTGAAGAGGACCTGCCCAAGGACTGTCTTGGTGTTGCTGGTGGTGATGCTGAAATAGATGAGTGCGGCGTGTGTGATGAGTATCCTGGAAATGATTGTGCTGAGGATTGTGCTGGTGTATGGGGTGGCGACAATATTTGCGGGTGCACGGACACTACATCCATCAGCTTTGACAGCACTGCAACATACGATGATGGCAGCTGTCTGGACTGTGCAGGGGTAGCAGGTGGTGATGCTGTTTGCGGGTGCACGGACGATACGGCCACTAACTTTGATCAGAACGCTACATTTGATGACGGCAGCTGCTCACACTGTGATACTGATACCACTTTTTCACGGGTTCTGCGTGGATCCAAAGGAAATGATATCATCAGGTCATCTGGCTGCAGTTATGTGGTGTGTGGTAGCGATACTAAGACCATGCTTCTGAAGATAGATGAGAGAGGGAATGAGATCTGGGCCAGGACCTACTGGGAAATAAGTGGTAGGCACTGGGGAGAGTCGGTCAATAGCACTTCGGATGGTGGCTTCATAATCGGTGGTTACCGGACCGTCATCAAGACCGATTCGTCTGGGCTAATAGAATGGCACTACAATCTTCCATATTCCAATAAACATTATATAGAAGACCTGATCCAGACCATTGAAGGAGACTATATCGTTGTGGGGGGCGTAGGCGGTGACCCTACTACCGGGGGACATAACCAGAAAGGGCAGGCCTATATCCTTCGATTGTCAGAAGGAGGTGGCGTGCAATGGGTAAAACGGTATGGGATCAGAAATACTCCTATGGATAATTTTTGGGGTGTTGTCCAGGCGGATGATGGTGGGTTCGTGTTAGCAGGAAATAAACTGCATGATAGAAATTTTGAATTTTATGACCATTTTTGGATCATGAAAACTGATGGAAACGGTGATGAGGTATGGTCGCATGAACTGGGCGGTAATTATTGGGATGAGGCCCAGGATATTGTAAAACTGTCTGATGACAGTTATGTGGTTGTGGGAAAGAGGTCCTTGTCCAAGAAGAACCTGAATTTCAAGATAGTGCGTGTTTCTGCATCCGGTTCCATCCTGTGGCAGAATGATCACGGAAACAGCAATTATGATACTGCTACATCTGTAACGGTCACAGAGGATGAGGGTGTCATAGTGGCTGCCGGCTATAGCCGTAACAGTTCAGGCTCTCCATTCAAATACAGGGTCTGGGGTGTTGACGCATCCACTGGCCAGATTTTGTGGAACAAGAAATATGGCGGCAATCAGCAAGATAAAGCATATGGAGTGGTTGAAGCATACGACAATGGGTTTAATATAGTTGGGTCTTCTGGAACTGAAAGTGTAAACTTTCTTGTGAAAACAGATTCACAGGGAAATACTATTTGCTGAACCTATTAAATATCAAGACATCACTTGTTTTAATTAGGCATAAGGACACCCTTGTTAATTAAATAGTGAAAATTTAGAACGGCATAATACTTGTTTAGTTGGATCTTTCCCAGCCCACCGGGATTTTTTATATGTGCGGGTCTCAATATATTAGTTTTATGTTAGATTTTGGTTCACCATGAAAAAAGTAATCCTGATTTCACTTTTAATCTCATCAACATCCATCGCGAATAAAGTAGAAAAGGTAATTGAAATGGCTGAAACTCTGGATAGTGTTACTGATACAGAGATGGAAAATTTATATGGATATGCAAAAGATATTAAAAGATCATTTGGATCTGAACTAAGTTTATTAAATGCTAGAAAAACGGGCGCAGCAGGTAAAGCACCGTTAAAATTTGATCAGTGGAGAGATTTGAAATTAAAAGAGATTACTAAACAAATAGATCTAGATGAACAGGGCGTTAAGACATTAGATGATTTCAAAACTGCATTCTATAAAAAGGATGCAGAGATGGGAAAATTCTGTAAAATGACTATGGAAGAAATGAAGAAATATTATTCTGGAGCAGGATATGGGGAGGCTTGGCAAGAATCATTTGATGAAATGTGGGCAGGTCAACCAGATTATGAAAAAGGTGATTTAATGGGTGATAAATCTTGGGAAACTGTAATAAAAATAATGATGGGAACTAAAAGATATGCAGAAGAAGGTATCATAGAAAAAACGATGCACAAACAGACTGGAAAATATCGCATCGATCCACATTGGTTGAAAGATAGGTATACTAGGAAACTTGGAATGATAAGGATTGGAGGTAAAGAACAAATATTTCATGCTGGCTCACTTGAAAGGTAGAGATTGGGATACAGGTAATATTCAAGAATTTACATTATAACCATCAACCCCCTCCAGGTAAAGGGGTTTTTTGTTTGTGGGGGTGTTGGTAGATTAGGGCTAATAAATTCCAAGGAAATAATTATGTTAAAGAATACTATTCCGATATTATTAGTGATATATATATTTTCTTTTAATTC
>ERZ651768.1403-NODE-1403-length-17645-cov-9.872325_pt1 | contig 17645 bp, 11 predicted proteins | sample MGYA00514754_ERZ651768 | MGnify/ENA metagenome assembly ERZ651768
TCTTCGTTTCCGCTTCCATCTCCCCTGCTGGAACTGGTGTCATCCAAGTCATAAACAACAGCAACAGGGAATACGTTGGCAGGGTTTATTGGCACCCGAATGGGTTCTTCTATATCGTCCCGGAAGATGGTTGTTGGAACCTCCCAGTCAGCGTAGATTTCATTCAGTGATTCACCAGGTTGAAGTTCGAAATCCTTTCCTTCCAGAGAGTACTCCCTGAACACATTGTGCATTGTAACATATGCGTCATTGACTGTGCTCCAGGCAGTAACATGGTCCTCGACCATGAATATGTGAAGACGACCATTTAGAGTGTCATCTGGCAATTCCATGGAGGTGGGGTCAAATGCCTCATTGTTCTCAACATACTCTATGTCAACTCTGACTGAGAACCTTTGTCCATCGTAAATCGAGGCGACCTTCAAATCGACCATTTTTATCTGGTCTCTCTCTCCAGAATCTTTAAGCGCACTTTTCATTTCCTCGTAGCTTGCACTTGGTGCATTCGCACTGTGTGATCCTCCCATTTCGACATATCCGCCATCAGCATCAAGGGAAGGCGTGCCAGAAACTCCAGGCTGGTAATATTTCATTCGATCTCTGGATTCATCAGTCATGAGGTCATCCTCACCACCACCATTCAGCTCATGGAATTCTATGTAGTTCCACGGGTTTCCTTCGAGATAACCTTCCTCTTCCCAAAGTTGTGACGCATCAGGGTGAGCTCCACTCATACAAGGAGGACAGGAAAGTCCTGTAAAGTGTTCAAGAACAGGCCTATGGGTCCATCCATATGGATGTTCTGCATCTTTAGTTTCAATCTCTTCGACTTCAGCAGTCAGACCTGGAAGACATGAGGTACAGAACGAAAGTGCGACGGCCACCGCTAATACGGCCTTAATCGAATCCAACATGCCTTTGTATTTAGTGGGTAATATATGACACTATCGCTTGGCGCGGGGAGGGGGATTTGAACCCCCGTGGGATTAACTCCCATTGGATTAGCAATCCAACGCAATGGCCAGACTATGCGACCCCCGCTAATTCGTCTCGACAAACGGCCCATATAAGGCGATTACGCTCAAACACTAACATTAAAGTAACGATGCAAATGCTAAATCGTGAATATTAATCTTGTAACCTCTAATCAGGGCAAGGTCGAGGAATTGACAGCTATTCTCAGGCCATTTGGACATACTGCATCACAGTTGCTCGTTGAATGCCCTGAAATTCAGGCAATGACCTTGGAAGAGGTAGTAGACTTTGGCCTTACCTGGTTACATGGCCAAAAAACACAAACTCCTCTGATAATCGATGATGCTGGTGTCTTTGTTGAGAAATTACAAGGATTCCCAGGCGTCTACTCCCGTTATGTCTATGATACCATAGGTCCTCAAGGGTTGCTAAGACAATTGGAACACATAGAGGATCGCCAGGCTTCTTTCAAATGCGTTCTGGGTCTTCTTCTTGAAGACGGAACCACACATAAATTCGTTGGAGAGTGCAAGGGCAGGATAATCCACGAGATGCGAGGAGATGGTGGCTTTGGTTATGATCCTATATTTATTCCTGATGGATTTGATAGAACATTTGCCGAGTTGCCCCCTAAGGAGAAGAACGAGATAAGTCACAGAGGCAGGGCAATGAAGAATCTACTTGCCTTCATATCTGAAAAGGGCCTTTGATGGAGCTTTGTAAACATTGTTCGTCTCCGATTTTATCAGATACGGAGAATCAAATCTATTGCAGTCACGAATGCTGGCGCGCTTATCGCGAACTCCAGTCCAATAGGTCTGAACCCAACGAATCGGCATTGATGGTCTGGGCTTCAATAGTAGGGGTACTGATTGCCTTGTTCGCGCTCTTGATGGCAGTCTTCCTGGTTGTAGGAGATTCGGAACTTGGATTACCAGTCTTCACTTTTCTGTCTGGCGTTGTGGTCTATTTTATTCTCAAGGAAGTTTACAGTAAGGAACAGGTAACAGCTCTTTTTTCCATTCCAGATAGAAGTGAAGCTGGGCGTCTGATTCTACTGATTTTAGTGTTGGATATCTTCGTGGTTCTGCCGATACACGCAGTCATCACCATCTTTCTCTTTCCGGATGCTGAACAACAGGAAGTCATTACCATGTTCGAGGATGCTTCGGATACTTCACTTGCACTCCTAGCCTTTTCGGTCGCCATCCTCACACCATTTGCTGAGGAATTGCTGTTCCGGGGATTCATTCTAGGAATGTTGCTGAAACGCTACAGCGACACCCAGTCAATCGTCATATCGTCCTTGATTTTCGCGATTGCACATGAACCGATAGCTATGGTATTGGCTTTTGGTGGGGGGTTGCTATATGGTTGGCTTCGAGTCAGAACAGGCAGTATCTTGCCCGGTATGATAGCCCATGCGATTTGGAATGGATTCATCACAGCTGTAGTGATTATGTACTAGCCATGACTCATATATAGAGTAAAATTTGCGCCTTCGTGAAACATATCCTAGTGTGTGTGGCTTGGCCGTACGCTAACGGGCCATTACATCTTGGCCATATGGCTGGTTGCTACCTACCACCAGACATATTTGCACGTTACCATCGTTTGAAAGGAAACAAGGTCTTGATGGTCAGTGGGAGTGACATGCACGGCACACCGATTACGGTCACGGCCCAGCAGGAAGGCAAGGCTCCTGAAGAAGTGGCCATGCATTATCACAATATCAACAGCAAGTCGATAGAGGATATGGGAATCTCGTTCGATCTATTCAGTCATACACATACGGAGGAACATACCGAGGCGGCGTTATGGATTCTTGAGACCCTGGACAAGGCAGGCCATATTGAGCCCCGAGTGTCGGAGGAGGCCTACGATCCCGAAGCCAAACAATTCCTACCTGATCGGTATGTTGAAGGCACTTGCCCACATTGCAAGTATGAATCTGCACGGGGAGACCAATGTGATGACTGTGGAAAGACACTGGATTCCAAGGAATTGATAGACCCACATCCCAAGCTTAATCCCGATGCCAAGTTGGAATTCAAGAAGACAGAACATCTTTTCTTCAAATTATCGGATTTCAGGGATACGTTGCTGGAGTGGTTGTCCAAGGGCAAGGAGCACTGGCGTCCTTCAGTGATCAATTTCACACGTAATTGGTTGGAGGAGGGACTGATCGACCGGGCAATTACCAGAGATTTGGAATGGGGCATTAAAATCCCCAGAGATGGTTATGAGAACAAGAGAATGTATGTTTGGTTCGAGGCAGTCATGGGGTACTACTCTGCATCCCTTCACTGGGCCAAGAATCAGGGAGACAAGGATCTCTGGAAGGAATGGTGGGAGAATGATGACGCTGAGCACTATTATTTCATGGCCAAGGACAATATTCCTTTCCACACTATCATCTGGCCCGCCATGTTGTCAGGCTGTGGTTTGCATCTTCCACACGATGTCCCTGCCAACGAGTACCTGCTCCTGGATTCGACACAATTCTCGAAGTCACGCAAGCATGCAGTCTGGATCCCGGACTATCTGGAGAAGTACGACCCAGAAGTGTTACGTTACTATCTGGCCGCTATAATGCCTGAGCAGAAGGACGCCAATTTCACATGGGAGGATTATGTCACTCGTATCAATAGTGAGTTGATTGGTAATTATGGGAATCTTCTGCATCGAGTCATATCCTTTGCTCAGAAGAATTTCCCAGATGGCCTTCATGCAGACGAATGTAAGATACCATCACTGCAAGAGAAGGTTGGTGAGACACACAATCGCGTGGCTGAGGCCCTAGAGGCATGCAAATTCAAGCGCGCGTTAAAAGCTATAATGGAATTATCACAGGCTGGGAATATCGCCCTGAACGAGGCAGCACCTTGGAAACAGCTGAAAGCCGATCGGGATGCTTGCGAAGCGACCCTGGTCACTTTCCTGAACGTGTGCCGTAGCCTGTCGGTCATGATGACCCCCTTCCTTCCCACTTCGTCACAGAAAGCTTGGGAATACATGGGCCAGGAAGGCCGAATTGAAGATTATGGATGGAATTCAGCAGTTGAAGGCAAGACTGATTTCAAGCTGAAACCACCACTACCATTGTTCAGTAAACTGGACATGCAAGAAATTTTGGAGAAAGAAATGCCCCCAGAGGAAACAAACGAGCTAGCTAACGTCAAACCAGAGATAACATTTGACGATTTCAAGAAATTGGATATCAGAGTTGGTACTATAACTAACGTAGAGCCGCACCCGAACGCCGACAAACTATGGCTGATAGATGTCGATTTCGGAGGACCGGCCCGCCGCATAGTAACGGGGTTGCGTGGAATATACGAGGCCGACGATCTGATGGGGCGCCAGATCGCAGTCCTCGTGAATCTGGCACCAGCTAAGTTCCGGGGTGAAGAATCCAATGGGATGCTACTTGCAGCTGAAAGTGGTGAGGTCGTAAGTATACTCCATCCAGATCAGAAAGTTGATGATGGTAGTGAGGTCCATTGACAACAAAACCACTAAATGCAACCTCTTTTGCAGCTGAAACAGGGCCTGTAGCCTAGCCTGGAAGGGCGTCTGGCTTCTAACCAGAAGATCCAGGGTTCAAATCCCTGCAGGCCCGCCACTTTCCTAGAATGGTAACTTAGATAGTTCTACGTTACCGCCGGTCAGGATTATTCCGACCTTTTCAAGCCCTTCCAGAGCTTTGAATTCAGACTTCAACGCAACCGCTACAGCTGTTGCCGAACTGGGCTCGATAATTATCTTCATTCTTTCCCAGATTAGTCTCATTGCATTTATAACCTCATCGTCGGTAACAGTGTATATTGCCTCAAGGTGATCTTTCAGTATGTTCCAAGTGTATTCCCCAAGGCTGGTTAGTAGCCCATCACAGATCGTATCGGGATTAGTCTGAGGTATTATCTTTCCTTCCTTCAGGGAACGGTACGCGTCGTCTGCTCCAGCCGGTTCAGCTCCGAATAATTTTGTTTCCGGTAGCAAACTCCTGGTAGCGATACATGTTCCAGACATCAACCCACCTCCTCCGATAGGCGCGATTATCGCATCCAGTGTTCCCAGATCTTCTATCATCTCCAGTGCAGCAGTTCCTTGTCCAGCGATGACGTTAGGATTGTTGAAAGGATGTACCACCTGTGCTCCTGTTTTCTTTGTTATTTCATCCAGTGTTGTTTCCCTGGCCTCAAGAGTTGGTTCACATAGAATGATGTTGGCCCCATATCCCTTGACAGCATCCAGTTTCACATCCGGGACATTGTTTGGCATCACAATGTAGGAAGCAATTCCTCTTTTCATTGCCGAGAAGGCCACGGCTTGAGCATGATTTCCGCTACTGTGGGTACAAACTCCTTTTGCTGCTTCTTCGTCACTCAGCATTGAGACCGCATTCCACCCACCTCTCAGTTTGAATGCTCCAACTTTCTGGAAATTCTCGCACTTGAAAAACAGTTTCCGTCCAGCCATTTCATCCAGAGTCTGGCTAGTAAGGATTGGTGTTCTGTGCCCAACACCCTTTATGCGTCCAGCAGCGGCGCGTATGTCATCTATAGAGGCTGCATATTTTCCCATTGGAATTGGCGGGATGCAGCTATCATAAAAAAGGTTAAGATTGGTGGCCCAGCCAGGATTTGAACCTGAGTACCGACGTCCCGAACGTCGAAGGATGCCAAACTACCCCACAGGGCCACGTAAATCCATTCCTAAGTTGGGTAAAAAAGCAGTGTAATTGAAATTCTCATCCCTATTTTTCAGCCAGAGTATTTAAACCTTTAAATAGACTGTTTATATACTCAGTTCCCCCCGAGGAGTTTTATATGGCAGAAATTATAGTCGTGAACGTAGTAGCTAGTGCATCAATCGGTAAGGAATTGATGCTTCAGGATATAGCTTTCCAGTTGGAAGGCGCCGAGTATGACCAGGATCGTTTTCCAGGACTTATCTACAAATTGGCAGAACCAAAGACGGCCGTTCTGATATTCAGAAGCGGTAAGGTTGTTTGTACTGGTGCGCGGTCGATTCCGGATGTCCATGTCGCAATCAACAAAGTGGTTGATGAATTAAGAGTGCTGGATATGCCAGTGAAGGATGAGCCAGACATAGTCATCCAGAACATAGTTGCGACCACGAACTTGGAATCAACTCTGAATCTGATCCAAATCGCAATGTCCCTTGGTTTTGAGAATGTTGAATATGAGCCTGAAGCTTTCCCTGGTCTGGTTTACCGCATGGATGACCCCAAGGTGGTCCTGTTGTTGTTCGGTAGTGGAAAGATGGTATGTGTCGGGGCCCGCGAGGTCAACGATATCAAGAACGCTGTACGAAATATAAAGGAAGAATTGACAACTGCTGGTTTAATGAGGACATGATCCCATGATTACAGTGGAGCAGTTAATCCAGAGATTGGAAGCTTTGCACGAAGACACCGATGACCAGTCATTGGAAGTAGCGGTTGATATGTTCAAGCGGATGCGCCGCAATATATCTGATCGGAATACTCTTTATGGGTACCTTTCCGATGACAAATGGCGTGACCTGGAATGGTGAACTAGAATGAGCGAGACATCAATCCAGGCGATACGTTCTCTGAAAGTAGGCAGATACATAGTCATAGATGGCGAGCCCTGTAAATTGGTGGAATATATCACTTCCAAACCAGGAAAGCATGGTGAGGCCAAAGCCCGTATGGTGGCAATTGGACTTTTCGATAAACAGAAGCGCTCTCTGGTGCACCCGGTGAAGCACAAGGTCCATGTCCCCCTGGTAGATCGTCGCAAGGCCCAGATTCTGGCTAATATGGGGTCAGAGGTCCAGATGATGGACCTCGAGGATTACAACACTTTTAATGTACCATTATCTGACATTCCGGATAAGTTCCATAGTGATATGGAACCCGGAAACGAGATCGTTTATCTCTCTGCCATGGGGCGTATCCTGGTAACTGACTAGCGTGACAGAATTCTTTGCAGACGCTGAAGCATCCTTCAATGATGCTCGTTTCATTTTCTACGGCTATCCTTTCGAGGGAACAGCCTGTTTTCGTAAGGGGACTGCCAAGGCCCCGGACGAGATTCGGAAACATAGCTATAATTTCGAGACTTACCTTATGGAACTAGGAGTCGATCTGTCAGATGTCGCCCTCAATGACTATGGAAATCTGGAATTGACGAAAGATCAAGGCAAGAATGAATCCATGGTCACCGAGTTGGTCTCCAAGATTGTGAACGGTGGAAAATTTCCGATTGGATTGGGAGGCGAGCATTCCTTGACCCCACCAGCGGTAAAAGCAGTTCAGGCCAAGTACCCTAATTTGATAGTGGTGATATTGGACGCCCATCTTGATTTCAGGGTTGAATATGAGGATAATCCAATGTCCCATGCAACGGTTACCAGACGTGTTAGCGAGATTGTAGGGACAGATAACGTCTGTTCTATCGGTACCAGGTCAGTCTCCCGGGCAGAGATTTCCGAGGCACGGGGAGCAGGTCTGAAATTCATAGAAAGCGGATGGACTGAATTGAGAGAATACCTGGCAGATCTCACAGATGATCTGGATGGCCCAGTATATCTGAGTCTGGACATGGACGCTATTGATCCTGCCTTTGCTCCCGGTGTCGGTACGCCTGAGCCATTTGGAATGACACCATACGAGGTCATTCAGACCATAAATTTCTTTGCTGACCGAATCATCGGCTTTGATTGTGTCGAGGTTTGTCCGCCCTATGACAATGGTAACACTTCAGCCCTGGCCGCTAGATTGACGCGCCATCTGGTGGGTGCTATCTGGCAGACCCAGCAGAGATTCAAATAATCAGTATTCAACCGGAATTGGATCCAGACTTCTCCACAGATACCAGGTTGTCACAGTACACCAGGGACTCCATTTCTGCCCCAGTCCATCAAATTGTTCTTTGCTCATTCCATTTCCATCATTGTAATTCTTTTCGATAGCCCTTATAAGTCCGATATCTGCCAAGGGGAGGATGTTGGGTCTGGCCAGATGGAAGATCAGGAACATTTCTGCCGTCCATTTTCCAATTCCCTTTATTGTACAAAGCAATTCCGTAATTTTTTCATCAGAACATTCATCCCAGTCAGTCCCAAGGACCTCAGATTCAGCAATATTCCGGATATACGAGGTCTTTTGACTGGAAAGTCCTGTCTTCCGTAATTCTTCGGTTGACAATTCCCTTATTCTGCTTCTGCTAATGTTTCCGTTTGCTGTTATTTCCAATCGTTTCCAGATCGTATCTGCAGCCTTGACTGATATTTGTTGTCCGACAATAGCTCTTGCCAGGGTCAGGAATCCGTCGCTCTTGAGTTTCAATCGTTCTCCTCGGTAGTTGGAAATTATGTTTTTCAGGATTTTATCCCTTTCAGATAGTTCTTGAACTGCAATATTCCAGTGTTCTACGACATTCATTTGACCATCCATTAACCGCGCGCCTAAAATAGTGCTGCTTTGGTGGAAAGAAAGTGCGGGGGTCGCATAGTCTGGCCAATTGCGCCGGACTCAAAATCCGGTCCTTAGTGGTACGTGGGTTCGAATCCCTCCCCCCGCACCATCGCTACAGCTGAATCCGACACCTTTCGACGATTTTTCCTTCTTTACAATGTTCTCTTATGATATCCGGGATGTCCTTTTCGGGGTCACTTATCCTATACCAGATTGCTTCCGGATAGACTACTACGGTCGGCCCTTGTTCACAAAAGTCCAGACAACCGGCTTTGTTCGCCCGCACCTTTCCGACCAGCCCCTGTTCGATGATCTCCTGTTTGAATCGCAGACGTATCTCTGCTCCCCCCTTCTCGGAACAGCATCCACGGGGATGCTCACCCTCTCTGAGGTTCTCACATATGAATATGTGCTTCTCAAAGCCGACAACGGTTCTACCTTTCGGATCTTTCATAACTCCTCAATCCACATCTGGTGAAAGGTCAGGTCATCGCTCAATTCAGGATGAAATGTAAGTGCCATGTGTCTGTCCATCGTGCAACCAATCACCATTTCCCCATCCCAGGCGATTGCTTCAGTCCCATCTCCCACAGAGACGATTGCCGGAGCCCTTATGAAAATTCCTCTGAATTCCTGGTTATTTCCAATCCTTATGTCCTTCTCGAATGAATCTTTCTGCCTTCCATAGTAGTTCCGATCTATCCTGAAATCCATCTTTTCGAAGGTGACGTCATCCGATTCTCCCATCAGTATCGCTCCGGCACAGGTTGCCATGATTGGAATATCGCTCCCAGATATGGCGTCCCATAGTCCGGAGTTTACAAGCAGTTTGCGGAGGGTTGTGGATTCACCTCCAGGCATTATCAGTCCCTTCAATCCATTCATGTCTGAAGGTTCCCTCACATCTACTACATCCATATTTAGCTGCTCCATACATAGACGGTGCTCCGAGACGGAACCTTGGAGAGCCAGCACTCCAATCTTCATTGCGGTTTGAACTATCCGGTACTAAAAGAAGTTTCATCCTCAAAATAAGACAGTTTCAAAAGCCAAGCTTTATAATATAATGGCGACGTGGGAAGTACCCTTCAGTGGGCAACGCTCATTGATACAAGGACTCAACCAAGGTGTGTATATATGCAAGAAACCCATACTTTAGAAAAGAAAAATTGGGCTGCGAAGCTAATGGCTATCGCGGTCGTCGTGTTCATGGTCAGCAGTACATTAGTGCTGTTTGCACCAGAGGCATCGGCAAGAACCGGATCAGATGATTACGGTTATACATTCAAGGACAGTGGTGAAACAGATGGTCCTACCTACGATTGGATTGAATTAGTCCCTCAGTTACCTGGTGGTTCTACTACCAGTACCCTGCTTATTTCAAGCAGTACTGATGGTGGCCAAGGACAATTTGATTTACCTTTTGACTTTGAATTCTACGAGAACACGTACACTACGTGGGGTAATGGTGGCGATAACGGCTACGTTACCCTAGGTGCGGTCGTCTCGAATCAGTGGGTCTCATATCACATTCCAGCGTTGCAGTTGGGTGTGGCTCTTGTAGGCGGCTGGTTTGACGGTGGTTTCTGTCGTGCCAGCAATCAATATGCTGGTGTGTATTATGATACACAGGGAACCGAAGGCAGCAGGAAGTTCATAGTTCAATATCAGGATCAAGGCGCTTGGTACCCTTCAGTGTACCAGTGTCCAGGTGTTGCTGCAGCTAACGCTCTGACGTGGCAGATAATCATGCACGAAGACAGCGGCGAGGTCACCATGCAGTACAAGGATACTCTCGGTGGTTACGCCTCTGATGATGAACAACTGACCAGTGGTGTTCAGGGTACACCCGGCGGTGCTTTGAAGGGGCTAGAATACGTATACCGCAGGTCACCTTCGGCTATAACGGCCGAGACAGCGGTAACCTTCACCCCACCTCCTCCGCTAAGGAACGATATTCGTCTGACTTCAACTACAGTCCCAGATCCAGTTTCTCTGGTTGGTGACAATGTGTTTGGAGCAGAGATTACAAACTATGGTGTCAATTGTGACACCGCAGGTAGCTGTACTCCTGAAGACGAGACGAATGTAGAGGTTTCAGCTTCGGTATTCTCAATCACGGATAACGGTCAGTCTTACGATTTCGATGACAGAGCAGACGCAGAAGGCTTCACGTCCACGTCATCAGGAGCAGCAGCTGGAGGAACTAGTCTTCAGGGAGCGAACAAGTGGACTCAGGCCCTTAACGATGGAATAGGCAACTACAACTATGGTAGTGACGGAGAGGATGATGGAGTATGGTCTTCAGGCCGTAAGTCAACAACCCTTGGAGGGATGTTCTCTGACTCTGAGAAGATCCACTACGACGGAACAGACATCCTGATTGCTAATAGGATGGCCAATGAGGTTATCAAATTGTCAACCAGCGATGATTCTGTATCTACGATTATAGGACCGGATGCCACAAATCTCGCGAATGTTCTGGATGTTACAGATGATGGAGAGAATTACTACACTTTGGCCAGAACATCTAATCTGTATAATTACGCCACTAATGTTTGTAAGTGGTCTATGGCTGATACCAGTTCTCCGACGGCTTGTCATAGCTCAACCGGAGGAGGTATCGCCTTGACATATTACGACGGTGATACCTCGACGGTCGGTGACGGTGATGTTATCGTTCTACAGGGCGGTGATACCAGAACAGCGTACCGTAAGGCAATAATCCTGGACGCAGATGACATGTCACTCACTACAAGGACAATCCCCTACTACAGTGGTGTAGGAGCTTACAATTATGCATCCAATCTGGATGTGGATGATTCAAATGGTGATGTCTACATAGTGTACCGTGAGTTTGATGGCCGAGTAAGACAGTACGAGAGAACTGGAGATGTTGATGGTACTTACTGTGCCTCGGCACCCTGTTACACTAACGTGATGACTGCCGCTAGGTACTCGTCATCGGTCTTCGTGGAAGACGGATATGTCTATACCAATGGATACTACTGGTCCTCCTATTATGGAGGCATGAAGAGGTACGCCGCTGGCTCCGCTGGCGGGATAACCACCTTGTGGTCCCAGTTCAATGATGTAGGTTACAAGGGCTCAGCCGCCGTGACCAGTGGTGGTGACTTCTACGTTAACAGTAACTATGCATACAGATACTACTCATTCTCTAACTTCGATGACATGCTCTGGGTGCACGAGGACACCTCTGGGACGGCAACCAAAACACTTGGTCCAAACCCAGCTAGTCTGTCCGCACTGAGCACACCATCGTACGATACCTCGGCTGCAGTAGGGCTGACCTTGTCCTTCTCGGTCTCATTCCAGTTCTATTACTTGTATGAGGGCGCCTATCTAGAAGGTACGAAAGATGGCGGCACTACTTGGTCCTACATACCCAAAAGTTCATTCACAGCTGGCGGTTACTGGGGTTATATCTATGGTAATTATAATAATCCATTGGATATCACGAGACCTGATTATTGGACTTATTACAACACCAATCAGCTATATACTTACAACACCCATACTGCACCATGGAAGGATCAAAAACTGATCCTGGATGATTACACAGGATTCTCTGATGTGAGATTCCGCTGGGTCGTAGGTTACAACCAGTATGACAATACATACTACTACGATTCCTACTTCAGGGTGGATGATGTTACCGTGTCAGTAAAGGAAGCAGACGTTACGTATGCTTCGGAAACGCAGACAGTGGATTCGTTGGCTTTCAAGGCAACGGAGTCGGTAAGTTTCTTCGTGCCAGTATGTTCTGATACTAGCTATACCACTTATGAGGCTTGCATAGGCGCTTCAGAGACATGGAGTAGTTTCAACCCATCCAAGGTCGGTCTGGCGGTCGGATCCGCACTAGGTGTTCTGATTAGCGTAGCCAATAATGGCGGTCTCGACCAGGATATGACCAATAATCGTGAAGTTGCTTTCCGCGATGTCAAATTCGTGATTTTCGCAGATGACTTTGATGATGGAAATGGTGATGGCTGGACAACTGGAAAAGTAAAGTTCGGTTCAACCGACTGGGAAGTTAGGAACAAGGATTCGACCAGTGGATCCTATTCGATGGACAGTGGTTATAGGACTCAGAATAGCATACCAGGAGATCCTTATGTCTCCACAGGTGATCTAGATCTTCTGCTTCCAGTCGAAGCTGAATTGCAGTTGATGCTGTCCTTCTATTCATACTACTTGTATGATGGTTATCAGATGCAGATTTCAGAAGATAGTGGTGATTCGTGGGCTATGATAACACCCACAAGCACATGTGGAGATGGTGGCGGATATCCCCAAATTATCTACAACTATGCTTACTATGGAAATCCATTGATGGGTCAGCCTGGATACACTTTCTATGGAACTACAAATACCATATACAGTTATTCACCTGATCCACAGGACTGGTGTAAGGCCACTTTCGATCTGAATCCATTTGTAGGTCAGGATGATATCAGATTCCGTATAGTAGCTGGCTGGTCATCGATTCCAACAAGTTTATCACTCTATGAGTCATTCTTCCGTTTCGATGATGTAGCTGTCACAGGACTTGTGTACACTAATAACGTAGGGGTAAGCGCACTGGAATTGCCAGACCCGATAGGTATTGATGCAACAATACCAGTGGGCACCACAGTCATCAATGCAGGTGTCGGCGATCAGGATGCCAATGCAGCTAAGCTAAGGTTGCTGATTGGCCCTCTAGGAATCGCGACACTTGATGCAAGTGATGACCTGGAATACGACCCAGACACTGGAGAAGGCTATGCCAATCAGGCAGCAGCTGAGGCAGCAGGATGGGCCACAAATACAGCCTGTAGCGACTTTCCAACATACAACCAATGTGGTAGCTGGGGAGCATACGGTGGAGATCCAGGATTTGTTTTCAACACTGACGAAGGCGATGGTGACGAGACCAATTCATGGGGTCCAGACGGTGGCGAGTTCCAGATGTATTATGGTGGAGGTATTGCAGAGGCTCGGACAGGAGCACTTGATTTAGAAGAAGCTCCGAGTGATACGATCTTATCAATGAAGCACAGATACAACTGGGATTACTATGGAGGCTATCCATCATACAATGGTGGTCAGGTCCAGATCTCTACAGATAGTGGAATCACCTGGTCAACCTTTGTACCTGTTGGAGGATATACTGGGACCATGTACAACTATGCAGGCTACGGCAATCCGCTGTATAACCAACCTGGTTTCGTGCACTGTGGTTCCTGTCCAGGTTCCAAGGCCGCTATGGATGATGCGGACGAGTACATAACATCTGAATTCGATATGTCGGACTATGTTGGTATGACGGACGTTCGTCTCAAGTTCATTGTAGGCATGTACAGCTATCAATGGCCAGGCGATGGTGAACACTGGCACATAGACTCACTGTCCTTCACTGGAACAGGAATGGCAAGTATAGCCTATGAGGAAACGATTTCAATCGTTGGTCAAGGTCCTGCCGGTATGTTTATGAGTGGTGAATCCTTCGCATGGTCGACGGATTATCACTTCCAGGTTCCAGGCCAGTACAAGATCATATTCGATACTTGGATAGGCGCTAGCCCCTCCGATGGAGATGATTTCCTGGGCGACAATCAGGCGGCTGCAGCAAGAGAAACTATGTTCACAGTTGCAACCACTACAGCAGATGGGGCAGCTCTGACCAAGAAGAACGATGACCTTGGCCAGAGGTTCTATGATGATGACTGGATGTCAATCAAGGAAGGCGGTCCGAAGGATGCTTATCAATGGATACCATCTTCGAGCAGTGCTAGTGAAGCAAGCCATTCACCAGTATGGTGGGCCGGTAACGACGCATACGGCGAGCCCAACAATGGGGACGACACAAGTCTGACCTCATCGGTCTTTGACCTTTCAAAGGCAACTTCAGCCAAATTAGTATTTAATCACAGATTCTCGTTCTATGGAACTGAGAACCCGAACTATTACTACTACTATGATGGCGGTCGGGTCGAAATCAGTACCGATGGCGGTAGCACTTGGGCTGGTTTGAACCCTACGTCCGGAGAGATGTATGATGGTATAATCTACGACTACGCATACTATGGTAACCCATTGGCAGGAGAGATAGGCTTTGCTATGTCGTCTTCCGGTGGCTCTGCATTCGTGGAAACACAATGTAGGCTTGATGCCTATACTGGAGCTGGTTTTGACAATTTGCGAATCAGGTTCCACTTTGGTGGAGCTTTCCCTGACTGGGGAAGTAACTGGGAAATTGATGACGTAGGTATCTACGCCCTTGGTTTCGATCTTAAGCAGACCTCTGATTCAACTCCATACACATTGGAAGTTGGAGAGGGAGCAACGATAACCACGTCTTTCATGAACCAAGGACAGGGTAGTTTCGGTACTGGTGGAACCGTGGAGTCGGCTAGCGCATATGCTTACGTTAACGACATGAGCGGTAACGAATTGTGGTCAGATTCCAGTGCACTTTCGGCTTTGTCCATGGCTTACTATGATACAGCAGGTGACACACATCCTGGTGAAGCTACAGGAGAGATATCATTCACATTCCCAGGAATGGATACGGCGGGTCTTTACACAGTAGGTGTTAAGGTCGCAGATTCCACAGGAGTAACTTTGGCTGATTTGTTCAGTGCGAACAACGATGCCAGCCACATGTTGATTGTTGGTATGAGTGCCAATCTTGGCGACCCTGTGTTAAGTGGTACTGACTGGACTGAGGTCACTGGCGAGCCTGCAGACGTAGGCGATGCCCTAGGAGTTACTTGGGATGAGACTGGAGTCGCAATTGACACTCAAGCTGTGGATATAGTTGGTCAGGCAGGAGGCTATGCCCCTGAGAACCCGACCGTTCAGCTTGGAACCTCGGTGACTTGGACCAATAGAGACGCCACGACCCATACGGTCACGGACAAGGAAGCAGGGTTCGATTCGTTCGATATTGCTTCTGGTGAGAGCTTCTCGTTGACCTTCAATGAAGTTGGAGTTTTCACTTACTACTGTAAATACCATCCAATGATGGAAGGTACTATCACAGTGGTATCCTCGAATTCGGCTGATGAGCAGGCCCGAACGGACTACATCAAGGTCTGGACTGCAGATTCATACTTGGTATTCTGGGCTAACTTTGATATGTCTGATGACAGTGCGATAAGCGTCTATGCACAGAAGAAAGGTGCCGATTTGAATGATGCTGATACCATAGGTCTCTGGGGAGCTAATGGATTCGCTATAATGGATGGTTCGGATCACAGTGAAGTTGGTGATTCATTGACTCGCTCATCCGATTGGAATCCGTACTACATCTATCTGGATTCGAATAAGTTGGGATACAACAGTCTTGACTACGATCCATCTGATGACAATGCGTATTCATTCGTGTTCCGTGCAAGAGGTGTTGATGGATCAGCAGAGATTGGTGGTGTTCAACTCATCCGGACCCTGGATACAGGTATCTTCATGACCAAGGATGACAGTAGCAAACTGACCTATGACATATTCCCAAGCTTAGCGGTCTCGATAGACTACTTTGCCAAGAACATAGGTACTGAGGACAACACTTTCCGTATGACTCCTGATTTGGATGCTCAAGGAGCAACCTATACTGGAGTTGCATTTGATGTAAGTATCAATGTCAAGATGAACGGCGTGGCCTTCGATGTGATAACCACGACCCAGAACGATGACGGCACCTGGACACATGAATTCGACATGGAACCAGATGACGAGGCATTGATCACGGTCCGCTTTGGTGCACCAGATTACGACCAAGAAACTGGAGAACCAGCAGGTAACCGCAAATTCGATGTTGTGCTCAATGCAGAGGATGTAGGAAGTGGCGAGAATCTTAGGGAGCCAATAACGGCAACCTTGTTCATTAAGCCATCACAATTTGTGCTTGGTGATATGACCTTCGATCGCACAGGCGTCATTGAGGGTGAGACACTGGACATAACCGTCGAAGCATGGAATGATGGCAACTACGCGTCAGATGTATTGGTGGTTTTCTACGTCCTTGATTCCAGTGGAGATGCATACTCTACTCCTGAAGGGGTACAGCGTATGACCCGTGTCGCTTCGACCACAATTGATTTGATGGAACCTACACCGGTGCTTGAGGATCAAGGTATCTGGCAGACTTGGTATTATGCAACTGGAACATGGGAAGAGTCATTCATGCCTAGCGAAACAGTTCAGGATTTTGACACTGTCGACATGTATGCAATGATTAACCCAGATCCGGAGCAACAGGATATTGATGCAGGTCACACAGGACAGGACGAGTACCTGAATCAGAAGGACGACAACGATGCAAGTGGTGCAATAGCCATAGTCAAGAACAAGGCATCTACTCCATCTTTCGCAGTTGGAATCCTTGGAATGTCTGTAGCTGCTCTAGTTGCAGCTGTTGGCTCTTCCCTACGCAGGGAAGAAGAGTAAGACGGTCCACGTCGAGAGGAAAAGGGGGGAGGTCTTCACGGGCCTTCTTCCGGTCTGTTCCGAAAGCCTAGCGTCAGCTTTAATGCGGTAAAGGTCCAGTTGCTACTGTGTTTGCGTCAACTATGTTCCTGATTGTAGTAGGAGTTCTCGTAGCCTACTACTGTATTCGCAATCAGTTCATGGTATCTCTGTCTTTGGTTTTCATCAATTTCGCGATATTCTCAGCATGGGTAATCATGTATCGGCTTTCGCCTCAGTCAGGCTATGAGGCTCTTGTTGAACTGGGGTTCCGACCGATGTACCTGGATTCCCCTGAATTCAGGCTGGTGACCATGTTCAGTGCGATGTTCATGCATGGGGGGCCTATGCATCTGCTGATGAACATGTTGATTCTGATCCTGATGGGCGTGCCCTTTGAGGATCGAATAGGTTCCCTAGCCTTTCTCAGGATATATTTGATAAGCGGGATCATAGGTTCTCTGATCCCAGCCTCTGTATCGGTCTGGACCGGAACCGGTCTCGAAACCATCAATATCGGTGCCTCAGGCGCTGTTTTCGGTATAATGGGTGGTTTTGCCTTGCTCTACCCCCGGGACGAGATCCCCATGCTTCTGGGACCAATATTCATGCATAGGGTACCAGTATTGCTTGCGACACTGGTGTTCATCGGAATGGAGACCCTTTATGTCGGATTAGGTACAGAGGATGGTATAGGTCATGGAACTCATATGGCTTCCTTCATTGC
>ERZ651768.1405-NODE-1405-length-17640-cov-23.461652_pt1 | contig 17640 bp, 17 predicted proteins | sample MGYA00514754_ERZ651768 | MGnify/ENA metagenome assembly ERZ651768
TATGGAATCAAACTGGATCAGGCAACCGGTGAGGAATCAGGTGAATTTCACTTCTCGGCGGGGAATTCTTTTTAATCTTTAAATAGGGGTTTTTCATGTTTAGTGGTTTTATTCGGACGAGGCAGTTTACTAAGAGGTTTTGTTGTTTTTTGATTATATTTTTTATGTTTGCGCAGGCGACTCCTGCTCACGCAAAAGATGTACGAGTTGGTGTTATCGATATTCAGGCAGCGGTTACCGGTACCAAGGAGTGGAAAAAGGAATTTGCTTCGTTTAAAACTAAATTTCAAAAAGAAAAAGTATCAATTGCTGCAAAAGAAAAGAATTTAAAAAAAATGATCGAAGATCTTAATAAGAAAAGTATGGTGCTTAGCCCAGAGTTAAAGAAGAAAAAAGAAGAGGCCCTACTTAAAAAAAAGAGAGATTTTGAGCGTCATGTGCAGGATAAAAATGAAGAATTTGCCAAAAGTGAAAAAGCAATCACGAATAAAATTTTAAAGAAAATGGTGAAAATAGTTAAAGATTTAGGTGAAAGCAAGAAATTCACAATGATACTGGAAAAGAAAGTTGGTCTTTATTTTGACCCGTCGGTTGATCTCACGGCACTGGCAACCCGAACCTACAATAAAACGAAATAAGACAAAAGACCTACGAACATAATCTACCTTTGCAAAAAGGTTTTTTAAGATTGTGTAGTGTTTGAGGAATCAGTCTATGATGGATATTGATGAAATTAAAAGGGTCATTCCCCATCGTTATCCTTTTTTATTGGTGGACCGCGTGATTGAGTGTGATATGGAATCACGCATTGTTGGTATAAAAAATGTCACTACCAATGAGCCATTTTTCCAAGGACATTTTCCGGAATACCCGATCATGCCGGGAGTTCTCATCATTGAAGCCCTTGCTCAGGTTGCCTGTATTTTGGCTTTAAAAACGTTAAAAAAAGAGGGGCACGGTTCGGTGTTTTTTACAGGGATTGATGGAGCGAAGTTTCGACAACCGGTGCGCCCGGGAGATCAATTGCGGTTGGAATTACTCAAAATAAAACAAAGAGGGACGTTATTTCGATTTAAAGGTAGCGCTTATGTTGGCGACAAGCTAGCCGCAGAATGTACCCTTCAGGCAATGTTGGGAAAAGATACGGGTGATTCTGTAAAGTAGCCTAGCAAGAAAAGGAAATGACAGACAACCCTCCCCGGTGGTTTTTATCCTGCACATTTTTTTAATTAAAATTCTAAATTAAAGGTAAAAGTTATACAGTGGCTATCCATAGCAACTCTGAAATTAACTCCAGTGCTGAGCTAGGGAAAAACGTTCGGGTTGGGCCGTTTTCTACTATCGGGGCAAGAGTGAAAATTGGGGATCGAACGGAAATTGGACCCAACGTTCATATTGAAGCAGATACAGTTGTGGGAGCGGATTGTCGAATTTTTCATGGGGCATCCATTGGGGGGGATCCGCAGATAGCAGGTGTTCGCGATATTGTATCTTCCGTAGAAATTGGGGATCAAACTACGGTGCGCGAGTTTGTTACAATTCACCGTTCCGCTAATGAGAATGAAAAAACAAAGGTGGGTAAGGGTTGCTTAATCATGGCTTATGCTCACATCGCCCATGATTGTGTCATAGGAGACGACGTGGTTCTTGTCAACGCAACTTCACTTTCAGGACACATCATTGTTGAAGATCGTGCTTTTATTTCCGGGATGATAGGGGCTCACCAATTTGTTCGATTCGGGAAGCTTTCGATGACCGGGGGTATGAGTCGAATTGTAAAAGATATCCTTCCATTTTCGACTGTGGAAGGAAACCCTGCCCGGCTCATTGGAACAAACGCAATAGGTCTCAAAAGAGCAGGAATGGCACCTGCTGTGAGGAGTGGCTTAAAAAAAGCAATTAGCTTTATTATGCATGACGAGCTAAATATTACCCAGGCGATTAAAAAAATAGAAGAGGAAATTGAAATGTCAGATGAGGTTCGTTATCTTGTCAACTTTGTGAATCAATCTAATCGAGGAATTATTAGATAATGGCAGAATGTAAAATAGGGGTTGTTGGAGTTGGAAAGATGGGCGAATATCATGTTGGCGTGTTGTCTGATATGCGCGAAGCCGAATTAGTTGGTATTGTAGATAGTGATCAAAAACGCGCCAAAATAGTTTCCGAGCGATATAAAACTTCAAATTACAAGGATTATAAAGAACTTTTCAAAAAAGTTGATGCGGTTGTTGTTGCTGTCCCGACATCCATGCATTATTCGATTGGTAAAGAATTCATAGAAGCAGGAATCCACACTCTATTGGAAAAACCGTGTACAGATGATTTACGACAAGCGGAAGAGCTGTTTGACATTGCGGCTAAGAAAAACGTAACTCTTCACATTGGCCATGTAGAAAGATTTAATGGTGCGGTTCAGGAATTGTTTAAAATTGTAAAAGATCCAATATATATTGAGTGCAGGCGCATGAGTCCATTTTCTGCTCGAATCAAGGATGATGGAGTCGTGCTTGACATCATGATCCATGATATCGATATTGTCCTTAACCTTGTTGAGTCTGATGTGGTCAATATCAACGTAATTGGAAATTCAGTTTTTTCTAAGCGAGATGATGTGGTCAACGCTCAAATAGAATTTGAAAACGGGTGTATCGCGAATCTTTTAGCAAGTCGGGTATCTCAAAATAAGGTAAGGACGCTTGAAGTGACGCAAAAGGAATCGTCCATATTACTCGACTATACGGAGCAGGAAATTTTTGTTCATCGTCAGTCTTCTTCTGAAAGTCAATTGAGCCCAGGTTCGCTAAGATATAAGCAGGAATCCCTGGTGGAACGGATTTTTGTCCACAAGGATAATCCCCTCAAACTGGAGCTTAAACACTTTATAGATTGTGCGGCAAATGGTAACCGGAGAAAATTAGCCATAAAGAAGGAATTAAATTCTTTAAACATCGCATTACAAATACTCAGTCACTTCAAATCTGGAAGGTAGTAGTTTCCCCCAGGAATTACACATTCCTTAACGGCGCACCTCCAACCTTCGTCTCATTAAATGTCGGATTCAGAAAAAAAAATAGGGCTACTGGCTGGGGCGGGAGAAGTCCCCGCATATTTTGCAAAGCAAGCCGCCCAAAGGGGGATACGGATTACTGCAGTTTCGTTTTCGGATGAAACACACTCTAAGTTGGAACCCCTTGTGGAAAAGGCCTATTCTATTGGAATAGGAAAACCTGGAAAAATTTTCAAAACATTTAAAGATGAAAATGTAACTGATCTTGTGATGTTGGGAAAGGTGGATAAAAAAATAATTTTTCGCCCCAGCTTCTTTGATCTACGCGCGATTAAATTTTTTAAAAGTCTTATAAGCCAGGAAGACAAAACACTTCTCTTGGGGGTGATCAGGGAAATAGAAAAAGAAGGATTGAATGTTCTAGATCAAAAAGAGCTGTTAGGCGAAGTTTTTCCAGGTAAGGGTGTTCTTACCGAAAGAGAACCATCGATCAAAGAAATGGAAGATATAAAGTTTGGCATTCCAATTGCCAAAAAGCTGGCTGATATGGAAATTGGCCAAACGATCGTGGTGAAAAACAAAACGGTGGTTTCGGTCGAGGCAATTGAAGGAACAGATAGAGCATTACAGAGGGGTTGCGAGTTATCACGCGGAAAGTGTGTTGCCGTTAAAGTAAGTCGGACTAATCAGGACTATCGTTATGATGTTCCTGGCATTGGGCCACAAACAATGGAGAGCCTGATAAATGGGGGCGCTTCGGTATTGGCAATGGAAGCAGAAAGGGTAATGGTTGTTGATCAGAAAAAAGTAGTAGAGGTGGCAAACCGCGCTAAAATATCTGTAGTATGCGTGTAAAAGGTAAGCTGTTTTACCCCGTTCAAATTTTTCATTCTTAACTTCATAGTAATATTAATGACAGGCAAGTCTATCCGATTTCTGATTATTGCTGGAGAAGCTTCTGGGGATATGCACGGAAGTGGATTGGTCCGTGCCTTAAAAAATTATCATCCTAACTGTGAGTTTAGCGGATTGGGTGGTGACCACATGCGTAAGGAGGGAGTAAAGACATTCTATGATATTGATCGTATGGGAGCGGTTGGTATCGTCGAGGTATTAGGGGGTCTACCTCATTATTTTAACGTATACCGTAAACTTTCCAGTGAAATAGAAGGTGGTAGCTATGATGCGGTGATTTTTATTGACTACCCAACTCTTAATCTTCGCCTTGCAAAATTATGTCACAAGCATTCCTGCCCAGTACTTTTCTTCATCAGCCCTCAGGTTTGGGCTTGGCGTAAAGGTCGAATAAAACAGATTCAACGCACGGTGGATAAAATGTTTGTTATCTTTCCCTTTGAGGAGGTTTTGCTAAAAGAGAAAGGAGTTGACGCGGAGTTTGTGGGTCACCCCTTTATCGAAACCGTGAGAACTACCATGACTCGTGATGAAGCGATGAAGGAGTTTTCGTTGGATTCTACAAGAAAAATCATTGGATTGATGCCGGGAAGTCGAAATAGCGAGCTTGATTTTCTTCTCGATCTCATGATCAACTCGGCGAAAGAAATTAAAAAACATCTCAAAGACTGTCAATTTATTTTACCGGTTGCTGATACGTTGAACTCGAAGGATGTCCGAGATCGAATAAAATCCAATTCGCTTGATATAAGAATCGTGGAAGGGAAATCATATGACGTAATGAACTGTTGTGATTTTTTAATCATTGCTTCTGGTTCGGCAACCCTTGAAGCAGCGTTACTTGGATGTCCGATGGTTATTGTATATAAATTAAACTGGATCACTTACTGGTTGGCTCGGGTGCTTGTTAAAATCAAATTATATGGACTGATCAATATTGTAGCCGAAGAAGAAGTGGTTACAGAACTGATTCAGGGCAAGGCCACTGTGAAAAATATTACCAAAGAAGTAGTAATGATTTTGAATGATTCAGAAGGGCGTGAAAATCTGCGGTCCCGTCTCCTGCAAGTTCGTAAATCCCTAGGCGATCCGGGCGTATTAGATAGAGTCGCGGAGCGTATGATAGAGTTTCTTAGGGAGCGAAGGCAGGATGAAAAAATTTCTATTTAACTTTATTTTTCCATATCTATTGTATGTACTAATATTCGTTTGGTGTTGGACGATTCGGGAGTCTCGAAAAAAAAAGGAGTCAGAAGATTACATCCAAAATATTTCCGGAAGTTATATTTTAACCTTATGGCATGGGCGCATTTTTTATTTATTTTATCACTTGCGCCGAAGATCCGATTTTCATTTATTGATAAGTCCCAGCGTAGACGGTGATTTACTTGCAAGATTAGCTCAGTTGATGGGTTATTCCGTAATTCGTGGATCAACCTTCAAAAAAGCAGTATCGTCAACACGTTCATTAATCAAAATACTCAAGCGTGGCGAGAGAATTATTATTATTGCTGATGGTTCACGCGGTCCGAGATTGAAAGCCCAGTCGGGTTGCATTCAGATTGCTGGAATCACTAACTCTCCACTCATACCCATGACTTATGGGGCCATGCGTAAAATTGAATTGAACACTTGGGATCGATTTGTACTCCCACTTCCTTTTACTCATTGCACGATAAACTTCGGTGATCGAATTTCTGTGCCGCATCGTCCGGACGGGGAAGTGATCCAAAAAAAACAGAAAGAAGTAGAAGAATCCCTCAACCTTCTCACCGAAGCAAGTGAGTAATTTGAAGTATCCATAAATCAATAAAATCAAGTGGTTTAGTGTTTTAATTTTATCAATTTTTGGAAGTATAAAGTCTTGTTTGAAAAAAAAGTCGACTTATGCTAAGTTTCCCACTTCTCCGCAACACTTTATAAACAAAGAAGTAATCCTAAGAAACTGAACTAGGTTGGGTTGCGAGATTTTTTGAATTATCCGCTAGAAATTAGGGGAAATCTCTTTTCATCTCGCTAAAAATACCTAATTGAAACTTATAGAGAATTTTGGTGAGCCAATAATTTTTAATTAACATCAATCGTAATATCAAGTGTGGTTGCTAACAGATATAAACAAGATCATTAATTCATAAAAGTGCAGGAGGTAATTAGAATGACGCCCAAAGAGGTATTGGATTTAGCGAAAAAAAATGAAGTTAAAATTGTGGATATTAAATTCACGGATTTGCTGGGTACCTGGCAACATTTTTCTGTACCCACAAGCGAACTGGAGGAAAGTTTATTTGAAGACGGCCTTGGGTTTGACGGTTCGAGTATTAGAGGATGGCAGGCAATCAATAACAGCGATATGATCGTAATACCGGATCCCACAACAGCGATGATGGATCCTTTTATGCATGTTCCTACACTAAGCTTGATATGTAATATTTCTGACCCCATCACCAAGGAAAAATATTCAAAGGATCCTCGGAATGTTGCTCAAAAAGCGGAGGCCTACCTCAAGTCGACAGGACTTGGGGACACGGGATATTTCGGACCAGAAGCAGAGTTTTTCGTTTTTGATGACGTGAGATATCAAAATGATTCCAACCAGGCTTTTTATGCAGTGGATTCCGAAGAAGGGATATGGAATTCTGGAAATTCTGGCAGAGACGAGGAACCAAACCTGGGTTATAAACCTCGCCACAAAGAAGGATATTTCCCTACATCTCCAACTGATAGTTTGCAGGACATTCGCAGTGAGATGCTGCTTACCATGGAAGAAGTTGGGATTGAAATGGAATGTCACCACCATGAAGTGGCCACGGCTGGACAATGTGAAATCGATATGCGTTTTGCCCCCTTGGTAAAATGTGCAGACAACTTAATGTGGTACAAGTACATCGTTAAAAATGTAGCTAAGCGTCACGGTAAAACCGCGACATTTATGCCAAAGCCTTTATTTGGTGATAACGGAACCGGAATGCATGTGCACCAGAGTATCTGGAAAGGCGGTAAACCTCTTTTTGCCGGGGACGGCTACTCAGGTTTTAGTGAAATGGGATTGCATTATATCGGTGGGATATTGAAACATGCCCGAGCAATTTGTGCTTTTACAGGGCCCACTACCAACTCATACAAAAGATTGGTTCCAGGTTTCGAGGCGCCCGTCAACCTTGCTTATTCAAGTCGCAATCGAAGTGCTGCCGTTCGAATTCCGATGTATTCCCAGAGTCCCAAAGCAAAAAGAATGGAAGCTCGTTTTCCTGATCCTTCTGCAAACGGGTATCTGGCTTTTGCGGTTATGCTCATGGCTGGATTGGATGGAATTGAAAACAAAATTGATCCTGGCGAACCGATGGATAGGGATATATACGCAATGGATCGAGAGGAACTTGCTAATATTCCCACTCTTCCAGGTTCACTGGATGAAGCGTTGAAGGCACTTGAATCAGATCATGATTTTATACTCAAGGGAGATGTCTTTACTCAGGACCTTATTGATACATGGATTGATTACAAGCGTGAGAATGAGGTGGATCAATTACGTTTACGTCCACACCCTTATGAACTCTACATGTATTACGATGTTTAAAATTTAACCAAAATTATATTATAACCCCTGGCTTTTGCTGGGTTTTTTTTTAACTAAATTAATACGTTAACTATTATTTTTTGGGTTCTTTGGTAATGAATTGAGCTTATATTCTACGCTATCTATTAAAGCTTGCCAACTAGCTTCAATAATGTTTTCTGATACGCCGACAGTCCCCCACTTCGAATCATGATCGCCTGACTCAATTAACACACGGGTTTTAGCCTGTGTACCTTTTTTTTCATCTAGGATTCTCACCTTATAATCAAAAAGAGTTACATTTTCCATTTCAGGATAAAATTTACTCAACGACTTTTTAATAGCCTTATCCAAGGCGTTAACTGGACCTATGCCTTCGGCAGCGGTAACTTCCTGTACTCCGTTGACCCGAATTTTTACTGTGGCTTCTGATATAGGTTTCTCGTCCTCACCCCTTTGTTCTACAATCACACGAAAACCAACAAAATCGAAAAAATATTCTTTTGTGCCAAGGGCATCACGCATCAGTAGTTCAAAAGAAGCTTCGGCCCCTTCGTATTGATATCCGAGTTGTTCGAGGGATTTAAGGTTATCCAGTATTTTTTTGACTTTTGGTTCGTGGCCATCAATATCAATACCGTATTCTTGAGCCTTGGACAGAATATTGCTTTTTCCAGACAGATCTGAAATTAAGATTCGCTGGACATTGCCGACCAATTCAGGATTAATATGCTCATAGGTGGCGCTATTTTTTTTAATAGCACTAACATGAACTCCTCCTTTATGAGCGAAAGCACTTTTACCAACATAAGGTTGATGATTCCAGTGTGCCTGATTAGCAAGTTCATAAACAAATGATGACAAATCTGCCAAAGATTGCATTTGTTCATCAGAAACACAGCTCAAACCTAATTTAAGTTTAAGATTAGGAATTACGGAAACGAGGTTTGCATTTCCGCATCGTTCGCCGAACCCATTTATGGTTCCTTGAACTTGTTCCACACCTGCCTGAACTGCCGTAAGGGCATTAGCAACTGCGAGTTCCGAATCGTTATGCGTGTGAATTCCAATTTTTGTGTTAATAGAACTTTTTACCAATGAACACACTTTTCCTACCTCAGAAGGCAAAGATCCCCCATTGGTGTCGCACAGTATGATCCAATCGACCCCTGCAGATTCTGCTTCCTTAAGCACTCTCATAGCGTATTCAGGATTGCTTTTATATCCATCAAAGAAATGCTCCGCGTCAAAAAATACTTCAGAACAATTATCTTTAAGGTAGCTCACGCTATCCTTGACCATACGTAGGTTTTCCTCCAAAGTTGTGGAGAGCGCTTCGTTAACATGCATATCCCAACTTTTCCCAAAAATGGTAATAACTTCTGTGTTTGCTTTGATCAGATTTTTAATATTCTGATCATTTTTTACATCATTATTGGGATGGCGAGTACTTCCGAAAGCAGTAATTTTCGCTTGTTGAAAATTACTATTTTGGACCCGACTGAAAAAATCCATATCTTTTGGATTCGATCCAGGCCAGCCCCCCTCAATATATTTTATTCCAAGTTCATCGAGTTTATGAGCAATACGAATCTTGTCTTCAACGGTAAAGGAGACATCTTCAGATTGCGACCCGTCTCTTAATGTCGTGTCATAAATGCTTATTGTTTTCATAAAACTAATATTGATGTTATCAGATGGATTCGTCGTTACCCTTTAGCGCACTATTTTTTTTGGCCTCATTCATATTAAATACTTTGTGTAGAACACGAACGGCAAGTTCACCATATTTTTCTTCAATAATACAAGATACTCTTATTTCCGAGGTGCTTATCATTATAATGTTTATATTTTCATTAGATAGAGCGCTAAACATTTTTGCGGCAACTCCTGGATGGCTTCGCATGCCCGCGCCTACAATGGAAACTTTGCATATATTAGGATCAGCACTAATATCACGGGCTTCTATGAGCTTACCTAGTTCTTGGACTATTTTGGTAGCTTTATTTATGTCCTCTTTTGTAACAGTAAAAGAAATATCCGTATGGTTTTCATCGCTGACATTCTGGATAATCATATCCACTGAAAGATTTCCCTCTGCGAGTCCTGTGAAAAATTTACTGGCGATTCCTGGTTGATCAGGAACACCTTTGATCGTTATTTTAGCTTGATTTTTGTCGTTCATTATTCCAGATACAACCGGTTGTTCCATACTCGAATCCTCCTCACAGATCAAGGTGCCTTTAGAATCTTCCACTAAAGATGATTTTACGACAAGTGGCATATCGTACTTTTTGCAGAATTCAACGCAACGAAATTGCAGTACCTTTGCACCCAAGCTAGACATTTCCAACATTTCGTCGTAAGAAACGCGATCCATTTTACGCGCATCGGGAACAATATTGGGGTCGGCGGTATATACCCCATCTACATCTGTATAGATTTCACACCTCTCTGCTTTTAAGGCTACAGCTAGAGCAACAGCAGAAGTATCAGAACCACCTCGTCCAAGGGTAGTAACATCACCATGTTCATTTATTCCCTGAAAACCTGCAACAACAATGACATTCCCATTCTCTAAAGCCCTTCTGGAACGCTCTGTGTCGACTCCTTTGATACGTGCTTTTGTATGAGAGTTGTCGGTAAGTAAACCTATTTGCCTACCTGTCATGGAAATAGCAGGGCACCCGATGCTATCAAGGGCTATACTTAATAAGGCACTTGAGATGCGTTCTCCAGATGATAATAAAAGATCAATTTCCCTGTCTTTTCCAGTAGAGCTAATCTGTTTGGCCATATCTAATAGTTTGTCGGTTTCACCTGCCATTGCTGAAACGACAACCACAATATCAAGCCCTTCTTTTCGCATACGGGCAATACGTTCTGCAATTTTTTTAATTCGTTCAATGCTGCCGACCGAAGTACCGCCATATTTTTGTACCACTAATCTATTCATACGTTTTAATTTATATCAAAAAACATGTTCATCAAATCTGAACCAGATTTAAAATGATTATTTTCCTTATTAAGAATATTTTCATCAAATTTATTAACTGAGGCCGTCTCTTTTTCTCCACTAACCACAAATGGGACTCGTCCGTTTTCATACTTTACAGCAACTGCCGAACTGACATGGTTGACAACCACCATCATTTTGATACCGCTATTTAGGGAAATTTCTTTTGATAGTGGGCCGATTACCTTTGAGTCGATATCTTCGATAGTAAGAATTTTGTCATCAATATTTCCCTTTAGTGAAACTTCTTCCGCCCCTGCTACATTAAGATAGACAATATCCTTGGTCTGCAATTCGTGAATGGCGGCCTCTACTTTATTATCGAAATTGGTTTCAGCAAACCCGGTAGCACCTTCAACTGAAACTACGCCCATACTTGCCGCTTTAGCCATTCCCTGAAAAAGTAGTGATGCGGAAATAAGTGAAGCGGGTTTCCCAAATTTTTTTTCAAATGGAGGAAGAGTTCCTTTTTTACCGTTCCCCCATAACCAGATACTGTTGGCCGAGTCAAGGTTTTCCCGCTTTCGTTTTTGGTTTACTGGATGATTATGCAATATGATCTGAGCTTGATTAATAATATAAATTAAATCATTAAACTCATCACCATCCGGCATGAATTTCCGAATACCTTCACCGATCAATTCGTTGGGTGGTGTCAAAAATTTTGTAAATGGTTTACTTTGCATAACCATTATATTATGAAAACCCAAGCCAGGATAAAAAGTAACCAGGCGATCTGATATTTGATCTTGAAGTGCTTTTAAATAGTTTCTAGATTCTTCACAAGACAAATGACCCGCTGTATAATCTTTCATTACCATATCGTTATGACTAGGTTGCAGAGTTACAAAATCACAACATAGTGGAATTTCTCCATCTTTGAGATTCAACCCTATTGCCAGCGCGTCAAAATATGCTGGAGCAATATCATATTTTGCAGGATCGTAGCCTAAAAGCGAGAGATAGGATATCTCGTTTCCAACTTGACGATTTTCGGGAATGGTTTGTACCGAGCCTGAATAGCCTTCTTGAACCATCCGGTCTAGGTTGGGTGTGTCCGCAAGCTGTAACGGAGTCTTATTTTCTTTTTCTGCAATCGGCTTATCTGTTAGGCCGTTGGCAATTACAACCAAATATTTCATTACTAAACCAAACTGAGATAGGTGTTTAGTGGATTGAGGAGTCTGAAAAATTATATCTTATCTTTCTTAAAATTTCACACATAAACGCTTAAAAAACAATGAAAACTAGATTATTTAAAAATAATATCATTCAAGAGATCGGATGGTATAGTTTTTCGAAACCAAAAGGAGAAAAATTTCACAAAATACCTAAAACTTATAAAAAAAACCAATTTTTGTTTCCTAATTCATTGGAACATAAGGGGAAATTTAATAGACCGAAGTAAACGGCTATGATACTTTAATAAGAAATAATATTTTACCCGCCTAATACAGGCGTTAAAAAACGCTCGCATGCATAATATAAATGAAATTTGCAAGGATGGTCAATCTTTGCCGTTAAACACAGAAGGAAATTTAAGGGTTGTCTTTTTGGGGGTTGGTGCAGCTTTCACCAAGCGTAACCGGCAATCCAACTTTTTAATTATACAAGGGGAACATCACGTTTTGGTAGATTGCGGCACTCTTGGACCCTTGGCTCTTGATGATGTTGGATTGAGCGTCAGTAAAGTCCAATGTTATCTACCCACCCACAGTCATGCTGACCATATCGGTGGTTTTGAGGAAGTTGCGCTAGTTAATCGCTATATTTCAAACTCACCTAATAAACCGAAAATGATCATCCCAAAAGACTATCAGGATTTATTGTGGACTAAGAGCCTTGCTGGGGGGGCTGAGTTTTGTGAGGCCGCGCAGGGTCAACCACTCCAGTTAACAGATTTTTTTGATATTCATCGTCCAAAAGAAACGGAGTTGCTTGGGAGAAAAGTCTGGTCTTATCAGCATGGTTCGATGGAATTGGTTCTCATGCGCACACTTCATTTCCCGGATTCTGCAGTCAGCATTGATGAAGCACAATGGTGTAGTGGTATTTTGGTAAACAGGAGAGTTTGGATTTCTGGAGATACTATGTTTGATAAGGACTATCCTACACAGTTTTCTAGTATATCAGAGGTGATGTTCCATGACTGTCAAACTTTTCAAGGGGGAGTTCACGCGTCCTACCGTGAGCTGATGACACTACCCGATGAAGTACGTTCTAAAACATACCTATATCACTATAATGATAATTGGGACGATCCGAAAGCTTGGGTTAAAGATTCAGATAACTTCACAGGTGACCCTGTCAAAGACGGCTTTATGGGTTGGGCTAATCAACAGGTGGCCTACGACTTTGCATAATCTCAGCACTAAAAGATTTAATGAATTCTTAAAATCAAGGAACAGACCTGGGCTAGATTGCTTGGATGTAAAACGCACAAATTTAATATAGTCCCTTTTGTCGCGACTTGTAGTGACTCCTTTATTACTCTCACCTATCTCAAGATCAGTCCGCTACAGTTTCCTTGCAGTTATTGTTCTGGGAACAATCATCCGACTGGTAGGTATCACTACCCCCTTGCATGGAGATGAGCTGGCAACAATGGCAGACGAAAATATTTATAACGGGAGGAAAACAACCTGTGAAAATTATTAGAACACCAGAAATCGAACAAGGCCAATTTGGTCGCCTACGCGGTATTCAAAGTTACCGTTTGGTTATATCGAAGCATACGTCAAAGCCTAATGGAGACAAATTATGATTGTTGTAACCGGGGGGGCGGGTTTTATTGGAAGCGCCATCTCTCAAGAATTAAATATGAGAGGAAGAATGGATCTCCTTATAGTTGACGATATAGATCATCCTGAAAAAGAAAAAAATATCACATCAATCAAATATCAAGAACTAAGAGGAAAGAATTCATTTTTGGAAAAAATTCTTGATCGAAACATCGATTCAGTTGAAGTGATAATTCACATGGGCGCCTGTTCTTCAACAACCGAAACCGATGAAAAATTTCTTATAAAAAATAACTACCACTACACTCGGCACCTAGCAACCTATGCTTTGGAGAAAAACATTCGTTTTATTTATGCCTCCAGCGCTGCAACATATGGTAATGGAGAAATGGGATATAGTGATGATGAATCTAAACTGAATACATTAAAACCACTTAATTTATATGGGGAAAGTAAACATAAATTTGATCTGTGGGCAGAAAGCCAAGGTATTCTTGATCGTGTAGTAGGGCTAAAATATTTTAATATTTTTGGGCCAAATGAGTACCATAAAGAAAATATGCAAAGTATGGCGGGAAAGGGATTCATTCAGGCAATGGAAAAAAATAAGATTTGTCTATTCAAATCATATAAAAAAGAATATAAGGATGGCGGGCAGGAGAGAGATTTTCTTTATATAAAGGATGCAGTTAACATGACCTTGTTTTTTCTAGAAAACCCAAATATTGGTGGGATTTTTAATATTGGAGCGGGTCAGTCTAGAAATTGGAACGATCTCGCTATAAATATTTTTAAAGCAATGGGTAGAGAACCCCAAATTGAATATATTTCAATGCCAGAAACTATCCTTCATCAATACCAGTACCACACTTGCGCAGACATACAAAAGATTCGCGACGCTGGCTATACTCAGTCCATAACGTCTCTAGAAGACGGTATTACAGATTATGTAAAAAATTACCTCGTATCCAATAAGCGATTAGGAAATTAGTTCAAACGAACAGTATTAGTTCAAACTAAAATTCATTTTTCTGCAAGATAAAAGCCACTAAGCTTTATATGGTTTATCCATCAAGTCCAACTTGTTTTCCTCTCAAGGTTAGTTGTGCTAGTACTTCGATTTTCTAATTGGACTTGTGGTTTTCAAGAATTTTTGTGACTATATTGGTTGTGGAAAGTCCTTTAACAATAGGAATGAGCTCTACTTTTGCTCCATAACCTTCGACAATTTCACGCCCGGCGACTTCGTCTTTATTGTAGTCGTCTCCTTTAACAAGAATATCTGGACGTACTTGACGAATGATTTCTTCCGGGGTAGTTTCATTAAAAATCGTAATGTAGTCGACAGATTTCAATGCAGAAATAATATTGGCACGTTCTTTTTGTGTCTTGATGGGACGATCATTTCCTTTAATGGATTTAACAGATTCATCGCTGTTGAGTCCAACGATTAAAAGATCCCCTTTTTCTCGGGCCTTCTGCAAAAATTCAATATGTCCGCCATGAATAAGGTCAAAACACCCATTGGTGAACACAATCGTTTTGCCGACGCTTTTTGCAAGGCTGACAGTTTTGGTAAGTTCTTCTAGATTAAGAACAGCTTTCGAGGTACGAAGCATTTCTTCGTGAAGATATTCATCAATTTCAGATAGAGTGACAACAGCGGTTCCTATTTTACCAACAACAATACTCGCAGCCATATTCGATAGCCAAGCAGAGTCTTGATAATTGAATCCAATAGATAGGGCCATTGCAAGAACCGAAACGACGGTATCCCCTGCCCCAGTGACATCAAAAACTTCTTTTGCTTGAGTAGGGATATCAATCGGATTTTCCTTGTTTGGGTAGAGAGTCATTCCGTCCTTACCCCGAGTAATTAGGATTGATTCCGCGTGAGTTAAATTCAAAAGGTATTCTGCCGCACGATCTAAATCGATTTTATCCTGAATTTTTATGGGGACGGCTTTTTCTACCTCAAGTTGGTTAGGGGTGATAATACTTGCTCCTTGATAAAATTCAAAGTTAGAGCTTTTAGGGTCAACAATAATTCGTTTTTTTGAGTTTTTAGCCCTATGAATGATAGCGCTAAAAACTTTTTCCGTTAGTATGCCTTTGCGATAGTCCGAGCAAATCACAATATCCATACCAGGTAGGGTTTTATTGATAAAATTGATAATTTTATTTTCAGTTTCTTCTGTAATAGGGCGATTATCTTCTTTATCTATACGAAGAATCTGTTGATTGTGGCCAATAACTCTAATTTTTGATGTGGTAGGTCTGTACACAAAACGAAAAATACCCTTAGATGATATTTTTTTATCTTCTATGAGGGAGAGTAATTTGTCACCTTTTTCATCGTTCCCGATTGCGCCTACCAGATGAACTTCGCATCCAAGAGCAACCAAATTGTTGGCAACATTAGCAGCCCCTCCTAGAGTCAGATTCTCTGATTTTGTTTCAAGAATAGGCACGGGTGCTTCTGGTGATATGCGGCTGACAGAACCCCATATGTATTCATCGAGAATAAGGTCACCTACGACCATGATTCGAGGTTGATGGTCGTTATCTAGAAAGTTTTTAAATTTTGTTTTCATGAATAAGATCTTGTTCGATAATTTCGCAAATAATATGACCGATTGTGATATGCACCTCTTGAATACGTGCCGTATCATTGGATGGAACTATAATACCGACGTCAACACAATCTTTCATGTCGCCACCATTGTTACCCATAAAGCCTATCGTTTTAGAGCCTATCTTTTGAGCAAGGTGTAGCGCAAGAATTATATTTTTGGAATTACCACTAGTACTGATTCCAACTATCGCATCATTGGGAGTTGCGAGGGCTTCCACTTGACGAGAAAAAATGGTCTCAAACCCATAATCATTTCCAAGAGCAGTCAATGCGGAAGAGTCCACAGTTAAAGCAAGGGCGGGGATTGCTTTACGCTCTTTTTTAAACCTTCCTATCAATTCGGCCGCAATGTGTTGAGAATCAGCAGCGCTTCCCCCGTTACCCATTAGCAGTAATTTACCTCCATTAGATAAACAATCGCGTATGGTATGTGCAGCCTTCAAAATTTCACCAGCCAAGGTCTCGGCAACTTGGTATTTCAAGTCACCGCTATCTTGTAAAAATTTCTTTACTCGTTCCATAAAATTATAAATGTAGTTTAAAGAAAATTGTTAGTTTCACTTTGACTCAAAATATTGGTTTATTTTACTTAGGAAGTTTCAATACCTAGCTGGCTTTTAAAAAACTCTATGGTTGTTTTCAGTCCTTCATCTAATTTAACCTGAGGTTCCCAGCCTAAATATTTTACTGCTTTCTCTATATTAGGTTGTCGAACTTTTGGATCATCCTCTGGTAAAGGCTTATAAGAGATCTTACTATGGCTACCGGTGGCTTGCAAAATTTTCTCAGCCATTTGTTGGATTGTCATCTCGATAGGGTTCCCAATATTGGTCGGGTCGTTAATATTAGACATCAGCAATCTATAGATTCCTTCTATTAGGTCGGAGACGTAGCAAAAACTTCGTGTCTGAGATCCATCGCCATATGCAGTAAGTTCCTTTCCTGTCAGCGCTTGTTTGAGAAAATTTGGGATTGCCCTTCCATCGTTAAGGCGCATGCGGGGGCCATACGTATTGAAAATTCTAACAATTTTGGTATCAATATTGTGATAGCGGTGATAAGCCATGGTAATCGCTTCTGCAAATCGTTTTGCCTCATCGTATACCCCTCGCGGGCCAATTGGATTAACATTACCCCAGTAATCTTCCGATTGCGGGTGAACTAGAGGGTCTCCGTATACTTCCGAAGTAGAGGCAATTAGAAAAACAGATTTCTTTTTTTTAGCTAGACCAAGTGCATTGTGGGTTCCCAGTGAGCCAACCTTCAATGTTGGAATCGGAAACTCAAGATAGTCGATAGGGCTTGCGGGGGAAGCAAAATGTAAAATGTAATCTAACGGGCCGTCGATATCAATAAACTTGGTGACGTTATGTTCAATAAAAGTAAATCGGTCGTTTCTAATATGCTTTATGTTTGCAAGGGACCCAGTAATTAAGTTATCCATACAAATAACTTGATGGCCTTTATTCAATAAATAATCGCATAAATGAGAACCAAGAAAACCAGCTCCCCCTGTAACCAAAGTTCTAGGCATTATTTTTCCTCGTTAGTTAAAGGATAGTTATAGGGGTGGGTTGTTTGGTAAATATATTTCCGGTAATTAATTTATGCCCAGCTAAAAAGCTTTTAACGTCCATCCTTTTTTTCCCTTCCGGTTGTAGTTCTGTAATAACAATTCTTTCATTTTGGGTTCCGACCTCTATGCCATGCCCCGAGATACGGAGGATAACACCTGGTTGGTCGGTTAAATCACAACTTTTTGTTTCA
>ERZ651768.1406-NODE-1406-length-17619-cov-4.920135_pt1 | contig 17619 bp, 14 predicted proteins | sample MGYA00514754_ERZ651768 | MGnify/ENA metagenome assembly ERZ651768
TTGTCTCCTGTAGTTGATCTAACTTGTCCAGCAGTTATGTGTATTGGAAACCGAGTAGATAATATTGATAGTTCTTCAGATGTATATCCAACGACGGATTATAGAGCTCATACAGAATCAGAGGGCGATAGCAATACTGCGATCTATTTGACTAAACCTGCACAGTTAGAAAATACTGCAACAGGAATAAAATTGTTTTTAGATGTACATAAACCAGAAACCTCTGAAGTAAAAGCAATGTACAGAGTCTTACCAGCTGAAGGTGAAGATGACATTGCAAATATTCCTTTTACCTTCTTTAATGCTGGCGCTGACGCCGGAGATGGATTACCTGATAGCGGGATTGCAACTAATGCTCAAGATAAAGCAGATTTTATTGAGTACAAGTACACTGCTGGTATGAATGATTTTGGTTTTGGAGATCAGTTACAAGATTTTCAACAGTTCCAAATTAAACTGGTGATGCAGGGAACGAATTCAGCTGCACCGCCAAGAATAATGAACCTAAGAGGAATCGCATTGGCAACTTAAAATGGAAGAAAGATTTTTAGCAAAAATAGAAGATGAAGATGGTCTATGTCGGGAAAGTGATTCTGGGGCAATCGTCAATGTAGATAAGGGCGCATGGGAAGCTGCGAGAGAACGTGCTAGAGCTGCACAAAAATCTAGAGATGAACTAAGAGGTCAAGCAAGAGAGATAAATACTTTAAAGTGTGAAATGCACGAAATAAAAGATATGCTACAAACTATAATGGATAAACAGTAATGGCAATAACAGCATCAGAAATAACAACAAGTAATACACTTGAACAGCTTAGGACAGAGTTTAACAGTCTGGTTACGGATGTTACTGGTCTAGAGTCTGGTACTCTTGCACATACTGAAATAAATACTACAACAATTAGCGCAACTACGTTTAATCTTAACGAAGATGGTACATTTGTTTTTGAAGGTGCAACATCAGACGCATATGAAACGACTTTGAGCGCCGCCGACCCAACGGCAGACCGTACTATCACGTTGCCGGATGCCACTGGGACTGTTGTATTAACTGGTGGCGTAATTACTTTAACAGATACAACTGAAGCAAGTGCAACTGGAACTGCTGCATTAATTGTTGCTGGTGGTATTGGTGTTGCCAAAGATATGTGGATTGGTGATGATATTGTTATGGACAGTGATTCATCAGTTATTAAATTTGGTGATGACCAAGACGTAACGCTAACCCATACAGACGGTACTGGTTTAACTTTAAATAGCACAAGCAAATTAACTTTTGGTGATGCTGCTAGTTTTGTACAACAAAGTTCTGATGGTGTACTCAAAATAGATGGTGAAGCTACAATTGATATGAATGCTTCTACGGCAGTAACGGTAAGTAATGATTTGAAATTAGACAGTGATGCAGCGGTATTAGGATTCGGCACAGATAATGACGTTACTCTAACTCACGTTGCAGATACCGGCATATTACTTAACAGCACAATGGCTATTCAATTTAATGATTCAAGCCAATACATCAACGCACCATCTAATGCTATTTTAGATATCACCGCAACGGACGAGATAGAATTAAATGCTACGTTAGCTGATGTTAATGCAAATCTTGATGTGTCAGGTACATATCAAGGTGGTGGAACAATGACCACTGGCGGCAACATTGTTATTCCTGATGCTGGAACTATAGGTTCGGCATCATCTACAAGTGCTATAACAGTTGCATCAACTGGTATTGTAACATTTGTAGATGATATTCTAATTAAAGATGATGGTACTATAGGTTCATCATCAGCTGCAACTGCAATTGCAATATCTTCAGCTGGTGTTGTTGCTTTGGCGGCTACAACAGAAGCAAGTGCAATAGGAACAGCTGCATTGACTGTGGCCGGTGGTATTGGTGTTACTAAAGATATGTGGATTGGTGATGATATTGTTATGGATAGTGATTCTGCTGTTATTAAACTTGGCGCAGACCAAGATGTAACAATTACACACGTTGCTGACACAGGATTAAATATAAAACAAGTCACGGATGCAGACGATAAGGCATTGATCCTTAAATTGCAGACTGGCGAAACTGACATTGCGCTCAATGATTATATTGGTCGAATCCAGTTCCAAGCACCAGATGAAGGGGCGGGAACAGATGCCATTGCGGTATGTGCTGAAATTTCAGCTTTATCGGAAGGAGACTTTGCAGCAGACAACAATGCTACCAAACTTGTTTTTGCTACTGGCGCCAGCGAAACGGCAACTTCAAAAATGACGATATCTTCAGCTGGAATTGTTGCCTTATCTGCAACAACAGAAGCAAGTGCAACCACTACCGCAGCTCTCACAGTAGCGGGTGGTATAGGCGTTGCAAAGGATATGTGGATTGGTGATGATATTGTTATGGACAGTGATTCTGCTGTACTTAAATTTGGTGCAGACCAAGACGTTACTCTAACTCACGTAGCTGATACTGGACTGATTTTATCGGCGGGAGCACAGCCAACTACGCTTACACTTTCTTCAACGTTGGCATCAGCGGCTGTCGGGCCAAAACTTTATTTAACACGGGCTTCAGGTAGCCCCGCAGATGACGACATTTGTGGTGACATCATTTTCACCGCTGACAACGACGCGGCGGAAGATACTACTATTGTACAAATGTATTCAACATTTTTGGATGCAAGCAACGGGAGTGAAGACGCCAGCCTTATTATCCAAACGGTAGAAAACGGTTCTTATGTAGCTTCTTGTCAGTTCAAAGGCTCCGGTATTCAAGTTCCAGACGGCGGCAATGTCGGGTCTACAACGACTCCCACCGCGATTGATATTCTTGGAACCGGCGAGATTGGATTCAGCGATGGCACAATTTCGGCAAGCACATCCTTCCAGACATACATTTACGACAACACAACGGGGCGCGTTGGGCTTAGAATAGTTTTGGATAATGCTAGCACCGCGCAACAAGCGCTTTACGCATCGACGGACGGCACAAATTTTTGTGGGTGGTTTCACAGATCCGACACCAGCACTGGTAACCCCACGATTTATTCCAACAATGCTGCGGCTGGCCCCGCATTTCAGGGGGCATCCGCTGGGCATACTTGTTACACAACAACGTCCAGTGCGCCACACGCAGCGCTTTATGGCATAGCAAGCAACACCAGCCACTACGGACTTATCGGATATTCCACTCATGGGGTTTACGGGACATCCGTCTATTGCGTCGGCGCATTGACTAAAGGCAGCGGCTCTTTTCGTATTCCACACGGTTTACGAGAAGACTATGACCTTTGCCATAGCTTCATTGAGGGCCCGCAATGTGATTTGATCTATAGGGGCCGGGTTACTCTTGTTGACGGCCAAGCCAGCATTGATATAGATAGTCATTATGGGATGACACAAGGCACTTTCGAGTGGCTGACGAAAGCCGACGATGTGCAGACGTTCACAACTAACGAGACAGGCTGGGATGCAGTCAAAAGCAGTTTTTCCGGCGATACCATCACGATTGTGTGTCAAAATTCTTCATCTACAGACACGATTTCATGGATGGTCGTTGCGGAACGTGGTGATCCAAATATCATCGAAAGCACAATTACTGATGCCGAAGGCAATTTACTTATTGAACGCGAAAGCGAACCAGAGGTAGATCGTACAGTGCCACCGCATGAAGCTTCATGAGGCCTCCTATACCGGATAGTCCAATATGAGCGGTCTATGAAGAATGAACATCGTGTCGATTTTTAATAATGGATATTGGACTTAGCAGGTTAATAACTTAAACGATACGAACTCATAAATAATCCTAAAGGGATAAATTATTATGTCAGATCTTGCGAGCCTGCTAAAAGAACTTGAACAAGTAGCAAAAGATACCAACCTCAAAGAAGTCAAGAACGAACCCCTTGAAGAATCTGTTGCGTCTAAAGATGATGTTTCAAGTTTATTTGAAGGTCTTGAGGCTGCATACACTGAAACCAAAATAGAAGAAGAAATCGCAAATCGTTTATCTGAAGAAGATGAACAAAAACTTGGTGCGTTCTCTGGATTCATGGAGTCCGTCACCGAGTTAACAAACCAACCAAACTCTCAAAAAGCAATCGAGGATTTATTTGCAACGGTTGCTCCACCCCAACCTCTTATTGAAATTTTCGATGAACCTGTTATCATTGAGGAAGTCGTAGAAGAACCGATAGAAGTCGAACAAGCCGATACCATCATTCAGCAGATTGTTTCTAGTCTTGACGACATGGGTGAGAAAACAGAGGTCAAGGAACAGGTCGATCAAATTTCTAAACTACGAGATGAGTTCAATAACTTTAGAGCTCTGATGCAACAACAAGTTTTAAGTCATACGCCTGGCAGTGGTGAAGTCAGACTTGAGTTCCTAGATGATGTGGAAAGGTCTACTGCAAAGGTAGATGGTAAGTTTCTTAAATATAGTTCCTCTGATAGTAAATGGATAGGAGCAGATGCTTCTGGTAGTGGATCGTCAGCAGCAGATGACATTTCTGCTGGTGATGCTGCAGTTACTATTACAACGACTTCTGGTGATATTACCATTGATGCAGCTGCAAATAATTCCGACATCATACTGAAGGGTACTGATGGTGGTTCTGATACAACATTCTTAACGATTGATGGTAGTGCAGCTGGTAAATCAACCTTTAACGATGAAATAGTTTCTGGTGCAGTTATTACTTCTGGTGCTGGTCTTGTCATTGCAGACGATGGAAATATTGGAAGTGTTTCAGACACAGATTCAATAGCAATCGCCTCTGATGGTGTTGTCACTATGGATCAAATACCAGTATTCAGTGCTGGTATCAATGTTTCTGGTGGAACAATTGCGGGTACACTCGCAACTGTTGCTCAAGGTAATGTTACTTCACTTGGTACTTTAACTGCTCTAACAGTCGATGATGTTGCCGTTAATGGTAAAGTAATCACGATGACAGGTTCTAGTAGTGATACTGCTGTATTTACTGCTGGAACCAACGGAACATTGAGTATTGTTACAACTGACGATGCGGCCGCTGCAGCAAATATTCAAATTACAGCAGATGGTACAGTAGATATTGATTCGGCAGGAGTTTTAACTTTAGATTCTGGTGCGGCAATTAATATTGAGCCTGCTTCTGGTTCTGCAATCCTATTAGATGGTACAATTAGTGTAGATGCTGGAGTAGTTACAGGTGCAACTTCAATTACTTCTACTGCATTTGTTGGTGATATAACTGGTGATGTAACTGGTAATACCTCTGGAACAGCAGCTACAGTAACAACCGCTGCTCAAACTAATATAACCTCTTTGGGAACTTTGACTGCACTTACAGTAGATGATGTCGTAATCAATGGTAAAGTAATGACCATGACAGGTTCAACTGATGACACCGCAGTATTTACTGCTGGAACTCATGGAACACTGAGTATCGTAACTACTGACGATGCAGCTGCGGCTGCAAACATTACGATAACCGCAGATGGAACTTTCGAGGCAGACGGAACTACCATTACTCTGGACTCTGCTGGAGATATTGTGCTTGATGCAGCAGGCAATAATGTTACGTTTAAATCAGCTGGAACTGCAATACTTGATATTAGTAATAGTTCTAGTGATGCTGTTATTACTTCGAGTGTTCAAGACAAAGATATTATTTTCAAAGGTGATGACGGTGGAGCCGCAATAACCGCATTGACATTAGATATGAGTGCGGCTGGTGATGCAATATTTAATAATGACATTTATGTAGATAAAATTAGACGAGCATCAGATAGTGGTACGACTACAAAAATACTTCTTAATGATGAAGTACTAAAACTCTACGCTGGACATTCATCTAATGAAGTAGTAAATATCGCAAGTGGTGCTGTTGCTGTTACAGGTAGTGTTACTGCTAGTGGTATTATAAAAACAGATGATACTACCGCTGCAACAAGTACAACAGATGGTTCTCTACAAACTGATGGCGGACTATCAGTTGCTGCTGATGCAGTTATTGGTGATGACCTATTATTGCTTAGTGATGCAGCTGTTCTTTCTTTTGGCGCAAATTCAGAAGTTACATTGACGCACGTTCATAATGATGGTCTATTACTCAATACTGATATGCAACTTCAGTTTCGTGATTCTGCAATTAATATTAGGTCAGATGCTGATGGCGATCTAGACATTAACGCTGATGATGAAATCGAACTTAACTCAACTTTGGTTGATTTAAATGCAAATCTAGACGTATCGGGTACATATACTGGTGGTGGCTTAATGACCACTGGTGGAAATATTGTTATCCCTGATGCCGGCGAGATTGGGACTGCATCAACTACCGATGCTATTAGTATTCTCGGAACTGGTGAGATTGGGTGCGGGAATACGGCCTACACCGGCGGGCAGTTTTACATCTACGACAACACAACGGGGCGCGTTGGGCTTAGAATAGTTTTAGACAATGCGAGCTCTGCCAAAACGGCGATTCATGCAACGACGGACGGCACGTATTTCGCCGCCCACTTTGCCAGATCCGACACTACTACTGCCAACCCGACTGTGTATTCCTCCAATGCTGCGGCTGGCTCCGCATATCAGGGGGCATCTGCCGGACATACTTTTTACGGAACAACGACCTCTGCGTCACACGCAGCGTTTTTCGGCCAAGCAAGCAACACCAGCCACTACGCGCTTATTGGGTATTCCACTCACGGACTTTATGCGACATCCCTTTATTGCGTTGGTGCAATGTACAAAGGCTCAGGCACATTTAGAATCTCGCACCCCCTGAAATCTGAAATCGAAGGAGAGCCGTGGGATCTCGCGCATAGTTTTATTGAAGGCCCGCAATGCGATTTGATCTACAGCGGCCGGGTTACTCTTGTTGATGGAACGGCCTCTATTTCAATGGATACGAAGTACGGAATGACTCAAGGGACTTTTGAATGGCTCACGAAAGATGTACGAACATTCACATCGAACGAAACCGGATGGGACGCTGTTAAAAGTAGCTTTTCTGGCGACACGATTACGATTGAATGTCAAAACACATCATCGACAGACATAATAAGTTGGATGGTAGTTGCTGAACGCGACGATCCAAACATCAAGGCGTCCGAGATAACCGATGCCGATGGAAATCTAATCATCGAACGCCCAAGCGAACCAACTCCACCACCACCACCCGAGGCTTAATATTGCAGATTGATAAGACATATAATAACCTAAATAGTAAAAAAGGGTACTAACTATGGCAATACCATCAACAAAAGCAACACTTAAAACCTATTGTCTTAGGGCATTGGGTTATGGAGTAATTGATATCAATGTATCTGACGATCAGGTAGATGACCGTCTGGACGAAGCACTTCAATACTTTGCACAGTATCATTATGACGGTATAGAGAAAATGTATCTGAAACATCAGATTACACAGACAGAAATTGATAGAGCTAAAACAGATGCATCAGTTACCGCAACAGACAAAGTTGATGGTTCAATTACTGCAAGTTGGTTAGAGGGAAAGGGTTATATCCCTATTCCAGATGCGGTAGTATCAGTAATACAAGTATTTCCTTTTGATGATTCCTCAACAAACAATATGTTTGACATTCGGTATCAGATGAGGCTAAATGACTTGTATGATTTTTCTTCTACGTCAATCATTCATTACCAGATGACAATGCAACACCTTGATTATCTTTCTCACATTTTGGTAGGAGAAGTTCCTATACGATTTAATCAGCACCAAAATCGTTTGTACCTTGATATGGATTGGTCAGGTGATATCAGTGCAGATGAGTACATTATCATAGAGTGTTATCGTAAACTTGATCCAACAACTTGGACAGACATTTATGATGACATATATCTCAAACGATATGCAACTACACTGATAAAGAGACAGTGGGGTGCAAACCTATCCAAGTTTAATGGTGTTCAAATGTTGGGTGGAGTAACAATGAACGGTGCAGATATATTTTCACAAGCACAGGAAGAACTACAGAGATTAGAGGAACAGATACAATTGTCATTTGAAACTCCGATAGACTATATGGTAGGGTAAAATGTCAGTCAATAGAGCTTTCCATACCAATAATGTATCTGCACTTACGGTAGAACAAAATCTCTACAGAGATTTAATTAAAGAGGCCATACAGATTTATGGTCACGATGTTTATTATGTAGACCGCACAACCGTTGCAATAGATAGTCTCTTAGGTGAGGATTCACTTTCCAAGTTTACTACACAGCACCCGATTGAAATGTATGTGGAAGATGCTGAAGGTGGATTTCAAGGTGAGAAAGAAATTATGTCACAGTTTGGTTTGGAGAACAGAAACGAAATTACTTTCGTTGTCTCTAAACAAAGATTTCAGCAAATGGATAGTCAGATTACTTTTGAAGATGAAACAGGTACAACTGGTGGTTCTGTTTTACTTGAGGCTGGTTCAATACCAAGATCATCTTTGTCTGCGGTGTTAGATACACCAACAAAAAGTTTTATACAATTAAATGGAACGGACAGTTCGAGTACAAATGCTGGAGAACAAATTATACAGGAGAACGATGATACATCCTTTATTCTCTCAGAGGAAAGTGGTACAGAGTTTTATCTATTGACTGATACTGCTACAACGGATGCAGACAGACCACAAGAAGGAGATTTAGTTTATCACCCGATTCTATCCAGAATGTTTGAAGTTAGTTTCGTAGACCATGACGATCCGTTTTACCAACTCGACAATAATCCTGTTTATAAGTTGAGATGCAAACAATACGAATATAGTCACGAAGAAATTGACACAGGTATTACTGCGATTGATGCGCTTGAAGATGATTTACAAAAAGATTTACTAGAATATCAATTTACTTTGGAGCAATCCTCTGCTGTTAACGAAAGCATTAGATTGGAACGTCTAGCTTTAGGAGAATTGTTAGTATTAGATGGAACAGATAGTTCATCTACGGATGCAACTGACAATGTTCTTATGGAGAACGATTCAACCTCTGTTGGTGAGAGTATACTGCTTGAAGCTGGTGGGTCGGATACTGAAGATGCGTCATACTTAATACAGGAAGATATTATTACTGGTGACTATTCACAAGATAAAACTGCACAAAATGAATTATTTGATCAACTGGACGATAATGTTCTTGATTTTTCAGAGACTAATCCGTTTGGAGATGCTGGGAGCACATAATGTTAGGACAACAATTCTACCATGAAACTATGCGAAATGTGATTGTTGCATTTGGTACTTTATTTAACAATATACATATGGTTCGCAAAAACAATAGTGGAACTATCGTACAAACGATGAAAGTTCCTCTTGCGTATGGGCCAAGACAAAAGTGGTTGCAACGACTAGACCAAGATCCAAGTCAGGACAGCAAGGTTGCGATTACCCTACCACGATTGGGATTTGAGATTCAAAATCTGTCTTACGACACCTCTCGAAAATTAAATCGTGTACAAAAATTTAGAAAGGTTAAATCAAGTGATTCTAGTAGGCTAGACTCACAATATATGCCTGTTCCTTATAACTTGGACATCGAATTATATGCAATGGCCAAACAGTCTGATGATGCACTTCAGATTGTCGAGCAGATACTTCCTTACTTTCAACCTGATTATACTTTGACAATTAAAGATATGACGGACATGGGAATTAAAAGAGATGTTCCGATTGTACTCAACAGTATTAGTTACGAAGATAACTATCGGGGTGAGTTTACAGAAAGACGAGCAATCATATACACGTTAAGTTTCACATCAAAGTTTTATTTATATGGGCCTGTTACATCACAGGGCGTCATCAAGACAGTTCAAGTTGATCAGTATACAGACCTACCAGATGCTTCTCCCAAACGAGAACAGAGATACACTGTTACACCAAATCCAACATCTGCTGAAGCAGATGATGATTTTGGATTTAATGAAACAGCGTCTTTCTTCCAAGATGCGAAAGAATTTAATCCCGAAACTGGAGATGATGATACATCAACTAGTTCTAGTACAATTGGATAAAAATGAAAGACGTTGCGAATGTTATCGATGAGGCTCTTGGTATTATCGACCCTGTAAAAAAAGAGATGTCTATGGCAACTCATAAAACTATTATTCCAAGACCTACAGAAAATTTAGAAGACCTTGATGCAGACTACAAGTATCAACGAGAAAACTTTTACAATCTAATTGAAAGAGGAACGGACGCAATCGATGGTATTCTAGAGATTGCAAAAGAATCAGACCATCCAAGAACGTATGAGGTTGCTGGTAATCTAATTAAACAGGTTGCAGAGGTCGCAGAGAAACTTGGTGACTTGCAAGAGAAAATGAAAAGACTGAAGGAAGTACCTAACACCGCACCGAAAAATGTAACCAATGCACTCTATGTCGGTTCGACTGCTGAATTGCAAAGGATTTTGCAAAATGATGCAAAACGTTAATAACTATCTAGGTAATCCCAATCTAAAGAGAGCCAATGTACCTGTTGAATGGACAGAGGAACAGATAGAGGAATACACACGATGTATGAAAGACCCTCTGTACTTTGTTGAAAATTATATACGAATTGTCTCTCTTGATGAAGGATTAATACCATTTAAGTTATATGACTTTCAGAAGGAAATGATTGGTACATTTCATAAAAATCGTTTTACAATTTGCAAACTTCCAAGACAATCTGGTAAATCAACAACAATTATTGCGTATCTTCTGTACTATGTCTTATTCAATACCAATGTTAGTGTTGCGATACTTGCCAACAAAGCAGCGACCGCTAGGGACTTATTAGGACGGTTACAACTCGCTTATGAACACCTTCCTAAGTGGTTGCAACAAGGAGTAATGACTTGGAACAAAGGTAGTCTGGAACTGGAGAACGGTTCTAAGATACTTGCATCGGCTACATCTGCAAGTGCAGTTCGTGGTGGTTCTTACAATATTATATTTCTAGACGAGTTTGCATACGTTCCTTATAATTTTGCAGAACAATTTTTTAGTTCGGTGTATCCTACGATATCAGCTGGTAAAACAACTAAGGTAATGATTGTATCTACACCGCATGGTATGAATATGTTTTACAAGTTATGGACGGATGCAGAGAATGAGAGGAACACATATGTTCCAATTGAGGTGCATTGGAGTGAAATACCTGGCCGTGATGAGGAGTGGAAGGAGGAAACCATCAAGAATACTTCTCAGGCGCAGTTCAATACAGAATTCGAGTGCGAGTTTCTTGGTTCGATTGATACATTGATTACACCCCAGAAACTAAAAACACTTGCTTATCTAAACCCAGAAAAGTCTCATAAAGGATTGGATATGTACGAATCTCCACAAAAGGATCGGACATATCTCGTAACAGCTGACGTATCAAGGGGTACGTCTAATGACTATTCTGCGTTTATTGTATTTGACATATCGGAAGTTCCTTATCGAGTTGTTGCGAAATATAGGGATAACGAAATAAAACCTCTTATTTTTCCTAGAAAGATATACGATATCGCAAGGGCTTACAATCAAGCATATGTACTGGTTGAGGTTAACGATATCGGAGAACAAGTTGCAAATGCATTACAGTACGATATGGAATATGGTAATTTGATTATGGCATCCATGCGTGGAAGAGCTGGACAGGTTTTAGGCGGTGGGTTCTCTGGTGGTAAGGCTCAAATGGGGGTAAGGACAACCAAATCAGTTAAGAAGGTAGGGTGTTCTAATTTAAAACAGTTAATAGAGGATAACAAACTAATTGTACAAGATTACGACTGTATCAATGAACTATCAACTTTTATTGTCAAAGGTTCATCATTTCAAGCAGATGACGGTTGTACTGATGACTTGGTTGCGTGTATGTTTATCTTTGCATGGACAACAGATCAACAATACTTCAAGGAACTGACAGATCATAACATACGTCAACAGATGTATGGGGAACAACAAGACCAACTCGAGCAGGATATGGCTCCATTCGGGTTTGTGATTGACGGATTAGAGGAAGAAAATGCTGGAAATATAACTGATGAATACGGAACTCGTTGGGCTCCTGTCGTGCGTATCAATGATTCAAACTGGTAATCAGGAAAGAAAAGAGTATTTCGGGTCTATTAGATCATAATCAAGTTTAATCCAACAGTTAGAACAGACGATTCTTGACTTTTCTATAAATTCAATAACGTCTTTGCGACTTTCTTGATTCATACCTTTTCGTTTGGTTTGTTTACGAATCTCTACATCATGGGGGTAGAATTTAAGACATACGGTTTCACTTTCACCACAATGCACACAAGATTCATCAGCAAGATATTCATTTAGCCATGCAACACGTTTGCGATAATTTCTTCTCGCAACCTTCTTTATGGTAGTGCTATATTTTTCGTAGTGTGTGTTTGCCATACTTTTATTTATATGTTTCTGTGCATATAAAAGTATGATTTGTAAAATGGGGTTTTTATAAATATATGCAAAACAAGATAAATATTATTTTAGAGGAGTACTAACATGGGTTTTTTAGTTTCGCCTGGAGTTCAAGTTAAAGAAATTGATTTAACGGGGATCATTCCAGCAGTTGCAACTTCTATCGGTGCGATGGTAGGGCCCTTTGAGAAAGGCCCAGTTTCTTCTGTAACTGATATTTCATCGGAAGAAAATTTAGTAAAAGTTTTTGGTAAACCTAATGCAAATAATTTTGAATGGTGGTTTACTGCAGCTAATTTTCTACATTATTCAGATTCATTAAAGGTTGTTCGTGCAGAATCAGCAATAGTTAATGCAGGCACAACTAGTGGGATTCTTATTCGTGATACCGATCATTATTCAGATTCATTTGCAAGTGGACAAGGTTCTGTTGGTGAGTGGGCTGCAAGGTCTGCTGGTACATGGGGTAACTCAGTTGGAGTTTCTATTTGTGCAACAGCGAATGCATATGAACAGACTGCTATAACCACGACAAGTGGAACAGAAGCTCTTGGACAAACGGATATATCTGTAACCTCTGCAACTTCTATTGCAGTTGGTGACTTAGTAAACTTTGGTGAAAGTGAGGGTTATGAGTATGAAGTGACTGCTAAAAACGCTACGACAAATGTAATCACAGTCAAGTTAAAAGATGATCCAAATGGACAAGGATTACAAAGTCAAATATCTTCAGGTACAAACATTCGTAGACGTTGGAGATGGTATGACCTTTTTGATGGTGCGCCTGGCACATCTGCATGGGCAACACAAAATGGTCGGGGAACTGCTGATGAAATGCACGTTGCTGTTTACGACACAACTGGTGACATAACAGGGTTTGATGCTGATTCAAATGGAGAAAGAACCAATGCGATTATAGAGATATTCCCAAGACTGTCTAAAAACTCAGCTGCAAAAAATGCACAAGGTGGTAACAATTATTATGCTGACGTAATTTACAGAAAGTCAGAATTTGTTTTCTGGATGGATCATAATACAGCTGGTGCAAACTGGGGCACAAACGTAGATGGTGCTGCTGGTACAATCATATTGAACGGAACAGATGGTTCGTCAACAGATGCTGGAGATAATGTTGTTTTTGATCGAACTGATTCTGGTGGTTCAGATGTAGGTGGTAGTGTTACATTGGAAAGTGGTACATCTAGTTTCTCTGTTCAAGATACTCCAACTAAAAATGAACTGTCTGCTGGCACAGATGATTACTCTGTAACAGCAGGAGAGTTAAAGGTTGGTTATACAAAATTTGAAGATACAGAATCATTAGATGTTAACTTGGTCTTAGGTGGCCCAGGCGGAGGTGCTGGTGACAGTTCATCTGCTCAAGACACCCATGTAACCATGATTACGGATATGGTTGAGAAACGAAGAGATTGTGTAGGATTTGTTTCTCCATACAGGGCTGCAACGGTTAATGTAACGTCTACGATTACACAAACAAGTAATGTTAAGACGGCATTTGATTTATGTCCGTCATCCTCTTACATGGTATATGACAGTGCATACAAATATATGTACGACAAATACAATGATGTATATCGGCACGTACCGATGAATGGCGATACCGCTGGACTTTGTGCATATACGGACAGAGTGACCGATCCGTGGTACTCGCCCGGCGGTTATAATCGAGGTAACGTAAGAGGTGCAATTAAACTATCTTACAATCCAACTAAGGCTGATAGAGACATTCTTTATCGTGCGAGAATTAACCCAATAGTTAACTTTCCGGGCCAAGGTGTGGTATTGTTTGGTGATAAGACTGCACTTACAAAACCAAGTGCGTTTGATAGAATTAATGTTCGTAGACTGTTCTTGGTTCTTGAAAAAGCAATCGCAACTGCAGCTAAATACCAACTCTTTGAGTTTAACGATGAATTTACAAGGGCACAGTTTAGAAGTATGGTAGAACCTTTCTTGAGAGATGTTCAAGGTCGTAGAGGTATTACAGATTTTACTGTCATATGTGATTCATCAAACAACACAGGATTTGTCATAGACAGAAACGAGTTTGTTGCAGATATGTACATCAAACCTGCTAGGTCAATTAACTTTATAACACTAAACTTTATCGCAACACGAACTGGTGTCGCATTTAGTGAAGTTATTGGTCAATTTTAACAAGGGTTAGGAGAATAATATGGCAACTATAGACGATTTTAAAGCGAACCTAATTGGTGGTGGCGCTCGTGCGAACCAGTTCAGAGTCACGATTACTCCACCGCCTGGTATTGCAATTGGACTAGACGTTAGGAGAACATCATTTCTTTGTAGTGCGACAAATATGCCAGGCATGACGCTTGGTGAAGTTCCAGTTCCTTTCAGAGGAAGAAGCATTTATATAGCTGGTGATAGACCAGAATTTGAAGTATGGACAACTACTTTTTACAACGATACGGACTTTATGATTCGTACCGCAATGGAACGATGGAACAATGGTATCAATGATTTAAGAGAAAATACAGGTGTTATTGCTCCTGCTGATTATCAAACTGATTTATTCGTTGAACAATTAGACAGGGATGATACAGTTCTAAAAAGTTATATTTTTAAATCTGCGTTTCCATTGACGATTGCACCTGTTGAATTAGCATCTGCAACTGTAAATGAACTTGAAACATTTGACGTTACTTGGAGATATCAACACTTTGAAGCATCTGGTGTGAACTTCTAAATTATAACCTACTAAATAATACAACATAGTAGGAGTTATTATGGCTGAACTTTTTGGATTCCGTTTTGAAAGGATGAAAGATGTTGGGGGAGAGAAATTTACTCTCCCAGCACCTGATGATGGCACTGTAGAAATTGCAGGCGGAGGGTTCTTTGGTCAGGTTTTAGATACCGATGGTAGAGAACGAACTGAACAGGATTTAGTTCGTAGGTATCGTGACATTGCACAACAACCCGAATGTGATTCTGCAATCGATGATATTGTCAACGAAGGTATTGTCGCAAATGAGATGTCTCAAGCGGTATCCATCGTTTTAGACAGACTACCTTATCCCTCCAAGATTAAAAAGAAAATCACCGAAGAATTTGATGAGGTTCTTAGACTTCTTGATTTTGATGTCAAGGGCCATGACATCTTTCGCAGATGGTATGTTGATGGAAGAATGTTCTTTCACAAAGTTATTGAGAAACAATCTCCACGAAAAGGTATTCAAGAATTAAGATACATTGACCCAAGTAAAATTAAAAAAGTTAGAGAAGTTAAGAGAGAGCTCAAATCGGGAACAAGTATAGATTTAATAAAGAAAGTTGATGAATATTATTTGTATAATGATAAAGGTATTGCAAGTTATGGAACTTCTGAGGGAATAAAAATTGCACCTGACAGTATTAGTTATTGTCCGTCTGGTGTAATTGATCAGAACAAGGGACACGTTCTTTCTTATCTGCACAAAGCAATCAAACCTGTTAACCAGTTACGCATGATTGAAGATGCATTGGTTATCTATCGTATAGCAAGAGCTCCCGAAAGACGTATCTTTTATATCGATGTTGGTAATCTGCCCAAGGTAAAGGCCGAACAGTATCTTAAAGATGTGATGAATCGTTATCGTAACAAATTAGTTTACAATTCATCAACTGGTGAAATACGAGATGATCGTAGTCAGATGAGTATGTTGGAAGACTTCTGGTTGCCTCGTAGAGAAGGTGGTCGAGGAACAGAAATTACAACTTTGCCAGGCGGTTCTAACTTGGGTGAGATTGATGACCTTGTTTATTTCCAGAGAAAATTGTATCGTTCACTGAATGTACCAATTTCTCGTATGGAAGCTGAACAGGGATTCAGTCTTGGACGGTCAACAGAAATTACAAGAGATGAACTAAAGTTCACCAAATTTGTACAACGGTTGCGTAAAAAGTTTACTGCACTGTTTACAGATGTACTTAAAACACAACTCATACTCAAGGGTGTTATTACTCTTGAAGATTGGTCAAACATTAAAGAGCATATACAATATGACTTTTTACAGGACGGACATTTTGCAGAACTCAAGGAAGCAGAACTTCTGAAAGACCGATTAGAAGTTTTACAAACAGTAGAGTCTTATGTCGGTACATTCTTCAGTAAGAAATGGATTCAGAAGAACGTACTAAGTATGACTGAAGCAGAAATTGATGAAATGCAAGATGAAATAAATAAAGAATCTGGAATGGATCCAGAGGATGGCGGAGTCGATGTTCCAGATAGCACAGATGGTGTTACGAGGTATCCTCAAGTCGATGGTGCGCCGATAGACCCTGATGACCCAGCGGGAACTGGTAACGGTAACGGAAACGGAAATGGAGATTATTAATGAGCATTAAAGATTTAGTAGACACATTAGTTAAGGATAGTCACCTTGAAGCAGAAGATGCTTTTAAGAGTTCGATGGCTGATAAGGTTGGAGCTGCACTAGAAATCAAACGGCAAGAAGTTGCGAATAGTTTTGTTAAGAGTGCTCCAAAGGCGGAAGAAGATGCCGAAGAAGTTTGAACAGGTTTATAATCCTGTCTTGGAAAAGGACGAGCATAAGAAATCTAAGGAGTATAAAAAGTTATCTCCCAAGATGAAGAACGCTGTTGACGATATTTTCAAGAAAATGGATGCGAAACCTTCAGATTTCCTAAATACTTTTGAGAAAACTATTACAATGATTTCTAAAAAATATAAAGTTCCAGAGAAAGAGCTCATGGGTTACTTTGAAAAAGAGATATTGGCAATTTAAGGAGAGATTATAATGGCTTTTGCAACAAGAACATTAAGAGATACTGCAATGGGAAGCGTATCTGGCGCTGTAGGTGGAATAGTGACCGTCTTAGTTAATATTGATAATGATACAACTACAACAAATGCTATCCTAGATGCAAGTGCTCTGGACGGTCATGCAAACGGAGCTAAATTACACATCAAAAGACTTTGGTGGGGTTTAGTACAAGGAACTGCTAATGATGATACAGGTCATGCTGCAATTATTGAACAGGGTGATTCAGATGTAACATTAATTGACCTTGCTGGAAGTGGACATTATGATGGTTCTGCTGGGTTGATTAAATCTAATGCAACAAATACTGGCGCAACCTCTGGTGATATGGAACTATCTTGTCAAGGTACATCAGGTTTTATACTGATTGAGTTTGTTAAAGATGAAAATTATACTGCATA
>ERZ651768.1408-NODE-1408-length-17606-cov-22.145701_pt1 | contig 17606 bp, 14 predicted proteins | sample MGYA00514754_ERZ651768 | MGnify/ENA metagenome assembly ERZ651768
TGAAGAAGTACTACCGTTTTTCGAAAACAAAAGTGGGACAACGAAGAAAGTGACACCGAGACTGATGAAACAATCAGCAAGATTGTTGACAAAAAAACTCGTTTCATACCACCGAAAATGGAAAAAATCAGTAACATAGCCAAAAACTACACGATCAATCAGGTTTCCAGCAGCACCAGGTAAAACGAAGGCCAGTCCGGAGCGTGTAAAAAAATCCAAATCATTCCAGTAGCGTGTCTGATAATAGAGCATTGCCGCAACAGCCAGCAGAGAAACTCCAACTAACAGCGGAATTCTAAAAAAATCGGAAAAGTCTGCCAAAAAACTAAAACTTACTCCTGGATTTTGTACGTGGGTCAAGTCGATGAAATTTGCCAACAGCTCAGTGGTTTCATATAGAGGCACGTTAGCCCTGATCCATATTTTTGAGCTTAGATCCAATCCAAATAAGAGGATCATTAATATCCAATTTAACCTGAAAGAAGGCGATGAAACGGTTACAGAAAGACTCAAGAAGCTCACTCCGCAGAAGAAAATAAATCCGTTATTCTAACAGGCTTCTGTTCATGAAGCTGCATATCCCTGATTACCACCTTGTCATCAGACAACTCATCCGGAAAGAGAAGAATCGCTTTTGCTGCACCAGATTCATGAGCCTGCTGCATCATTTTTTTCATTTTTTTCATACTAAAATTACAATCCACAGTCGAGCCCTGCAGGCGCAACTCTGCAGCGATTTTCAAAGCAGTTCCTATCTGTTCATTGGCAAAAGGAATGATTGTGTAATCCAATTTTCTGGGCAACTCTGGAAAGCGTTCCAACTCTTTCAGTACGTCTAAAACAACGACATCTCCAAACCCAAATCCAACTGCGGGTACAGTTTCACCGCCATAAGTTGAAAGTAGCGAATCGTAACGTCCACCGCCGCAAATAGCGCGGTGTTGTTTTTCAGGACTGTTGACCTCAAAAACTGCACCTGTGTAATAAGATAGTCCTCTCACGATGGAAATGTCAAATTGCAGATAATTCTTGTATCCTGCTGTTTCCATCAGTTTCATTAAATGCTGAAGTTCCTCTATACCCTCAGTGTTTTTCAAGTTTTCTCTTAATTCCTCCAGGTCAGATTTTGACAGATATTCATTTAACTGCCCCACCTGCTTAGTTGTCATTCTCATCTCTTCCAACATTTTTGACAGTGCTTCCGGAGGAATTTTATCACGTTTGTCCATGATTACCATCACTTCGCTATGCAGTACCTGCGGCACATTTATCTGACTTAGAATCGCATTTAAAATCCGCCGGTCATTGATAAAAACGCGAAAATCATTTGTAGAAAGTCCCATTGACTCGCAAGCAGAAATCAACAGCATCAAAATTTCAGCTTCTGCCACCACCTCATGTTGTCCAATAATATCTGCATTCCACTGAAAATGCTCACGCCGCCGCCCTTTTGTCATGCGTTCGTAGCGAAAACACTGCGGCATGGAAAACCACTTAATCGGAAAGGATAATGATTTTTCTTGCTGAAGAACCAGGCGGGCCAGTGAAGGTGTCATTTCCGGACGCAAACTTAAGCGTCTTCCACCTTTGTCTTCAAAACTGTAAAGCTGCTTACTGATTTCATCACCAGTTTTGCGGACATAAAGCTCCTCATGTTCCAACACACAAGTGTCATATTCCTCAAAACCTGCTTGTTCAGATACATTGCGCCACACTTCAAATAACCAGTTACGCAGACGCATTTCATCCGGAAAGAAATCACGTGTACCCTTGACAGGTTGTAAATCAATCATATTCGATGTTCTTCTGTGGCCTGTTTATGAAATGAGAACCTGTAATTCGATTCTGTTTAAGAATGAAAAGCCAGTTCTGGAATTATTTTAAAATCATCCCATGCCAGTGGCATTGCTGCACGATTTCGTAGGAGGTAAGACGGATGAAAGGTCGGAAGCATGGTCCATTTCTCATATTGCATTATCCTACCGCGTACCTTGGTAATTCCCGGCAGATCTGGAATCAGTGTTTTTGTCGGTACATTTCCCAGTGTGACAATTAATTTTGGATTCAGTAATTCAATTTGCTGCTTTATGATTGGGAGGCAACATGAAATTTCTGCTGGAGTTGGATTCCTGTTCCCAGGAGGTCTGCATTTTACTATATTGGTAATGTAAACATCTGCACGGTCAATTCCTATGGTGTTGACCATCTTGGTCAACAATCTACCAGCACGCCCGACAAATGGTTCACCCTGTGCGTCTTCGTCTGCTCCTGGGCCTTCTCCGATAAACATCAATGTTGAGTGTGACAAACCACTGCCAAAAACCAGATTTGTCCTTGTTTTACTCAATGCACAACGTTGGCAGGATTTGTACTTTTCCGCCAACTCTGAGAGCGAGGCGATTTTATTTTCTTTTTCTTGTTGAGGTATAATTTGGGGAAAGGCCTCTGTTACAGTTTGTTGTTTTGCCAAGGACTTTCTTTCCTGAAAATTTGCAATACCTGTTGATGGAGGAAATACGCTGGGATTTGTATTTTCGTGTTGAGTGTTTGCTGCAGACTCCGTTTGTGCTGAAAACGAAAAGAGATCTACATGCTGTTCATCTGCAACTACAGTTTGTGAAACCACCATCCCCTCCAATCCTCTGAGCAGCCTCCTCAGTTCAACCTTGGGCATAGCTTCAATATTCAGGTAGTCGACTCCTTTTTTATGAAGAGACTGCAATTGATTTTCTAACTGCAGCAGCAAGGTCGGAAAGTCCAAAGTTCCTCCTGTTAGGAAAGGCTTTTAATTAACTGCAGCTTTCATTAGAGAGCGGCAAGAATACGAGACAGGTTTGATAATACTTTTCTCGAATTTAACAAAAAAAATGGTTTTGATCATTTTATACTTTGTTGTTTACTCATAAAATGTAGCGACTCAAATCCTGATTTTTCAACAAGTCTGAGAGTCGACTCTGAATATATTCCGGAGTAATAGAAATTTTTTGCTCCTTCAAATCAGGAGCGGTAAAACTGACTTCTTCAAGCAACTGTTCCATAACGGTATGCAGCCGGCGCGCCCCGATGTTTTCCGAATCCTCGTTAATTTGGCAGGCAATTTCTGCAATAGTATCAATGGCATCTTTGGTAAATTCCAATTCAACACCTTCTGTTTTCATTAAGGCTGTATATTGCACAATCAGTGCATTTTTTGGTTCTGTCAGAATCCGCACGAAATCATTTTTACTGAGTGCTAGCAGTTCAACACGAATAGGAAAACGCCCCTGCAATTCCGGAATCATGTCAGATGGTTTTGTGAGATGAAAAGCGCCTGCGGCAATGAACAGGATGTGGTCAGTTTGAACAGGACCATGTTTGGTGTTTACTGTGGAGCCTTCTACAATCGGCAGTAAATCCCTCTGTACACCCTCTCTGGAAACGTCAGGTCCCTGTGAGTGACCACGGCGCGATGCAACTTTGTCTATTTCATCCAAAAATACGATTCCACTTTGTTCAACACGAGCTACAGCTTCACGGGACACTTCATCCATGTCGATCAGTTTACTGACTTCTTCCTGTTGTAAAATATTTCGTGCATCTTCAATGCTGACCCGGCGGCGCTTTGATTGCTTGGGCATCATATTTGAGAGCATATCGCGAATATTCATATCCATGTTGTCATTCATGGAAATCGGCATAAATTCCATGACTGTCCCTGAAGGTCGCTCGGAAACATCCAGTTCAACCATTCGCTTGTCCAAAACACCGGAACGAAGCTTTTTGCGAAATTTTTCCCGCGTCGGATTTGTTGAAGAATCTTCCTTAGCAGCATCTTTCTCACTTTCCATGGGAGGCAGCAGTAAATCAAGCAAGCGTTCCTCAACCATTTCTTTAGCTGCTTCCTGTTTCCGCTCCATTTGCTCCTGATTCACCATATTGACTGAATAATCCGTCAAATCGCGAATCATCGATTCAACATCACGCCCCACGTAGCCAACTTCAGTAAATTTAGAAGCTTCAACTTTCACAAAAGGAGCATTGACCAACCTCGAAATACGACGTGCAATTTCAGTTTTACCAATGCCGGTTGCACCGATCATGATGATATTTTTTGGTAATATTTCGTCTTTTAAATCATCATCAAGCTGCAGGCGTCTCCAACGATTGCGCAGAGCAACCGCCACGGCCTTTTTTGCATCAGTTTGACCGATGATATAACGGTCTAGGGCAACAACCGTTTCTTGCGGTGTCATGTTGAGTTCAGGGGAAGATTTCATGTGGCTAAAATTTCAATTCTTCATAAGTAATATTTTCGTTTGTGTAAATACAAATTTCGGCGGCAATTTTCATAGATTTTTCAGCAATTTTTCGGGGGCTGAGTTTTGTATCCATCAGTGCTCGGGCAGCCGCAAGAGCATACATTCCCCCGGAACCAATGCCGATCAGTCCGTCATCCGGCTCAATCACATCACCATTTCCGGAAATAATAAGTGATGCTTCCGCACTGGAAACTGCCAGCAGGGCTTCGAGGTTTCGCAGCATTTTATCGGTACGCCACTCCTTGGCCAGTTCAACGGCTGAACGCAGCAATTTCCCGTTGTACTGTTCCAGTTTTTCGTCGAATTTTTCAAAGAGAGTAAAGGCATCGGCAGTTGAACCGGCGAACCCGGCAATTACCTTGCCGTCAAAGGTGTTGCGCAATTTACGGGCAGAAGGTTTCATGATGGTTTTTTGCATGGAGATTTGTCCGTCTCCGGCCATCACAACACGATTGTTCTTACGTACACAGAGAATAGTTGTCATAAGATTTAAATTGTTCTGTAATTATGCATTTATGATGTATATGATAGCAGTTGAGAAGATTTTGTCCAGACGAGAGATAAATACTTCACGGATACTGATTACCGAACAGGTCGTCATTTGTCTGGTAAAGCGAGATAATAAGCCGCAACATAATTGTATCCGCTCCAGAGAGAAATTGCCGTAGAAATCCAGAGAAGAATGACTCCAACCTCATGGCAGGGGATGCCGATTGTGGGGTAATGGATAATGAGGAAACCCACAGCAAACATTTGAGATATTGTTTTGATTTTTCCTCCTGAACTGGCTGATATTACGACTCCTTCTGCAGCTGCTATGGAGCGTAAACCATTGATAATAAATTCACGGGAAATGAGAAGCACCGTTAATAACGCAGGTGCTCTTCCCATTGCTACCAATAAAACCAACAGGGAACCAATCAATATTTTGTCTGCCACAGGATCCAGTAATTTCCCAAGTTTGGTAGCTTGCCCCTGATGTCGAGCAAGCACACCGTCCCAATAGTCGGTTAGGCACGCGAAGACAAAGATCAGCCAGCTGCTGAATAAAATCCAGTGCTCATCTTTTCCAACTACCATACCTGCATAAATAAAGGGTACCAATGCAACCCGTAATGTGGTTAAATGATTGGCAGTAAGCCACTTGGAAAAAAAAGCAATCATAAAATAATTTTCCTGTATTGAGTTATTTCGTCCAGAGTGTATAATGCCCGTGATCAGGGAAAAAAGCAATTTACCTTTCAGAGTGAACGAATTTTGTGAAGTCACTATCGGGATCTCAAGCTAACACAAGAGTCTCCAAAATACTTTATTGCTTATGCGCTTTACAATTATAGGTTGGAATTTCAGGAAAACACCTGTCGAAGTTAGGGATAACCTCGTTTTGACTCCTGATCAGCAAGTTGAACTTGGGCACCAGCTAAGCAACCGCTTCAACTTGGGTGGTATTGCAATTCTCAGCACCTGCAACCGCACCGAGTTTTTCCTTGTCAATGCGGAACAGCAGTTGGATCAAATCATCGAGATGCTCGAGAAGTATTGGAAACTTTCCGAACTGCGGGAAAGTGTCTATATAATCCATAATTTAGATGGAGTACGGCATCTCTTCCGAGTTGCATCGAGTTTAGACTCCATGGTGTTGGGAGAACCTCAAATTCTTGGGCAGCTGAAAGACGCATTTCAGTCTTTCAATGAGGCAGACCTGACGAGAAAACTGCTTCACCACCTTTTTACTCGTGCTTTTTCTACCGCCAAGCGGGTCCGTACTGAAACCACGGTTGCCAGTAACGCGGTTTCTGTTAGCTATGCTGCAGTAGAACTGGCAAAGCATATTTTTGAGGATCTTTCAAAACAAACTGTAATGGTTATCGGGGCCGGTGAAATGGCAGAATTGGCAGTTCGTCATCTCATGCGCAGCGGAATATCACAGCTGTTTATGACCAACCGGACTTTTTTAAGTGCAGCAAAACTTGCAGAAAAATTTCAGGGATTGGCCGTACCATTTGAGCATCTTGAGAGGCATCTTCATCAAGCAGATATTATCATCAGTTCGACTGGAGCCCGTGATTATATTATCACTCCCAAAATGGTTAAGCACTGTTTGTGTCAACGTAGAGGTGGTTCAATGTTCTTCATCGATATTGCTGTGCCGCGTGATATAGATCCTGAAATCAATGAGTTACCTGGAACTTTTTGTTACGATATCGATGATATGCAATCTCTTGTTTCTCAAAACCAGGAGGAGCGAAAGAAGCAGTCTGTTAAAGCAGAGGGAATTATTGAGAATGAAATACTGGAGTTGGAACTCTGGTTCAAGTCTCTCTCCGCTGTGCCGACAATAAGAAGTTTGCGAAAAAACTTCCATTCCGTGGCTGAAGAGGAAATGAAAAAGTCCTTTCGTCTCTTGAAAAAAATACCTGAGTCTGAGCGCAAAGAAGTAGAGCAATTGGTGCACAGGCTGGTTCACAAACTTTTGCATGATCCATCACGGAACCTCAAGGAAATTGCACATGATGAAGATGCTCACCTCTACCTGGAATCTGTGAAAAAAATATTTGATTTGAGTCCAGTTCAGGCAAATCTACAAGAGGCGCCAGAAAAACATCACAGACTTAAAGTAGTAAAATCCTGACAAATGCCCAAGGCTTCGCCAAGCGAAACAAAGAAATCCAGCTTAATAATTGCAACTCGAGGAAGTGTACTTGCTCTCTGGCAAGCAGAATGGGTGCAAAAAAGGATACTTGAGAAGCGTCCTGAAATTTCTGTTGAATTATTAATTCTAAAAACCACCGGTGACCGTATTCAGGACCGTCCGCTTTCAGAAGTAGGCGGCAAGGGACTCTTCATCAAAGAATTGGAAAACGTTCTGCTTGACGGAAGTGCAGATTTGGCCGTGCACAGCATGAAAGACGTGACCAGTTTTTTTCCTCAAGGGCTTGAGATTTCTGTGATTGCGGAGCGGGAAGATCCAGGAGACGCTTGGATTTGTCCAAAATTCGGCAGCATCGATAATATTCCTCAAGGTGCAGTTGTTGGAACAAGCTCATTGCGGCGTGCTTCTCAATTGAAGCATCATCGACCGGATTTGATTGTTCGGAGTTTACGTGGAAATCTGCAAACGCGGCTCAGAAAACTTGACCAAGGAGAAGTAGATGCTGCCATTTTAGCAGTTGCAGGATTAAAGCGGATCCAGCTGAAAAAGCGAATTACTGAAGTTCTGCCTATGGAATGGATGCTTCCTGCAATCGGTCAGGGTGCAATCGGCATTGAAACGCGAGTGGGAGATGAGGCAACACTGAGTCTGATTCAGCACCTCAATGATTCACATACCTGGGACTGTTTGCTGGCTGAGCGTGCTTTATTGTCTGAACTGGAGGGTAATTGTCAGCTACCTTTGGCAGGATATTGCGTCCTAAACGGAGAGGAGCTGTTTTTACGTGCTGCAATTGGGGATCCTGAAGGTAAAACTATTTTGCGCTGCGAAGGAAGTGCTCCACGTCAAAATGCTGAGAGACTTGGAAAAGATGTCGCACATTCATTGCTGAAAAATGGTGCTGGTGAACTTTTACGAAAGGCAGTTTCCACAGCACATATTGAGTTTTGAACTCGCTCTTTGTCTGTTTCTTCTTCCGCGGGAGTAACTATCATGGTTTTATATGCCTGACTTTCTTGTGATTCATGCTGGACCTGCCCTTGAACAGATTAGGAAGCGGTAAACTGGTATTTCAGAGTCTTATAAGTTCCAGGATTCCCTTTTCCACGGGAGTGACGATTTATTATCAGACTGTTAAAACTTTAAATATAATTAACAATATCTATAAACAGAACAGATGGATGCATCCTGGGGAATTGCTGTGATCGGTTCTGGTCCAGCAGGATTTTACTCAGCGGGAGAGCTGTTTCGCCAAGAATCATTTTCTATAAAAGTTGACATGTTTGACCGGCTGCCGACGCCTTTTGGCCTTGTACGCGGAGGAGTTGCTCCAGATCACCAGAAAATAAAATCTGTAACAAAAATCTACAGCCGAATTGCAGAAAATCCGAACTTCAGATTTTTCGGTAATGTGGAATTTGGCAGGGACATTTTCCAGTCTGATTTGCTGGATCACTATGACGCAGTTATTTATTCGGTAGGAAGTCCAGCTGACCGTGCGCTGGGGGTTCCAGGCGAGGATTTATCTGGGAGTCACTCTGCAACTGAGTTTGTAGCATGGTATAACGGACATCCTGATTTTAGTAATCATAAATTTGATTTGTCGGTCAAGAACGCATTTGTGATTGGCATGGGCAACGTCGCACTCGATGTTGCAAGAATTCTGGCAAAGACTCCGGAAGAACTGGCTGCAACGGATATTGCCGGTTATGCCCTGGAAGCTCTGCGTGAAAGTCAGCTTGAAAACATCTGGCTGGTGGGGCGCCGCGGTCCATTACAGGCGGCCTTTACACCTTCTGAAGCCAGGGAATTCCTAGAGCTCCGGGAGGCTGAAGCTGTTGTGGAGGGTGGACCTCTGGAATTGGACACTGAAAGTCAGAAAATACTCGAAACTGAGGCCGGCAAGGATACAAAGAAAAACATTGAAATATTAAAGCAAATTTCAGAGAGGGAGGCTTCCGTAAAAAAGAAACGCGTTCATTTCCTCTTTCTTGCTTCACCCGTTGAAATTTCCGGAGAAGGCAAAGTAGAAAAAATCAGTATGGTACGAAATCAACTGGTGAGAAGGGACGACGGCAGTTTGCGTCCTCAAGCTACTGAGAAAAAAATTGAAGAAGATGCAGGACTGGTTTTCCGTTCAATCGGTTACCTTGGAAAACCGCTTGCGGATCTGCCTTTTGATCATAAATCCGGAACTATACCCAATGAATGCGGACAGGTGAAAGATCCGGAAAACGGGAATTCTTTCCGGTGCCGTGAATATGTTGCCGGCTGGATTAAGCGGGGTCCAAGCGGTGTGATTGGTACCAACAAGCAGGATTCCGTTGAAACCGTACATCGCATGCTGGAAACTTTTCAGGCGGAAAAAATGGAACCAGGTCAATATATAACGGTTCCGGACATTGTATCTCTGCTTGAGTCAAGAAAGATTGAATATGTTTCATTTGCAGACTGGAAGCTGCTGGATGCACATGAAACAGAAGCAGGTCAAGCAGAAGGGCGTCCCAGACTAAAGCTAACCTCAATTGCTGAAATGCTGGAAATAATCCGTCAAAAAAGATAGACCGCTAGAGTTTTAACTGTCAACACCAACCGCATCTGTCACAGAGTTGAAACCGTCTTTCTTCAACAATTTTTCCAGTTCCCGTTTAATTTTGTTGACGAGTCCGGGCCCTTCATAAATCAGTGCCGTGTAAATTTGCACTGCCGATGCGCCAGCCCTTATTTTTTCGTAGGCATCTTTGCCTCTAAATATGCCGCCCACACCAATAATCGGCACCTCCTTCCCCAATTCCTGGAACAAGTTCCGGATCACCTCTGTACTACGTTTCCGCAGCGGTTTCCCGCTCAGGCCTCCGTTTTCATGCCGATATTGACTTTTTAGTTCAGGACGCTCTACAGTTGTGTTTGTTGCAATCACACCTTGAATGGAAAACTGCTGAATGGCTTGAAGACTGTTCTCCAATTCTTCCTGGTGCAGATCAGGAGCTAGTTTAACCAGCAGAGGCGTGTTCCGGAGATGATTCTGGTCAAGTTTGTCACGCCGGGCACAGACAGAGTCAAGTAAACCGTGCAGCGCGTCTTTTTCCTGTAGATTTCGCAAATCTTCAGTGTTTGGTGAACTGATATTGATAGTGAAATAATCTGCAAAAGGATGGAGAGTACTTAGAGCAGATACATAATCTTCTGCAGCTTTGTCCAGAGGAGTATCTTTGTTTTTTCCAATATTTATGCCAAGTATTCCTGATGAAATGTTTGCCGGATAATCGCTGGAATCTTCAAAAAAACTAGCCTCTTCAGGCTTAATTATTTTTGTCCTAGAGACTAATCTTTCTGCCATTTTCCAGGCACCCTGATTGTTGAAACCCATGCGGTTGATCAAAGCATGATCTTCAAGCAGGCGGAAAAGCCGGGGATGCGGATTCCCGGATTGCGGAAGCGGAGTAACAGTGCCGATTTCCACAAAACCAAAACCGAGGGCAAATAATACAGGATGTATCCGTCCGTCTTTATCAAAACCTGCAGCAAGTCCGACTGGATTTTGCAGAGTACTGCCAAAAAGCCTGCTGCGCAAAACAGTGGATTCCTCACGGAATTGCCAGCGTAAAAATGCAAGTAATCCTGGAATCCTTGAAATGCTTTCAATGCTTGAAAGCATCCGCTCGTGTGCGGTTTCCGCGTCACCCGTAAAAAAGAGTGGCCGTAGTTGTCGAAAAATAAAATCAAAGGGTAGCTTCAATTTTCTTCCCATGCTTCAGATTCAAAGGCTTGAAGTTTAGCTTCGGCATCCCGCCAGCTGCCTTTCGGTAAATTTGCTTTGCGACACAGTTCATCTAGAAAAGTGAGGCGGTCCCAGTCTTGTGAAACTGCAACTTCCGGTAAAAAAAGTCCTCCGTAAGATCCTTTATTAATCAGCAATCCGTGTTTTCCAACTTCCACATCTTCAGGGTTCATGGGGGTCATCGGTGAGAGCACATTTATTTCAATGAGCAGGTCCGGTAATTCATCGAGTGTCACCGGAGGAAAACGTGAATCATTTACCGCGGATGAAATTGCGGTTTTCGCAACGGCCTCGATTAAGGGGTAGCGTGCTTCAGTCTGTCCGATACATCCACGCAAATTCCCGGAATCTAATTTTCTCAGCGTCACGAATACCGCCCGTTTTTCGAGCAATTCAGGAGTTTCAGTTGTAAATTCAGTTCGTTTTTCATTTTCCAGAAAATTTTCCAGTGATTCTCGCGCAACTTGCAACAGTCTGTGCCTGCTTTCAGCAGAGTATTGAACAGTCATCTGGTCTCGGGTGTCTATGATCAAGGTAGTGATGAATATTAAGAAAAGTGTAGCATAAATTTACGGATTTGAAAAAAAACCTCAGTAATTTTTTTTTGACTTATAGACTTCAGCTTTTATGATGCGTGCTAGGGAGGGTTTATCTATTAGTCAGCTATGTTAGGTTCCTTGCTACAGATGTGAAAACGAACAGGGGGATTGGTCATTATCAGCAGTTCCCTTCTTTTGCTTTAAGATGAGCTTAAAAGGGGTAGACAAAAGATTATTTATGTTCATGTGCAATTTGACAGTAACATTCCCCGCCTTTTATCGACTTCATCCCTGCTCTTCCAGAGCGGTGCGAAGGCTCGACACTCTTTTTATTGACTATCCCCAACATAGATGATTCCAGCAAAAACTTGCCGTTATTTCTGGAAAGTGGATAATAGCGTTTTATAAGTCTAATTTATTTCAGAATGGATAAAATGAGTTTTCAAACTTTAATTTTAACAATTGACGAGCGTCAAATTGCCACACTCACCCTTAACCGTCCGGATGTTCATAATGTACTGAGCCTGGAAATGATCCGTGAACTGCGGAAAGCAGTCGCAGATTTAAATACAAATCAGGAGGTTCGAGCCGTAATTTTGGCTGGTTCTGGAAAGTCTTTTTGCGCCGGAGCTGATTTGCACTGGATGCAGGAAATAGCGGGGCAAAAACGTGAGGACAGAATTGCCGAGGCCACTGAGTTATCAGAAATGCTTGGTGAATTGGATCAGCTCAGCAAACCGTTAATCGGGCGCATCAACGGTTTGTCTTTTGGCGGCGCTGTCGGCTTGATTGCCTGTTGTGATATTGCAGTTGCAGTTGAAGATGCTTTATTTTCACTGACTGAAGTTTTGCTGGGCTTGCTTCCTGCAACAATTTCTCCGTTTGTTTTACGACGGATTGGTGCGTCAAATGCACGGCGTGTAATGTTAAACGCGCATCGGTTTTCTGCAGAGGAAGCGGTTCATTTAGGTTTAATCGCAAAAGCTGTCTCTACTGATAAACTGGACGAGGCTATTGAAAAAGAAATCAAAGAACTGCTGCGCTGCGCTCCGGAAGCAGTTTCTGCTACAAAGCGTCTCATCGCAGAGGTAAGAGAAAAAGAGCCTCAGGACGTACGTAGTGCTACAATTGAAAAGTTGGCAAATGCCTGGGAATCTGAATCTATCAAGGAAGGCATCGATGCCTTTTTCAGCAAACGCAAACCTGCCTGGAATCCTGAAGATTAGATGTCTAGAAAAAATGATTATTAAAGTTGCCCAAATTAACTCAGTATTCCTTTTTGCCGGCTTGATGATCATCCTGCCCGATACAGCCGATGCTGCCAGGCCAGCCAAGTTACCATCTCTGGAGTCACTCTCCTCACCATTGTCCACAGAAAAGAATTTAGCTCCTCCTACCGTTTTTGGTGGTGTAGGCAGAAAATTACCAACCTGGCAAGCTGGCTTTGACTTGCTTTTACTAAGCACACCGCATTACAGAGCATTCCGTAATCGTCTTGAGTTAAGAAATCATGTTTATTGGGGAGAATGGTGGTACAATGACCGCTGGGGAATAAAAGGACTGTTTTCAGAACAATCCTTTCGGATGTTCAGCGCCACTGGAAACCGTTCTGAGTCCAAAACCAGTCATCTGGGAGCCTTGGCAAAAACTCAACATTCACTGACTGATTCCTGGAAGATAAGTGCAGGCCTGGGGGTGGTGAAAACAGAGCTTGCTCTTGGCTCTCAGCTTAAACAAGGCAATTCTTTAGTGACTGAATTCCGGATGGGAATGGAAATGTCCGCCAACTTTTGGACGGAGGTAGGAATCTTGACCATAGACAGTGCCAGCGGAAGCGGTTCTGAAGATCAGCGCCTTGGTTCTACCGGTTATTTGATTGGTTTGAGCTATGGTTTCTGAACTGACTTCAGCATATTAATAATTTAGAACAGGAGATTATGCAGTTACCAAATATAGAGGAAATGTCATCAGAAGAAAAAAAATGGTTTGCATACTCAATTGCCGGAATGGTTGTTGCTGATGGCCGTGCTGATCAGTCTGAAATGAAATTTCTGCGGGAGGCCATAAATTTTTTGGATGACAAAGATGAAATTAATAAACTGATGGCTATCATTAAAAATGCCAAACCTCCGGAAATGAGCCCCCTGGATATAGAGCCAAAGCAGGCCTTCCTGATGCTTAAATATCTTGCGCAGTTGATGGTGGCAGATTCTGATTTGGCTACAAAAGAAATCAGTTTTTTCCTCTTAACGGGAAAATTATTGGGGTTTAACAATGAAATTCTGACAAAACTCTGGAAAAGTGCCCGTTCTCTGCTGGAAAAGGATTTGCCGCAGGGAATTATAGAGACAGGAAAAATAAAGGCTAAAGTGAGTTTGGCTAAAGTTGATGAAAATGGTTTCTCTTTTCGGCTGGGGCAAGCCCTGATGCCAAAAGCAAAAATATCACTTCAGGTCTGTAAGCCTAATTCTTCAGATACGCCGGCAGGAGAAGATGATGAATACTGGGACGATCTTACATGCAGAATGCTCAAGCAGCATCAGGTAAAATACGATGAAGGCTGCTACCTGGTGAAGGCGGCTTTTGAGCAAAAAATTGGATCAAATCACGGAATTTTTCAGATCATTAATCCTGAAATGTATGCTGTAGTTTCAGACGGTGGATATATTGAGACAAAGAAAAATTCAATATTGGGTAGTATCTTACGTTGTTATATCTGCGATAATCCTGAAGTTTCATTCTTTGAACTGCACTCCAAGAGTATGATTGCTGATCCTAATATTTTTGGAATTCTTTCTTATGTCAGGCCTGCAGGTAAGTTGGATTTTTGTGATTTTAATCTCATCCAGGTTGCCTCGTGCTCTGAATGTGGTTTCTCCAGTAATAACAAAGAGCATTTTAACCGTACAAAATCAGAAAAACCAGTGTTTTCTGTAGAAAAGTTTTCCAAAGGCTGGGAAGAGAAAATTGCACCGTTGCTGAAAAAAGCACGGGGGGCAGGAGAAGCATTTTATAGTGAAGATCGAGATATAAAACAGTGTATCCTCTCTTATGATATGGCCGTTGCAACATGTGAACAAATGACCAGCATTGCCACAAATGACCAGCAGAAAGGGTCAGCCCTCCGTAAAGAAGCTTCAATGCTGATGATTCAAGCTGAAATACTGATGGAAAACCAGGACAGGGATGCCGCTGAAGCAAACTTGAAAAAGGTTGTTGATACATTGGAACCCATTTTTGAAAGGCTGAAGGGAGTTGATATGATTCATGTGTGTGTATTATTATTTCAGATTAAAATCTACCTCAATGAATTACAATCCGCCGCACAGTATATGAAATTTATGGACAACTATGATCCAGATGGAAAACTTGAAGAAGGTACTGCAGAGTTTAAGGAACTGAAAGTAAGTTCAGCTAAACTCAAAGCCACATTTGATGATCGTGAATTTCTTACAAAGGAGGCAATGAATCATTTTCATCTGGACGAAGAAGAGTAATGCTAATATGGTTGAACAGGCACGAGACGAACGGGATCAGGCAGGCAGCGGAAATAAAGACAAACTAATCTTGCTGCTTCTCAGAAAAGATTTTCGCAAAAGTTACATGGGGACTTTGGTGGATCGCTTACTGGAGTCAGATGTAACAGTTGCAGTTGATGAAACTAATTACCCGGAAGAAAAGCAGAAAAAATTTCACTGGATTTTGAGCTTCCCAGGAGATCTTCCATTAGGAAAAGCTCCTGATGCTGGCAGTGTCGATTTGATTTTCCGTGTTCCGGGCAGGGCGAAGCTGCAACTGGACAGGCAGCCTTCAAGTGATTCTGAGAAGCTGACAAAATTAATGGGACGCTACAAGGAAGTTCAGCAAACATGTAAAGATCGGGAGAAAAACCCGGTTTTTGTCAAGTTGGCTGTGACTGATGCTGTTTTGCGCCGCGAACAGCAAATGATGCAAAAGTTTGAGGATCTCGTAAGCCGCCTTGAACAAAAAATTGCTCTGGTTGAAAAAACGTACTATCAGGGAATCGGCTACATTCTCAGCACAGCTATTGAGAAAATTACCGGAGTTGCAGTATTAGATAGTCTGATGAAAGGCCTGATTCGCGTGATGATCATTGATGATCTGGATCAGCGCTCCATTGATGGCCTGGTTGATATTAATTTCAGTCGCAAATTTCTTTCTTTTATGTGTACTCGAGAACTTTCAAAAAAGGTTGAGGAGTTTCGCAGCGAACATGCGGAAGACGAGTTTGCAAAAGCCACTATTGGAGACTTCATTTTTAATTCACCAGACTTTGAGAAAGTGGATATTGTCTTTTTTAATTCATGGAAATTCACCGATGACACATTTCCAATAAGAGTTGCTTTGCGTAAAAAAACTATTGTCAGCAAGCAAGAGGAACGTAAAGTTGAGCAGCAAGACCAGGCTGAGGGGGAAATTGCATCTGAAAAGGAAGCTTTAGAAGCACTCAAAGAAAAGTTGCAGGAGGTGATGCATGTTATTCATAAAATGGAAAAATCACATTTTGATGATGAAGATGAATATCAGGTGCAGAATAATACCCGCAAAAGGTTGCTCAAGGATATTAAGATCCGCGAGTTGAAGATTAAGGAACTGAAGCGTCCGGTAAAAGCAGGGGCTGAGGAAAAGATCATCTCTTTTGATATGTTTGAGATCTTCAAAAGCAAGCAGTCCTTTATGGACCGGATGGGAGATAAAGCCGGCTCTATGGGTTTGGGAAAACTTTGGGGCAAACACATGGATACTGATAAACGGTTCAGCTTCAATCAACTCTCTGAAATGGCGCGCGGTCTGGATGAACTTGGTTACGACGCCTTGTGGTATCCGGAATCAACTTCTTACGATTCTTTGTCGTTGGGAGGGTATTTGTTGTCACATAGCGAACGAATAGTGGTCGCGAGTGGAATTGCAAACATTTATGCACGGGACGCATTTACCGCAGTGGCAGGGCACAATTCTCTCAATGCTCTCTATGGGGACCGATTTGTGCTTGGTCTTGGAGTTTCACACCCCCCTCTTGTTAATGGTCGTCGTGGACACGAATACGGCAAGCCGGTTGCCACTATGCGCGCTTATTTGGAGGAAATGACGGCTGCCAAAGTTGATTTGGTGGCTTTGGAGCAAAATGTTGTTCTAGCTGCACTTGGGCCCAAAATGTTGAAATTGTCTCGGGACCTGACGCAAGGCGCCTTGCCATACTGTGTGACGCCGGAGCATACGGCGATGGCTAAGGCAATTCTTGGGTCTGAAAGTTGGCTTTGTGTAGAACAGAAGATTTGTTTCACAGACGATGAAAGTTTTGCTCGTAGAGCGGCATCAAACGGTATGGCCCGATACCTGGCGCTAGAAAATTATCGAAACAACTGGTTGCGTATTGGGTTTACTGAACGGGATTTGGAGGGCGGCGGCAGTGAACGTTTTCTTGACTCGATGGTTCTTTGGGGACCCGAAGACACTATCCGACAAGGCCTGCAGTCTCACTTCGACGCGGGCGCAACTCATGTAGCGATTCAACCACTTGATCCGGAAGGAAAGCTTACGCCTGATTGGCGTGCACTGAAGACGTTTGCACCGGGCTCTTGGTCTTAAAAATTGCGTTTCACCTCCCCCACCTCTGCTATCAAAAGCTTGTGCTTTCCAGTTGAACTGAGTCGGGTCGATTTGACGTTGAGGGCTTGAAATCTCCTGCACGCTCATCTCGGCCCGTTTCGACAAGTTCCGTTTTTGGGTCGCCCGCGATGCCTACTTCTCAGCGAATCCGGCTTGGGCCGAGTGTCAACGTAGGCATTCCCGACAGCTTCTCCCAACGTGCATTTCTTGAGGTGAGTATTGCCTCGTCCCAAGACCGCATGGGCGTGGACGGCGTCGATCAAGCTGAACCCTTCCTTACGGGACAACTCGTAGGCGTTCATCATATCGACTCGATCACCATTCGAGAGGTCAAGCCACCAGACCGAACTGGTGGTGTCCTTATGTTGAAGCTTCTTCCACTGCTCGGCGTGTGCCTTGGTGTCGAAATACCTCCGCTTCCGCTTGCCGTTGATGCTGCCGTCCGCGACCCATCTGAGCCTCCCATTGTGATTGTGCTGTTTGACTACCATCGCCAGACCCACGTTAACGTCAGCACGGAGTTTGTCAATGTCACTGAGTGACACTTTTTAGCGACAGACTTGGACAGTTGTTGGATTTAGCTGACAGTCACTGAATAGGTGAAAGCCCCTTTGAAAGATTGATTATGTTGAGGTTTTTGAGTGTTTAGAAGGCAAAGCGAATCAGTTTTGCATGATGCAATTTCAGTTCTGCATGATGGCTTC
>ERZ651768.1409-NODE-1409-length-17605-cov-9.206641_pt1 | contig 17605 bp, 15 predicted proteins | sample MGYA00514754_ERZ651768 | MGnify/ENA metagenome assembly ERZ651768
TATCTCCGGGGGCAGCACCGTCAGCTGGTTGTCGTTCAGGTGCAGCTCCTTCAGGTTGGTCAGGTCGCCTATCTCGGGAGGCAGCGCCGTCAGCTGGTTCTCGCCCAGCACTAGCCGGTACAGGTTGGTCAGGTTGCCTATCTCGGGGGGCAGCGCCGTCAGCTGGTTGCGGCCCAGCCCTAGTCGGTGCAGGTTTCTAAGGTTGCCTATCTCGGGGGGCAGCGTCGTCAGCTGGTTCTCGCCCAGGAGCAGTGCACTCAGCCAGGTCAGGTCGCCTATTGCGGGAGGTAGCACCGTCAGCCCGGCTGCCGTAAGGTTCAGAATTCCAGAACGGTCTCTAGCTGCAAAGTCTTGTAGCATTTCAGCCTGTCCATAGTAGATTGATATTTTGGCGATACTATATCCGAACCAATGGTCAGGCAACAAAAAAGGCCGCGTAAGCGGCCTTGAGTTTGTCTGGGGCCTCCGATGACAGACCTACGACTCCCAATGCCCCAGTGCCTTTCTCATAGCTATATTGTCGTTTACTGGTATAACTTCTGTTTCGCCGATTAGCATGTGCGAACGCAGTAGGGTCACCACGTTCAAATCACAACGCCTGCAATCCCTATCCCGCTCGGGATTATATGACTGGCCACAGCCGGATATAACCAGAACCAAGACTATCGTAAGAGCGAGTGTTAGGAGTCGCCTGGGCCACATTTTACATATAGGTAACCGCGTAGACTACCGCTCCTCATTCACAGAGACAACTGTGGGTAATTTAGGATCTGGATTCTGACTGAGCTACCTTCCGCATTCCGGGATCCACCTCAGATTACTTAGGAGCGAAACAATAGTGGCTCCAAAGCCGAACCCTTTCCAATTCCGGTTTCTGGAAATTGGGCAAGGTGGTCTCCAGCACGAAGTATATGTCGAATGTCTCTAATTGTTGGCCGTCTTGTATGTTGTAATTCCACTCTCGGCATAAATACTTGCCGTAATAAAGACGCTGCTGGGAGTACTTGATCTTCCAGATATTCATCATGTATTTCCGCCAACGATTGTTGTCGTAAGTGTTTGCAACGTGCTCTGGTTTTGTCCAGGTCACCTGTGCTCCATCCTGATAAACGTCTATTTCCTGACCACTCCTAAGCTTGCCGGGTATTACGTACCATCCATCATCGAGAAGAGGGTAGGGGGCAAACAGCCCCCAATTCTGGTAAACCCGGAACATGGGACCGACCCAGGAGATTTGACGGGGAACGCTTACGTGCTGTACGAGGGCTATGTTCCAGTAGATGATGAACGCCAAGAACAGCACTGCCAGAGCCTGTGCCCACGCGGGAAGGTCCACCTTCAGCGGTCTGAATCTGAGGAAAGCGGTCAGCCGAGAAAATACCGTACGATGTTCTGCCGTTAACCGGTATAGCCTTTCCCCTGCCCACGGTATCGGAGGGATGCATAGGAGCATGGCCACGGGCCAAAACAATGGGGAGGACTTAAGAACGTAGATTAAGGCGGGGAACCCAATGTGTGTGGTTCCGTTATGGTCTATAACTACCCAGGAATTGTTGTTTTGAAATATTTCGTTTGCCAGAGTGTCGCCTTGTGCTGGATAGGTCTGTACGCCAGGAACTAGTAAGAAAGTGCGCATTAGCGATACAATCTTCCAACAGAAATTGCACTCACCATCGTAATAAATTTTGAGACCAGTCCGAGAGGGAACGGCCAGCCGAGAGAACAGCGTGTCCCAAAATAATCCGGGAACGAAGACTATCAAACTTATGATGGAAACTACTGGAAAGAACCCGATGTTAAGGGTCAGTGCAATTCCGATGTGCAAGGCAATGAAAGCCAAGATTACAACTAGTCGAATCGGCCCATTGAAAAACGGAATAAAGGCTAGGGCTGGGCCTGCAAATTCTGCCCAAAGAGTGGCCGCAGTCATTACCGCCAGAATGTCGGGATAGTTCAGTAGGTAATGACCTAGCCCGGTCGCCAACTGGTCTATACTTAGTGCGTAGTACACGGCGCTAAAGTCTTCTCGCCATATGGGATCGGACTTCATGATTGCCGTAAATATGTAAACCATGCCGACCTGTAGGAGTACCGCCGCTGTCGCGGTCGAGAGGTAGCGGTTAGACTCCCGATGTGGGCCATTATTCAAGGCACTATCCACGGAGAACCGGGCGCCCATGGGCAGAAACATAGACCAAAAGAGCAGCAACGCCAACAAATTATCCCCACCGGTGAGTATCATAGGGTTTCGGGACTGGAGGGATATAGCGAAGAACCAGACTAATATAGTGGCGACCTGGGTGCGGTAACCAGCCATTAGAGCTACGGCTACAAGACCGTGGATCGCGAACAGGGCTACTTGGATTTCTAGTAAGCCGCTAATGTTGTGGATGGATATGTTCCACTCATTTCCGGCGCCACTCATGAGTGCTGAACGGGGCAGTATCCCTAGGTCGGTGTAGTGGGCTTTAAGGTCGTTAGCCCTATAGGCCAAGTCCAACAAGACGATGATGGCCAAGCTCACTCGGAGAAGGGCTAACGACCTAAGGTCGACTCCAAATAGTTCAGTTGTTTTGGAAGCCCAATAGGCTTTAGAAGTAACTGCAGTAATTAGAATATCCCCGAGAACGCCTGATGTAGCGTCCATCAAGACTTAGGGCGTGGTTATCACATTGGGAGTTTGATTAGCATTGGTTATCTAATCTGATTTGTATGGTCGATTAATCACACTTGGACTTGGTTCTCCCATCGGTGGACAGTTTACTTCACATTCGGAATACTAACGTTTCTACGGGCGATTTTGGTTCCTCTTTACAGGCCCACCTCAGTCTTTGACAAAGACCATATAGTTCATCCGCCATAAAAAACTGCCAATTACCTTTGTGAAACTACGCTGCTACCAACACAATCATTCCGCGTTTTCGGTATAGTTCGACTCTAATGGGACGGCACGAACAAAGGTAACACCACGTTGGGCTCATCAACGGTTGGCATAAACGTAACCTGCACTGGCATGTCGACGTAGATGTCCTCGGGCGCGATATTCAGTACGTTGCTACAAACGCGAAGACCCTCCTGTTCTTCCAGCTCAATGAGGGAGATGTTGTAGGGGACCTGCTCCCTTTCCCTAATGGCGGGATGAACTGGATTTCGGACTACGACGAACGAGTAAACGACCCCTCTTCCGCTAACCTTGCTCCATTTGTATTCCAGGGAATGGCAGGAGGGGCACATGGGGGTCGGCAGGTGCCGGAACGTATTACACCCGGAGCATTTCTGGATTCGGAGCTCGCGGTTGTGTGAGCCCTCCCAGAATCCACGTTCGTAGTCTGGGAGCCGGTCCAAGTCCGGGAGGGGTATCCCTTCCAGGGGTCCTGTCATCGGACGCGACTTGATGTTCTGATCTTGCTGCTGCGTCATGAATTTATCCCCTGCGAATGATTACGGCGGCGCTCAGTTGGGCAACGCTGCTGCATGAAAGCACTCTATCGATTGTCTTGTTGGGCGGCTGAGCGGTGGAGGCGCCCCGGATTAGCCGCACCGCTTCCTGGGTATGGGTGAGCCCATGGATGTAGGCCTCGGAGTGGTTGCCGCCATGGGTATTGATGGGCAGGGTCCCATCGAACCTTATGTTTTGACCCCCCTCCACGAAATCCTTGGCCTCACCGAAGGGCACGAAGCCGTAGGCCTCCAGGTTAAGCAGACAGAATGGAGTGAAGTGGTCGTAGAACATCAAGGCGTCGATGTCGGAAGGCCCAAGCCTTGCTCTGGCCCAAAGGTCTCGGGCTGTATTCGTTGATTCGGCCACGGAAATGTCGGGCCGATAGATAACGCCCTCGTTCTGGGGACCCGAGCCCTGGGCGGCCGCCTCCACCAGAGTCAGGGTGTTGGCGTGCCGGAGGTCTCTGGCCCGGTCTGGCGTAGTCATGACTATGGCGACGGCGCCGTCGTTCTCTTGGCAGATGTCCAGCAGATGTAGCGGGTCGACTACCATGCGAGAGTTCTGGTGGTCATCCAGGGTGATTGGGTCCCTGCGAAGGGCCCGGGGATTGCGGGAGGCATGCTCGCGCAACGTCACGGCCACCCAACCGAAATGCTCGCTCGTGGCCCCGTACATGTGCATATAGCGACGAACAAACATGCTGAACTGGTGCGCGGGGGCCATGCTACCAAAGGGCGCGGCAAAGGCCTGCTGGCCGCCCGCGATTCGCTGGGGGTTTCTGGCCTGGCCCAGCCTCATCTGGGAGCGGAGATTGGCAGCCCGGAAGCAGACGACGTAGTTGCAATAACCGGCGGCGATAGCTGCAGCGGCGTGGCCCACCACCGCATTGCCGGCCCCGCCACCGTAGGAAACAGACTCCCAATGACGTAGGTTCTCGATTCCCAGCGATTGAATCAGCATCGTCTCCTGGTTGGTGTCCATCTCATAACGGACTAGGCCGTCGATCTGATGGGGAGAGATACCGGCGTCATCGCAGGCTGCCTTGATCGCCTCGCTTGCGAGTTGAAGCTCGCTGCGCCCGGAGTCGAAGGAGAACTCAGTCTCGCCGATTCCAACGATGGCGGCCTTGTCCCTGATTCCGTTGATGTCCGCGGAGTTTGCCGTCACTGCCATTCACCCCCTAAGCTTCTTCCCAGTCCACGATACCCCGTCGTTTGTAATCCTGGATCTGGTCATCGGTGTACCCCAGCTCCTTCAGCACCGGCCGGGTGTGTTCACCTCTGAGGGGCGCGGGGCCAGCCTTGCCTTCGGTTGCCGAGAACCCAACCACCGGCGCATAGCGCCAGAACTCGCCGTGGCGGGTGGCTTCCACCTGTTGCAGAAATCCGTTTTCTCGGACGTGGCGGTCTTCGTTGAAGAAATGATACATCCCTCTGTCCTCGGCCTTGACGCAGGCGACATCGGCATTGGTTAGTAGCTTCTCCCATTTCAAGGGCTCGCTGGCTGAGAACACCCTGGTCAGCTCTTCGATTAGGGCGTCATCGTGCTTCTCCCGTGCCGTCCGAGTCGAGAATCGCGTGTCCTTTAAGAGGTCCGGCCGGCCGATGGCCTTGCACAACGCCTGCCATTCCTCTTCGAAAGGGCAGGCGAGAAAAATCCAGCCGCCTTTTGCGCGGTACAGCCGGTACAGAGCGTCAAGGCCGTACCCGTCTCGGTCCGGCAGGCGCCGGGAGTCCTTGCTTGGGTGCCAGTAAAAGTCATCGGCATTTGCGTAGGCGTTGGCCGCAATCATGGTTGATTCAACATATTGCGCTCTTCCGGTCCGCTCCCGGGCGTAGAGTCCCAGTACCAGTCCAACAGAGTTGACCATGGCGGTAGTGTGATCGGCAGTGCCGTCATTTGCGCGCTTGAGCTGCGTGGACACCGCGATGATCTCATCGATAGTCATCGGCTGCTCATGGGGAGGGAATGAATCGCGTCCCATCTGGGCCACGCCACCGCCGGAAACCGCTCCGGCGATGGGAGCCATGGAGGGCCGGTGAGAATACGGGCCGGTGGAACCGTAGCCTCCGGCATAGAGGTAGATCAAATTCGGATTGATCTTGGTTAGTTGCTCGTAGCCTATGCCTGTGCGCTCAGGGGCTCCCGGCCGCATGCTGTGAAGCAGCAGGTCGGCCTTGGCCGCTAGCTTGTGCATTATTTCCTGGCCTTCCGAGGTCTTCAGGTTTAGGCATACTCCCTCGGACCCAGCCATGGTGCGTTGAACGGAAATGCCCTGGAGACCCTGCCTCCCCCAATCACCGTCCAGGGCCTCTATGCGAATCACCCGGGCGCCCAACTCCGCCACCAGGGCACACCCCAGCGGACCGTTGATCACCGTCCCCAAGTCCAACAGGGTGATACCCTCCAGAGCAGTTTTTGGCATAGGGTTGTGGGTGCCTTTGGCAGCCGGTTTGGTGACCATTTCGAGGCGGGCCAGGACTTCATCGGTGTGCTGGCCGGGCTCAGGAGCTGGGCCCTTGGCGCTGCCCGGAGTCTCCGCCATGATTACCATTGGGCCGAGCTGGCGCATTTCGCCCACCCCGGAGTGATGCACTCTGCCCACGTGGCCATTGTGCAAAATTTGAGGATGGTCCAACGCAGCTTCAGAGGTCATGTACGGTTCCGCCGCCACATCGGACGCCTCCCCCGCAAACAGGCCCATCCAGTCGTCCAGGGTCTTTTCCTGAATCTTCTCCAGCATTATCCTTTCCAGTGATGCCACGTGTTCCTCAGCCAAGAATGGAGCAGTCTTGTAACGCGGGTCGTCGTAAAGAAAGTCCAACTCCAAAGAACGCATCATGGAACGGAATAGGCGTTCTACGATGTTCCCCAATTGGATCCAGCGCCCATCTCTGGTGCGTGCGGGCAGGTAACCTGTGGGGTTGGGACGCCCAATACCTACCCTGGGGTCCGGTGGATGGGTCTTCGGGTCCTTTGCGATCATCTGGCCATGAATCCAGGAAATATGGTCGTATGTAGTGATGGTCTTGAGCATGCTGGTTTCAACCATCTGCCCCCGTCCGGTTTTCTCTCGCAGGTACAGGGCGGTGGTGATACCCCTGATGAGGGCCGTCGCCGCCGAGTGGCAAACACCTTTTACCACCACGTAATTAGGTCCCTCCCTTGTGTTTTGCCCCGAAAACATCATCATCCTACCGGTCTTGGCGGCGACCACCGCGTCATACCCCTTGTAGTTAGCATAGGGACCCTGCGCCCCAAAGCCCGTTAGCGACGCGTAAACCAATTCCGGATGATCGGCGCCCAGATTGGCGTAGTCGATACCCAGCCGCCGAGTCACACCGGGACGAAAACTCTCGATCACTACATCCGAGAGTCGCGCCAACTTGTGTGCCTTCTCGCGGCCTTGCGGGGTTTTTAGGTCGAGAATGATGCTTTTTTTACCTCGGTTCCACTGGATGGCGCCGGGCGATTCCCTGAATTTTTCGTCAGACGGGGCCTCCACCTTGATTACTTCGGCGCCGAAGTCCGACATCACCATGGTGGCGATGCCTCCGGGCATTCCTCTTGTGAAGTCAAGAACCGTGATCCCATCGAAGACCTGCGCCATTACTCCCCTCCCGATCCGGGTCCAGTGCAGCCTGATAGTAGGCGTGGTACGACCATTCTAATCTACGAAGGCATGCTTGGGGTAAATAGCTTTGGGTAGCTAGCCTTGTAATCATGATCCATTTGTAAATGACGGTATTCCGGGTGCTGCGAGTCAACACGAACGTCGCTAGATCTAAGAACCCGCGCAACGGCTAGGAGCTGCTGATGATGTGGAGGAGTCGGTTGTTTGCGGACTTCGGATTTTCTGCTCAGGCTTAGGGGCGTCCCATTGCAACGCAAGTGGAGATCCTGTTGATTCTGGTGGTAGGTACGGTGATCTAGATGAAAATACGGTGAGACAAATTGGACGACCTTTCGGATTGAGGTCATTATTTAACTCTATCTGAATAGATTCCCTTGAAATACCGTGACTCTCAACACCACCAACCCGAGTTTAAGACCGAGTTCAACTTTAATGAAACTACCCATGCAGGCAGGCGAACAACTAATGGTGGTTGCAAATAGTTAATAACCGACCCTACCCAATCTCCACTAGGAACACGATTCAGATGCCTCAAGCTCATCTTGAGTCTGGAGCGCCTGGTTTATTAAGGCGATGCGACTGCCCTCCCGGGTGGTGGCTACCTCGAAGATCGGGTGGAAATCTGGTTTGGGCCGGATGGCCACGACGGAATTCTCCTCGACATTCTAGTAGGGTGATCGAGGTGGGGTAGTCGGATTCCGATTAGACGATTTCGCGAAACAAGCCGTTTATACCTCCCTCAACCTCCTTTTGAGAAGGGAGTCTGATTTCCCGACCCCATTGCTGATCGAACTATATAACCCCTTTGTCTTGGAGACTGCTCATCTCCTCTGGATTCAATCCCAGCAAGCCGGTATAAATCTCGTGGTTGTCATATCCCAATGGCACTGACCCCCGCCAGACCTCTCCCGGCGTTTTCGAGAACTTGGGGGTGATGCCGTTTCCCTTGACCTTTCTTCCTAGATTCAAATCTTCCCATTCGATATGGACGTTCCGCGCCTGATAATGAGGGTCTTCGGCAATATCTTTGGGAGTCATGATCGGACAGGAGGCCACCCCCCCCGCGTTCATAGTATCCACCACATCCAGCACTGTGCGCTCCTCAATCCAGCCCCGCAATATTGCGTCGAACTCAATCCCTCCAACTGAGTCTACATCAGTACGGGCGTTGGACCAGTGCTCGTCCGTGGGGTCAAGTCCAAGCACTCGGCAGGCACGGTCGAAAACCGTGCCTACGGCTGCGACAATCACCCAACCGTCGCTGGCTTGAAACACATCATAGGGTTGGAACAACCCCGCCTTATTGCCAGACCGCCCTCTCTCCAAACCCAATTCGTAGTAAGCCACCGTGGTGCCAGCCAGAATATGGTGGACGGCCTCGAATTGGGACAGGTCAATCACTTGCCCCTCCCCGGTCCGCTGGGCACTAATGTACCCGGCCAAGGCAGACCATAGACAAAACAAGGAGGTAATCCGGTCGCCAATCCAAGGTGCTGCCCGCACCGGAGGTTCGGGGTCGGGGAAACCGGTAAGGTGCATCATGCCGCCAAAGGCCTGTCCGATGAAATCGTAGGAAGCCCTACCCAAGTAGTCGGCGTGGCCGGTCTGGCCATATCCGGACACGTGAGCTATAACCAAACGGGGATTCGCTTTTAGCACTGTCTCGTCATCGAGCCCCCAACCTGCGTAGGCACCGGGAATGGAGGCCTCCATCCAGATGTCGGCGTCGGTTATCAAGCGCAGAAACAGGTTCTTGCCCTCTGGTGAGCTCAAGTCCAAAGTAATATGGTGGGTATTGCGCCGGTCTTGGACCCAGCCAGCAGCTACGCTACCGTTGTCTTCTCCGTCTTTGGCAATGGGAAACTCGAGATCTCTCCAAATATCCCCAATCCCTGGGCGCTCTATCTGAATCACTTCGGCTCCCATTTCGGCCGCCATTGCCGCCGCAAATGGTTGGGCTATAATCGTTCCGCTGGAGATGATACGCACCCCTTGCAATGGACCGAACTGCCGCGGTTGAAATGGGCTTCTTTCCGAAGTCATAGTTACCCCCCGTATAGACTGCCTACAAGCGCTATAAGTATAGAGGTTGGTTTTTAAAAACTGAAGCCGGGGTGTCTTTGCAACAAGGTGGTTTCAATAGGTGAAACAGGTTTTCGTGGAAACGAAGACTGGTTGGTGTTATAAGTACCGCGAGAGCTATGGGTGTACGGTTTGGTTCGATTCTACCCAATCTCCCCGTCTGTGTGGCCACTGGACCCTCAAGCCGATTCATGGAACCTGGATGCCCGACCCATAGGAACTGGCTCTTTCGAACAGATTTGCTAACGAACCGAATCGCACAGACTAACACCAAGCATTACGAATATGCTTAACCAACTGTACGGAACGGCAATGCCACGCTGTTCATAATCCAATTCAGCAGATTCGTATTCTACTGACGGAAATTCACTCCAGAAACGCAGGAGGCCAAATGATCATACGCTTATACACGGGCGAAGATGGCCAAGCTCACTTCGAGGACCTTAACGTGCCCGCGGGGGATACCGAAACCGTCGCCCTCAAAGCCGGCGCCGAAATGACCTATCGCCGGTTCCCTAATGGGAGCTTCAGTGATTGGCACAACGCTCCTCGCATCCAATATGTCATCGTGCTGTCTGGTCAGATGGAGATTGGAATCGGAGACGGGTCCAATCGGCTGTTGGGCCCGGGGGACATATTGCAGGTGGAAGACGTTACCGGACAAGGCCACACTACCCGCTCTGTGGGTGAGCGCGTCTCGGCCAGCGTGCCCCTGCCAGGTTAAGGCGGGTTGGCAAATCTAGCCATCGGCCTCCACGCGGGCAATCGGCCTGGAACGTTGGGATTCCCCTACGGAGGGTACAAGACTAACCCCCGCCGTCCCGTATTCGATACCCGGAATAGATGGCCGCCATGAGTGGTCACATAAAGCGTATCCAATCCGTGGCCGCCGAAGGCGCAGTTGGTCGGCCAATCGACGGGCACTGGGTGCGTCTCCAAAACCCGCCCCGAAGGAGAGAACACGTATAGCATCGGTCCCGGTCCGGCCTGTCGCCATCCACCACAGGCGATGATGTTCCCTTCGGTGTCCAGGCACATGCCGTCCAGTCCTCGGTGTACCCCGCGGGAGTCCTCTCCAAAGACATGCAACACGGAGAAATCTCCCAGAGTGTCGTCGTCGCGGAGGGGATAAGCGCGCAGGTCCCTTACACCTTGATAGTCGCTCTGTATCAAATAGAGAATCCGCTCATCAGCGGACATCAAGATACCGTTGGGCGCGGATGTTCCGTGGGTCATGCGATTCAGGGTCCATCCGCCTTCAGCCTTTGCATCAGGGTCCAACCGCAGCACAGAACTATGGTCCAATTCCCTTTGCTCAATAGGAATCCGCCCGTTGGGGTCGGTGAACCAGATGCGCCCTTTTCTGTCGATGGCCAGGTCGTTGGGCGTGTTGTGGCGGCTTCCGTTCAAATTGTGAGGGAGAGCCGCGCTGGTCCCGTCAGGATAAAATCGCAAAATGCATCGGCCTTCACCTGAGCACCCGTAGAGGTTTCCTTCGGCATCGAACATCAGTCCATTGGTCCCGCGGGTCCCCGTTCGGTATTCGGTGCATTCGCCGGATTCGGGGTCGTAGCGCATGATTCGGCTGTTGGGAATGTCGGTAAACAACATGGCCTGGCCGTCCCAAGCCGGGCCTTCAGACGTTCCTCCGTAGGGCCCGGCGACGAGTTCAAACTCCCAATCCATGGATCCTCCCATCGGCCGGCGTCGACCGGCATATTGGCCGTTAGGCTAGGTCGCTCGATTTATCCCACAATGTTTCCAGCAGGGCGCTGGGCGTCATGGGGAGGTGGTTAGTACGAACTCCGATCGCGTTGGCAATGGCATTGGCCACGGCCCCCATGGGGGGCACCAATGGAACCTCGCCCACGCCCCGCACTCCGAAAGGATGCCCAAGGTTGGCTACCTCTACGATGACGGTATCGATCATCGGGAGGTCGAGGCTTGTGGGCATTCGATAGTCTAGGAAACTGGAATTCAGCATTTCACCTTCGTGGTTCACGAAATACTCTTCGTTGAGAGCCCAACCGATGCCTTGGACCACGCCACCCTGTATCTGGCCTTCGACGTAGCTCGGGTGAATGGCTTTGCCAACGTCTTGTAATGCGGTATAGCGAAGGATATCCACTTTGCCGGTTTCCGGATCGACTTCCACATCGACTATGTGGAGGCCGAATGCGTTACCCACCCCGCCCGGGTTCGCGGTTGCCCGGCCCACTATGGGGCCGCCTGTAGCGTTGAGCCGGTGGGCGATTTGCTTCAGTGTGATCTTCAGCTCGGGGTCTTCTTTGTGGCTTAGCTCGCCGTTCGCAAATTCCACGTCGGCCTTGGTCACGTCCCATATGGTGGCTGCGCGCTCGATCAATTGGTTGCGCACGTCCTCCGCAGCCTGGTATACAGCGGTGCCCATCTTGAATGTAACCCCGCTACCGCCCGCGCCCGAACTGTAACCGATGGAGTCGGTATCGGCGATGGATGGTTTGATATCAGTGGCCGGAATTCCAAGAACTTCGGCAGCGTGCATCGCCATTGCGGCCCGGCTACCGCCGATGTCTGGAGACCCCTCTACCAGGCTGATGGTCCCGTCTGAATTGACGCTTGCTGTCGCGCTCGCAGGGCCGGTCCCATTGAACCAGGCACCGGCCGCGATGCCTCTGCCACGGTTCGGGCCTTCCAGCCGAGCGGCCAGGTGAGGGTGTTGCTGAGCAGCTTGCAGCACTTCAACCATTCCGATCCGCCGGTACGTGGGTCCCGCAGCCTGTCTGGTTCCTTCAGCCGAGGCATTTATCAGGCGGAATTCGATTGGATCCATGCCGATTCGGCCACAGATCTCGTCGACCAATGACTCGCTGGCGAATGCAGCGGGTGGGGAGCCCGGCGCCCTGTAAGCAGCCGATTTCTGGCTATTAATGACAACATCAAGCCCTTCGATATAGACGTTGGGGATATCGTAGGGACCGAATATGGTGCGGCAACCGGAAGGAACCGGCGAACCGGGGAACGCTCCGGCTTCAAAGACCAAATGGGCTTCCGCTGCTGTGATCTTTCCAGCGTTGGTGACTCCCATCTTTACTGTAATTCGGGTGCCGGAAGTAGGGCCGGTGCCGTGGAAAACTTCGGTACGGCTCATGGTGATCTTGACCGGCTGACCTGATTTGCGGGCCAGCGCCGCCGCCACCGGCTCCAGATAGCAGCCGCCCTGCCCCTTCCCGCCGAATCCGCCGCCAATCTCCATGGGTATGATCTTTACTTTGGAGACGGGCAGACCGAGCAGCGTGGACGTATGATCGCGCAGCGCAAAGTGGCCTTGGCTGCTCGCCCATATGGTCACCGTATCATCCGCATTCCATTGAGCGGTGGCGGAATGAGGTTCAATGTAACCCTGATGGACGGGCTTTGTGTGATACTCCCGCTCCAGGACTAATTCCGCCTCCTTGAACCCTTGTTCCACGTCCCCCATGCGGAACTCAAACCGATTGGCGACGTTGGTTTGCAGACCATTTTCGACGTTTCCCCAGCCGCCTGAGCGCATCGCAGGACTGCTCATGGTAAGGAGCCGGTCATGGAGAATCGGAGCCCCGTCCTCCATGGCGTCCAATGCGTTCAACACCGGCGAGAGGACTTCGTAATCAACGTCTAAAAGGGCTAGCGCTTCTTCGGCCAGGTGGGGGCTGGTAGCTGCCACAGCCGCAACGGCATGGCCATGGTACAGAGCCTTTTCGCGGGCCATGACATTTCGGCTGTAGAACCCGTAATTAACGGTGGCGCCTTCCTCTTGGTCGGCCACTTCAGCAGAGACGTCCGGCAGGTCGGCGGATGTGACGACGGCTTTCACTCCCGGCAGCGCCAATGCCCGGCTGGGGTCGATGCTTCGGATACGGGCATGGGCATGGGGACTACGCAGTATCTTGCCGTGCAGCATCCCGGGCAGGTGTATATCGGCGGCGTAACGGGCGCGGCCCATTACTTTGTCGGGACCGTCATGCCGGATCGGACGAGTACCTACGACGCTATACTCCTCGGTTGATAAAACCATGTTGGGCTGATAATCGAGCATTGTTCCATCCTCCTGTTGGCATGCGGGACTAGCCTGAGCGCACCGCACTTTGCGTGTGCCGGAGGGCTTGGCAATATTGGACCTTCCGGTGGCCGTCCGGCTTCCTTCAGGCCAGGATCCGGTTGTGTCTGTATAGTGTACTCAGTCGATGCCCTGTTAACAGATAAGAGTTTAAGACTGGGCATCCGAGAAAGCCAGCGATAGCGCTCTTAAATGGCAGGCCGATCAAACCAGAGAGAAACTTCCTGCCAGGGAGGAGGTGATTCGACTAGTGATTACTGAGTCGAACCAGGACTTTTACAATTGTGAGGCCAATGGAGCAAACACCGGATTCCAGAGGACGTCAGTAGGATTCCATGAATCGATTGACTGGGAGAAACCGGGCCTCTTTTGGTATGAGAGGAGTTAGATCGGCTTATTGAACAGGTTAGTTCGTATGTTGACCGGTCACATTTCATCCCCGCCGTAGACGATGTGCTCGCTCACCTCGAATTGGTGTTTCATAGATTCTTTTCAAGCGAGCCTGGACGATCTTGCATTCAGATGTTTCTAAATAAGCGTCCAATTGAACCTTTTGACCCATTCCAACTGAAGTTACCCGGCAGCCAAGACTTTCCACATTGTTTCATCCGGTGAAAACTAACCCCTCGGCTATTGCCGAGTAATTCGGGCCATTGCCGCGACTTGCTGGTTTTCCTTGGCTTTTGATAGACTTTGTCAACCCAAACCAGATTCTGCGCTCGGTGGTGACGTTATGGTTACTATGGTCCCCGACGACATGTTTACCCCGGAGGTCATGAATGACCCCTACAGCTACTACGGGATGCTGCGAGATGAAGACCCAGTCCATTGGAACGAGCTGTATGAATTGTGGGTCATCACCCGCCACGATGATTTGGTGTGGTTAACCCGGAACCATGAACTTTTCTCTAGCGCCACGTTCCTCAATGATCCCAAGCCAGCCTATCCGGCTATTTATGAGTCGGATGATGAGATTTATCAGGCCGCCTGTAACTACCAAGGCCAAATGTTCATCCAGAAAGATAGGCCGGAACACTTGGAGATGCGCAAAGTCGTCCACCGCTATTTCACCCCCAAATCCATGGAGGAATGGCGGCCGTTGGTCGTATCAGCTACAAACCAGTTGCTGGATGCTGCTGAAACCAAGGACGAAGTGAACCTGATGCGCGACCTGGCCGTGCCGCTTCCTTTGCTGGTGATTGCCGAGATGATGGGTGTGCCGGAAGAGGACCGACCCTATATTCGGTCCTTGGCCGAGAAATTGCTTTACAACAACCGTGGCGAGCCGGACCGCTACCGCACGCTAATGGAAGGCGTGACCGGGATGTTCGACTACGTGGCTCCCCTGCTCGACGAGCGAAAAATCCACCCCGGAGACGACTTCATATCAGTCCTAGCTATGGGGGAAAAAGAAGGAATTCTCACTCGTGAGCAGTCGTTGTCCAACACGGCGTTGCTGTTGATTGCCGGCCATGAGACCACCATTAATCTCATTTGCAACGGCACCAAATCGTTGATGGAGAACCGGGACCAATGGGACCTATTCAAGTCCGATACACAAGGCATGATGGTTCGGACCACCGAGGAGTGCCTGCGGTTTGATTCTCCGGTAAAAACCCTGCCCCGTATCGCCAAAGAGGAAGTGGAGCTTCGGGGAAAGACCATCAAGAAGGACGACCGGGTTCGGTGGATCATTCCGTCGGCCAACCGCGACCCCAACAAATTCGATAATCCAGACGTGATGGACATCACCCGCTGGCCCAACCCCCACGTGGCGTTTGGGGCCGGTGTCCACCACTGTCTTGGCGCAACTATCGCTCGAGTCGAAGGCCAAGAGGTATTCAGAGCGCTCGCGGAGCGTTACCCGAACTTGGACATCAAGCCCCACAAGGCGGAATATCAGCCGACCATGGCGCTTCGGTCGATGAAGCAGTTGCCCGTCAGCTTGAATTAACCGTATCCACGCCTATCTTTTGTAGCAGCGAACAGCCACCCCGCGACCGGGTGGCTGTTTCATTTTGGCCTGACGATTGGACTAGCTTGGCTCTGGGAAACAATCTTTAAGCAATTCCGTCATATTGTGGAATACCGACATCCCCGATGGTGAGTGTAGGCGTTCAGCGATAATGGGACACATTGGGGGGTAAAAAACCCGAGAAGGGGGAGCGCGGGAGAGGAGCGGATGCGGGTCCGCCCACGGCCCAATTGAGAGCCACTGTAGACTGTCAGCGATAAGGGGGAACAATTACGGGTGAATAAACCCGAGACAGGGGAAGCGGTGTAATCTCCTGAAGTGAAGGTAACATACTCACAGAAAGGGGCGGATGCATCTCAGTTAGATGTATACAGGGCCAGGCCCGATGGGGAGCGGAGCGAACAGATTCGTTCCGTCGTCCACGTAGTGAAAGCGCCTTAAATCTACTTCTCTTTTTTCAATTTACGTTTTTCCTTTAGAGTATGTTGTGCAGTTGTCTGTTTTTCCTTTTTGGCTTTATCTTTTTTACCACCCTTATCACCCATTACTTTTGCTCCTTTGAAAGTGAATCTTCTAACGGCCCCAGGTTTAAGCCTGATGGGGTTACTGGAAGCGGACTGCCACTATAGTCAGGGATGACATATTATCCGAGATTCTCCATTTCGGCTGACCCTATGCCTTCAGCAAGACCCGAATGGATTGGATTGCAGCTTACCACCGGTCTTTGGGTCTCGGCAACGTTCTCTTGCTCCGGCGTGGGACAAGGTTTCTGCTATGGACACCCAGGGGGAATACGTCTTATCGTCATCCTGGCCCAGCGCGAAACTGCTGAGCTCGTGTCCCAGGGACACCTGAGGTGGCCCCCATCAGTTGGACAGGATTGGGGTGCTGTAATGAAACGCCCTCGGGCCTAGAAGGCCCAAAGGCAGAATCACTGTGTTCTTGGCGGAGACGGGGGAGAGTCGAACTATACCGAGAACGCGGGCTGGCGGTGTTGCTAGCGGCGTAGATTCATATGGGCAACAATCAATGAGAAATCCCAGGCCACTGTTAGTGTCGGCCCCCCGCGTAGCCGCGCTGGTTGGTCAGTAGCTGGATGCCGGACAGTGTTCAGACCCTATACTCGACTTCCTCTCGACTAGACCTCTACTTTTCACTACTTGGGCCTCGGCTCCTCATCGGCTTTGTTACGACGTTTTCTCGACTTCTCACGACTTTTTCGTTAGTCGTTAACGACTTTCAAGCAGTTTTCAATGAGAAAAGTCGGGAAACTCGTGAACCGTGGCTGGCGAACCCAACTGCGAGGAATCGCCGGAGCCCCTCGAGATGCGGGCTTAGCATCCTTGAAACACGGTCCGGCGCTGGGAAGGCTACCGGAGGATTTTCTTCCTACAAAAGGTCTCGTAGGCGAGGGCGCAGCATAGTGTGGACGAACGATAGCATAATAGCACTGCTGACGACGAATACAATCAACCCCCAGCCGAAACCGTGGACTACCACTCCCAAGGCGGTGCCCGCAGCCGGGGCATGTTCTGTGTCGGTGGCCGCCATAAGAAAAATGCTGAGGGCCACAGCCAGGGCCGCCTCCACATCTAGTACCAAGGGAATCTGTGTTAAAAGGTTTTGCCCTACCGGTGTACCGCTAAAGACGGCAAATGCACTTCCGACAAGGAGAGCAACGAGGTGGCCCCCAATGACATGCCGGGGATTCGCGGTTGAAGAGTGAGGAGTGACAAACAAGACAAACGAGGTAGAACCAATGGCTGCTATCATCACCACCCGATGCAAACCAACTTCCTCCACCAGGAGCACAACCAATAAGGCAAAGAATGCGAGAAAGCATTGAAACACGTAAGGTCGGGGATTACTTTTAACCTTTGGATCGAGCATCCGGAATCGAAACGACATCGTCTATCCGCCTTGTAGCTTAGATTCAGCCTAGTTATCAGTCACAAGAGTACTAGCGTGTTCTTTATAATTGAATCACTCCCGGCCCACGAAAGCCCTGACACCGCATCATTGTGTTCTTGGTGCAGACGTAGGAGCAATGAACTGCACCAGACCTTTAAGTTAATGGCGGCTCTACGGGGTTGGAAAGCGCTTCCGGCGGAGTGGCTAGCGTGAAACACAACGAAAAGTTGAAGGCCGGGCCCCCACCGATTCACTGGTCATAAAATAGAAAATCTAAGGGCGATTGGTGCGCTGGCCGAATTACTGAGGATTCGAACTCCAATCCCTATCTGATCTTACAACCCCGAACCATTCTGGAAGAATAACGGCCATAAATTCCATCTTCGGTCTGCCTGGGCTAAGCACTTTCGTTGAGTTAGTTCTTCAAAGGTAGGTTCCTAGTCACGTCGGACAACGCCCACTCCAGCACTTCGTCACCGGAAT
>ERZ651768.1410-NODE-1410-length-17599-cov-3.048225_pt1 | contig 17599 bp, 13 predicted proteins | sample MGYA00514754_ERZ651768 | MGnify/ENA metagenome assembly ERZ651768
GAGGGCAATTGCCGGGGCATAAGGTCAGCGAGTACATCGCTATGATACGGAGTTCCACTCCGGGTGTGGCTTTGATTTCTCCTCCACCCCATCACGATATTTACTCCATAGAAGATCTGCAGCAATTGATATTCGATCTTCATAATGCCAACCCCGATGCCAGGGTGAGTGTCAAACTGGTTGCAGAAGCGGGTGTGGGTACCATTGCGGCGGGTGTTTCCAAAGCACGTGCGGAAGGGGTACTGATCGCTGGACACGATGGTGGAACAGGAGCTTCGCCTCAGACCTCGATCAAACACGCTGGGCTTCCCTGGGAACTGGGGCTTTCTGAAACACAGCAGATTCTTATACTCAACGATCTCCGAGGGCGCATCTGCGTTCAGGTGGACGGGCAACTCAAAACAGGACGCGATGTTGTGATCGGCGGAATTCTTGGTGCCGATGAATTTGGGTTCTCCACAACGGCCCTGATTACTATGGGCTGCGTCATGATGAGAAAATGTCATCTCAATACCTGTTCGGTAGGGATTGCGACACAAGACCCGGCCCTCAGGAAAAATTTTGACGCCAAGGCAGATTATGTCGTCAATTTTTTTCGCTTCATTGCGGAAGAAGTCAGGGAAATCATGGCGCAATTAGGTATTAGAAAATTTGCTGATCTAATTGGCAAAGTAGAACTGCTCGAAGGAGAAGAAGCGGTCGACCACTGGAAAGCAAGTGGCCTGGATGTGAGTAAAATTTTATTTAAACCCGAGGTTGATGAAAAGGTGGCGTTGAGAAATGTCTGTACTCAGGATTTGAGCGGAGATCTGGACAATGCATTGGACCATAAGCTGATAGAAATGAGCCGGCTAGCCCTCGAAAAGAAAACCCAGGTTTATGGTGATCTCCCCATTCTTAACACGGACCGGGCTACCGGGGCGATGCTCAGCTATCGTATTTCTAAATTACACGGGGAAGAAGGGCTGCCAGCGGATACGATCCAGTTCGGTTTTACGGGCTCTGCCGGCCAGAGCTTCGGGGCTTTTCTTGCGCCGGGAGTAACCTTTGGTCTTGCCGGCGATGCCAATGACTATGTGGGAAAAGGTTTGTCTGGTGGTAGATTAATTATTTATCCGCCAAAGGACTCCACCCTCGTTCCGGAAGAAAATATTTTAATAGGAAACACGGTTCTCTACGGTGCCGTTTCCGGAAAAGCATTTTTCCGAGGAGTTGGGGGAGAGCGTTTTGCCGTACGCAACAGCGGAGCCCAGGCAGTGATAGAAGGGGTAGGGGACCATGGTTGTGAATACATGACGGGAGGAACCGTTGTAGTTCTCGGTTCAACAGGTAGAAACTTTGCCGCCGGGATGAGTGGAGGACTGGCGTATGTTCTGGATCGAGATAATACGTTCCCCATTCACTGCAACAAAAGTATTGTTGATTTGCTTCCAGTTGAAGAACCCGAAGATGTTCAACAATTGAAGGGCTTGATTGAGGAACACTTTTATAGCACACAAAGCAGGGTTGCCAAAAAGGTGCTTGATGAGTGGGAAGAAACCTTGCCAAAATTTATCAAAATTTATCCGACAGATTACCGCAGGGTACTGGAAGAACGTAAAAGAAAAAATGAAGTGCTGGTTGCCTGAAGGTAACTTCTAGAAAGGATGTATAAAGCTTAAATGGGTGCGTTAAAAGGATTCATGGAGTATGGGCGGGAGACACCGCCAGTTCGGCCGGTTGAAAATCGACTCAAGGACCAGAAGGAGTGTTATGCTCCTTTCCCGGAAGAAAAATATCGGCAACAGGGAGCCCGCTGTATGGACTGTGGAGTTCCATTTTGTCAGAGTGACGCCGGTTGCCCACTGGGAAACCTGATTCCGGACTGGAACGATATGGTGTATCGAGGCCGGTATAAGGAAGCGGTCGAGCTGTTACAGAAGACCAATAATTTTCCTGAATTTACCGGGCGTGTTTGTCCTGCTCCCTGCGAGGGTGCTTGTGTGCTGGGTATCACTGAACCGGCGGTTACGATTTGTAAAATCGAGGAGATGATTGCGGAAAAAGGGTTTGAGATGGGATTAATTAAGCCCCACAAACCCGAGTCCCGGACGGAGAAAAAAATAGCGATTGTAGGATCGGGGCCGGCGGGGCTGGCCTGTGCTGATCAGCTTAATACGGCGGGCCATGAGGTCACCGTTTTTGAAAAAGATGATCGTATTGGCGGACTCCTGATGTATGGCATCCCTCATTTTAAACTGGATAAGGAAATTGTAAAACGCCGGTTAAGGGTGATGGAAGAATCAGGTGTGATTTTTAAGACTGGTATCAATATTGGTGTCGATAAATCGGCCATCGAACTGAAAAATGAATTTGACGCGGTGGTGCTTTGTGGAGGGGCCCAGAAATCCCGGGATATCCCTGTGGAGGGGCGGAACCTTGAAGGCATTCATTTTGCCATGGATTTCCTCCCACAACAGAATAAGCGTAATGAGGGAGATACAATTCCTGAAGAAATATCTATTACCGCTAAAGACAAAAATGTTTTGATTCTCGGTGGCGGGGATACAGGGTCGGATTGCCTGGGAACCTCACTCAGACAGGGCGCGAAAAATGTTTACCTGTTTGAACTTTTGCCGGAGCCTCCCCGGGAAAGAAACAATAGCAACCCTTGGCCGCAATGGCCAAAAATATTCCGGGTTTCCTCTTCGCATGAAGAAGCTAATGTGCGGGAAGGAAAAGAGGGAATCACGGAATACTGTGTTTCCACTAAAATGTTTTCTGGTAAGGACGGCAAGATTTCCAGGGTTCATGGGATAAAAATTGAGTTTGGTGATCCCGATCCCAAAACGGGCCGTCCTGAAATGCGGGAAGTGCCTGGGTCGGAGTTTGAATTGGATGTCGAACTGGTTCTGCTGGCTATGGGTTTTGTTCATCCCATCCATGAAGGCATGCTTCAGGAACTCGGGATGGAACTGGATGCGCGTGGAAACGTAACCTGTGACGATAAGAAAATGACCAGTGTGGATGGAGTTTTTGTCGCCGGGGACATGACCCGGGGGCAGTCGCTGGTGGTTTGGGCCATTGCTGAAGGCCGTGAAGCCGCAAGATCGGTAGACCTTCACCTTATGGGGGTCACCCAGCTTCCACACAGCGAGTTCTTAAAATAATTTATCTGGATAAAAAGGTTAGAAAGGGGACTGCCCTTGACATAACAGTCCCCTTTCAGTAGGTAGCCTGCCTGTTGCAGGCTTGGGGAAATCAGGCTGGTTTTTCTTCCTTCACCGCTTCTATCTTGATATCCAGCATCCTGGATTTGCCTTCGCGGATCACTTCAACTTTCACGGATTTTCCCGGTTTTATCGATGCCACCTGCTTGGGTAGCGTTTCCATGGAAGCGATTTCAACCCCATCAAACCGAGTAATGACATCTCCACGTTTCATTCCCCCGCGGTCGGCAGGACCATTGGGGACAATATCATTGACCAGGGCACCGTTTGCGTTTTCGAGCTTGAAGGACTCTTGCAGTTCCGGGGTGATTCTCTGGATCATGACTCCAAGCCAGCCGCGCGTGACTTTTCCTTTCTGTTTCAAGTCATCAAGAATGGCTTTGGCCATATTGATGGGCAGGGCAAAACCAATGCCCACATTTCCGCCACTGCCAGAAAAGATTGCCGTGTTGATGCCTATCACTTCTCCCTTCATATTCAGCAACGGTCCTCCGCTATTGCCAGGGTTGATCGAAGCATCAGTCTGGATGAACTCATCATAGGGTCCGGTACCAATGTTCCTACCTTTAGCGCTGACCACACCAGTGGTCACGGTATGGGATAGACCGAACGGGTTGCCGATGGCGACCACCCATTCTCCCACTTCCACTTTTTCTGAATTGCCCATTGATATAAACGGGAAGGAGGTATGTTCTCCATTTTCCTTAACGATTTTTATCAATGCTACATCGGTCTTGGGGTCCGAACCGACAAGCCGGGCCTCGTATTCCTTTTCATTCTGTAGGGTCACTTTTATGATATCGGCATTTTCTACAACATGGTTGTTGGTCAGAATGTGTCCTTCCCGATCGATAATGAATCCCGTTCCGGTTCCGTTCCCCGGCTGGGGTGGAGGAGTAAAAGGTCTTCCCTTAAATGGAGGAGCGAACTGTCCAAAAGGTCCCGGAGCATTTCCCTTTGCCGGTTGAAATTTTATTTTGGACGTAACGAAGACGACCGCGGGATTCTGCTTCTTGGCAATCTCTACGATCAGGTTGGTTCCTACCGGATTAGCTTTGGTGCTCAATCCAAATGCGGAATCCGCAGTGAGAAAACCTGGAGTCCCAATTCCATATGAAAAAGGAAGGAGCAACAGAATGAACAGAGCAAATGCTGTTGGGATTTTAAATTTTGGAGCCATAATGGAATTCCTCCAACTCTATAGAATTTTTGAAAACAAAAAAGCGCGGTGTTAGATAATTATTTTTCAGGTTGCTGAGATAATAATAAAACCTGAAAATTAAATATCCATTAAAGCGAAATTAAAAATCCTTAATGAGATTTACTTAATTTGCCACTCGGCGTGGGGCCAATGAGCAATCGCTTTTGCTGGCTGGCAAAGAGTTGTCTCGGGCTAAAAAGCCCTTGTCCAGTTGCCTTCCCTGCTAAGGGGTTCGGCTAGTGGGAGGGATAAAAAGAACTATATTCCTAAATTTTGAAAAAATCCTTTTAACGTTTCCTTGACGGGATTACCCTCTATCTCCGCCAGTTCCTTGAACAACTCCTTCTGTTTCTTATTCAGGTGTTTGGGCGTTTCTACAATGAAATGAATGATCTGATCTCCTCGGCGGTGTCCGCGTAATTGTGGAATGCCGGCACCCGGAATACGATGGGTTTCATTGGTTTGCACTCCGGCAGAGACAGATATGATTTGTGTTTTTCCTTCATCGAGCAGGGGAACCTGGATCTCTGCTCCAAGGGCCGCCTGGGAAAATGTCAAATTCATTCGGCAATGGATATCGTGATCTTCCCGATGAAAAAATTCATGCGCAGAGACATGCATGATCACATAAAGGTCTCCAGGAGGAAGGCCCTGAGGTCCCGGTTCTCCCTCACCTCTTAACCGGAGGCGGGAGCCATCGTCCACACCAGCTGGGATATTGATGGAAAGTTTTTTATTTTTAAGAACCCGGCCATCTCCATGGCATTCGGTGCAGGGCTGAGTAATGACTTGGCCGGAGCCTTGGCAATCGGGACAGGTGGACTGGACGCTGAAAAAGCCTTGTGCGCGAATGACCTGGCCGGTTCCCCGGCAGGTCCGGCAGGGCTGGGGCCTGTGGCCGGGTTTGGCTCCGGAGCCCTTGCAGGTTCCACAGAGATTATGCTTGCTGACTTCCACTTCCTTTTCGGTTCCAAAAGCAGCTTCCTGAAAGGTGATGGAGATATCCAGGCGCAGGTCCGATCCAGTTCTCTGCCGTGCTCCCCCTCCGCCAAAGAAGTCACCAAAAATATCCCCAAACTGGGAGAAGATATCGTCGAATCCACTGAATCCACCAAAGCCACGTCCCTTAAGGCCTTCATGGCCGAACTGGTCATAGATTTGTCTTTTCTCAGAGTCTTTAAGGACATCGTAAGCCTCTGAAGCTTCCTTGAATTTATCTTCAGCCTGTTTATCGCCGGGGTTTTTGTCGGGATGGTATTTAAGGGCCTGTTGCCGGTAGGCTTTTTTTAGCTCGCTTTCGTTTGCATTTCTAGGAACTCCGAGTACTTCATAATAATCGCTTTGGCTCATGAGTCGTTATTTTCCAGGAAGAATAAATGAATGGATCCTTTTATAAAGCCAACTTGCCACCAGGCTTGGGTTGGCCAGCGGCCGGTTGCAACTGGCAATAGCTTTTTACCCCCTCGGGGCACGAAAGCTAAGGTGAAGTATCATGTCTGCTAGCAACGATACTCTCGGCTTCGGGCCATTGCTAACTGCCTCCCCTGCTAAGGGGTTTTTAAATGGGCCACTTTTACTTTGGCGGCTTTGATCAACTTGTCCTTAAAAATATATCCCGGTTCCAGCTCTTCAACAATTGTATTATCCTGTTCTGGATCGGTAGTTTCTTCTGTCATGACTACCTCGTCAGTTTGGGGATTGAACTTCCGGTTATGGGTATCGATTTTTTGCACCTCATTATTCTTGAGTTCCCGGGCGAATTGTTTGGTAACCATTTCCATGCCTTGGTGAAGCCCCTCAAAATCCTTGTTAGAACTAGTGGCTTGAATGGCCCTGTTCAAGTTGTCCAGAATTGGGATCAACCGTGAGAACAGATTGGCCTTAAACTGATCCAGGCGGATATCATTATCTTTTTCGAGACGTTTGCGGAACTCATCGTCTTCACCGGACTTCTCCTTATAGGCGGCGATGTATTCGCGGAGGCGTTTGTCTTTTTCTTCCGCCTCCTGTTTGAGACGTTCCACATAGGTGGGCAGGCGTTCTTCAATGGCCTCCTCAACCTCCTCTTTGTCAAGTATGGAAGATCTTCGGTCAACGATGTTAATTTCAGGCTCATCTTGTGGATCAGCATTTGGTTGCGATTTGTTTTTTGCCATAGGGATTGTTTGTGATTATTGGATAATTGAATCGTGCCCTCGAAGAATTCGAGGGCACGCGATTGGATGATACTATTTTTTCCCGACGTCCTCAAACTCTGCATCGACTACGTCATCATCAGACTTCTTATCGTTGCCGGAGTCAGCATCCGTGCTTTCAGATGTTTCGCCGCCCTCGGATGTTTCGCCGCCCTCGGATGTTTCGCCGCCCTCGGATGTTTCGCCTTGCTCCTGGGTTTGGGAATACATGGTCTGAGCCAGTTTGTGGGCCACCTCATTGACTTTTTCGACCTGCTCTTTCATAGCCGGTATTTCGTCTTCGAGGTGTTTCTTGGCTTCTTCAACAACGTCTTCGGTTTCTTTGATATCCTCCTCTTTGAGCTTGTCTTTGTTGTCCTTCATGGTTTTTTCCGTGCTGTAGATGACCGAGTCGAGCTGGTTTTTAACATCAATTTTTTCCCTTCTTTCTTTATCCGCTTCGGCATTGGCCTCAGCGTCTTTCACCATTTGCTCGATCTCGTCTTCGCTCAAACCGGTTGAATCGGTTATGGTGATTTTTTGTTCCTTATTGGTACCCTTGTCTTTGGCAGTGACATGAATAATGCCATTGGCATCTATGTCAAAGGTCACTTCAACCTGCGGTATGCCACGCGGTGCCGGTGGGATTCCGTCCAGATGGAATTTCCCGAGAGACCGGTTATCTTTTGCCATTTCCCGTTCGCCCTGGATAATATTAATTTCTACCGAGGGCTGGTTATCCGCCGCAGTTGAAAAGGTTTCTGCCTTGCGGGTAGGGATGGTGGTGTTACGCTCAATCAGTTTTGTGGTAACCCCTCCCAGTGTTTCAATTCCGAGAGAAAGTGGAGTGACATCAAGAAGAAGGATGTCTGTCACATCGCCGGAGAGGACACCTGCCTGAACCGCCGCACCTAGTGCAACCACTTCATCCGGATTGACACCGTGATGGGGTTCTTTCCCAAAAAGGTTTTTAACCAGTTCCTGCGCTTTCGGGATCCGGGTTGAACCACCGACCAGAACTGCTTCATGAACCTGATCCGCTTTCACTCCGGAATCCTTTAATGCCTGGAGACAGGGATTCTTGGATTTTTCCAGCAGGTCATCGATCATGGATTCAAACTTCGCTCTTGAAAGTTTCATGTTGAGATGCTTGGGGCCTCCTGCATCTGCGGTGATGAAGGGAAGGTTGATATCAGTCTCATTGGTGGTTGACAGTTCCATTTTGGCTTTTTCGGCCGCTTCTTTCAGCCTTTGCAGGGCCATATTATCTTTGGAAAGATCAATACCATATGCCTTCTTAAACTCATCTACTAGCCAGTTGATAACACGTTGGTCCAGATTGTCGCCGCCAAGATGGGTATCCCCGTTTGTGGCTTTGACTTCAACGACATTGTCTCCAACTTCAAGAATTGAAATATCAAAAGTACCGCCTCCGAAGTCATAAACAGCAATGGTGTGGTCTTTTTTCTTGTCCAGTCCATAAGCCAGTGCCGAGGCGGTGGGTTCGTTGATAATCCGTTTGACTTCCAATCCCGCAATTTTACCGGCATCTTTAGTTGCCTGGCGTTGAGCATCATTGAAATATGCCGGTACGGTAATAACGGCTTCTGTAACTGGTTGGCCGAGATATGCTTCTGCGGATTTCTTCAGTTTTTGCAGTATCATGGCCGATATTTCCGGTGGAGTGTAAGACTTGTCACCGGCTTTTATTCGTACTTCATTTTTGGATCCCTGAATGACCTCGTAAGGAACCATTTTCATTTCTTCCGACACCTCGTTGAGGGACCGACCCATGAAACGTTTAATGGAAAAAATCGTGTTTACCGGATTAGCGATGGCCTGCCTTTTCGCCACTTGGCCCACCAGTATTTCACCCTCTTTGGTGAACGCGACTACGGAAGGGGTGGTTCTGTTTCCCTCCTCATTGAGGATTACTTTAGGTTCGCTTCCTTCCATTACGGCGACCACGGAGTTGGTGGTGCCCAGATCTATGCCTACGATTTTTCCCATGATAATTAATCCTTTCCTTGATTTTATAAACGCCTTTAAATTTACCGGTTTGAGTAAATGAGTGTTATCTCTTTACAAATCTGTAAGTTAAATAAGACCCGTTCATAGCAATGTCAAGCCGAGATGAGGATATTTATGCTCAATTTTTGAAAGGGTTTTGGAAGTTGGGATGATTACAAGTTATTGCAAATAAATAGGTTATTCTAAATTTGGTTGAATATCTGATGCCAATTAAATTTACTCCAATTTTCTTTCTTAGTGTAGTGTGATGAAAACAAAAATTGATCATCAGGTTTTTTGATATGACGGAAAATAAAAGCAGTGAGAGCAGGGAGTTCACCCGGATTCCTTGAGTCTTTCCAAGGCTTCCAAACTGTGGCCCGCCTCAATGGCCTCAATTTTAAGTGCTTTAAGAATTTGTCCAAGAATCAATCTGATGGCTCTGGAGTCATCAATTAACAGTGCGCGCACAAAAACCTCCTTTTAAGCGAGAGGAAAAATTCCCTTCGGTTTAGCAAGTCAGACACATAAATCAATTAAATAACGGGCATTCCAATAATTTTTTTGCTGGGCACTAACATCGAATAATTGATTATCTTGTTCTGTCAAAGTAAAAGTTTACTGGTTCATTAAAACTATCTGGCTAAACAACTGGATATTGAGCAAAAAAAAAGCCCGCTTAATTTAAGCGGGCTTTTGGAACTGTAATTCTATTTAATTTGAAACAACACTTATCTTACTCTGCGTTTTCATCCAAGCCTTGCTCCAATTCTCCCATAAACAAAGTTGTTTCTCCCTTCGGAGGAGCTTTTGCAGCGGCTTTGTTGGCAGCGATCTTTTCTAGTTCCTCTTTTCCTTTCTTACTCAGACCCCAAGGTTCTACACCATCCTTTTTAGCTTGGCGAATTGCGTCAATCACCTTTTGTAGTTTGGGAGCATCCAAATCCCTTAAGGAGAGAAGAGCGTCTTCATGGCCATCGTATGCACAAAATGCCATCGTGTAGCAATTGGTATTTGCCCGGATCATTTTAAGGGTCACATTTGCGAAATGGCAGTGCACTCCAATAAAGATACATGTATGAATTTTATTGTGTTGAATGGTTAGATTTGGATGGCAAGGATTCATTACAGCTTCAGGGTCAATTTTAGGATAAATGGGCCGGTAGTCGGGCATCGGAATTACATTCATGCCGGGAACTTCTCTGACCAGTTCCATTGCCATTTCTGCTTTATGTATGGTTTCATCATTCCATCCCCAAACAATCATTGGTCCGGGAAAAAGGGTTGGGTTGCGGCGGGTCAACAATTCATGCGCGGCTTTTTTAATCGCCTCATCGGTTGGAACATGCTTTCCTTCAACCAAATCCATTCCTGAACCTTTTTCAGGCTGGAAAATACCCATGGCCGCAGCGGAAGGGGGGAGTAAACCAATAGGACCTAACTCTAATTTAGGCATCTAAACAAACCTCCAATAAATTTTGCAAATTGAAACCGGATTTTCTGCAATAGAAATTCCGGAATAATTTAATCAAGAAAAGCTGGGGAGCCTTATTTTATAACGATCAACAGTAATTTTTTTGTTCGGGATAGGCCCCATTTCGAGAGAGGCATATTATTATTAAAGGGGAACTTTGTCAATAATATTCATGCCCAGTTAAAGCGGGAAGGACAAGGCTACGCTTTCAGGAATACTTGGGGGACTATAAAAGGCACAATGTTATTTGCTCGCCAGAGAAAATTATAGCTAGTCGGGTCCAGCGTCACGCTGGCTTAAAAATACGCTGTAGTAGTTTAAAAGCCATTATTTTCCGCCCACTTAAAGGGGGCTTTTTGCCAGGATCGAAGTGTTTCAATTTCATTTGTGGATAGGTTTTGGGTAGATAAAGCCACTTTAAGCAATTCGGAAAAATCTAGAATAGAGTGGATTCCGCAGGATATGCTTTTAAATTTATCTGCGGCTTCGGTGAGACCATAGCTGAAAATACTGAAACAATGGTTCACAATTCCTCCTGCTTCACGAATGGCTGTCACGGCGTTGGCGGCACTTTCCCCTGTTGAAACCAGGTCCTCAATGACTAAAACCTGTTGATTTTGTCTAAGAGGCCCTTCAATTCGATTGCCCATGCCATGGGTTTTGGTCGCAGATCTGACATAAATTAAGGGAAGCTGAAGTAGGTCAGCCAGGGTAGTGGCATGGGGAATCCCGGCGGTCGCTGTGCCGGCTATGACTTCTACTTTGGCGGTACATTTTTTTAATAGGTCTTGGAAGCCTTGGGTAATCAGAGCGCGGTGCCCGGCGCTGCCTAGGAGCAGGCGGTTGTCATTATAGATGGGCATTTTATAGCCTGAAGCCCATATAAAAGGTTGATCAGGACTAAATTTTATCGCTCCAATTTCAAGCGAAATCCGAGCGAGTTTTTCTGCAAAATTATTCTGTATCATTTTCTGTGTCATATATGGATTCAAATGTACGGTGCAACTTTACTAGGTCTTGCTCGGCTGTTTTAATCTTTCCTAATCCTCTGAGAGTGATTCCTAAATAGAACTTGGTTTCATTGAGGCCGGTGCCACCTGCTCTAAAGTTATTACGTTTGACGAAATCAAAATTGAAACCCCAGCATCGACAGGGGTCATCATAAACCAAGGTCAGGTGATTTTCACGATTGGTATCCGTCTTTTCATCTAATCGGGTACTTGCCTGCAGTCGCCAGCCCTTTTTCATAGCCCAATCCAATGAAGCTATCGTAAAGACATCTCCTCTGCGTACATACCTTCGTTCCAAAGAAAGAAACAAAGAGTCTACAGGTTTTACTCCGATTTCGAAATTCCATGCTTCAAATACATTGTCGTATATATCAAATGTTGTGTCAGCATTGAACTCGAAGGCATCGGTTAATCTGCTGTCCAAATCAAAACGGATATCTGAAAAAGGGCGCTTATCTTCAGATTTCTCTTTTCCGGTGGCCTCGATCATATCGAAAGTCTGGCTGATATCAAAGCGAAGGACCTCACGGGTTGAAAAGTAGTCTTCTTTTTCAAGTTCTTTTTGCAAGAGCCTTTGGGTTAAGGAATAAGTAATCTGACTTTGCCGATTCACGGAATCGATTCCATCCAATACTTTTATTTTTCCACGATCTATTTCATCCAAGTCGGGAATGTAGCTATAGGTGAGACGGGGTTCTATTAAATGTTTGACCTTGGGTATATATTTATTTTTGAGATTAAATGTTTTTTCAATCCTTGGACCTTCAAACGCGGCGGTGACATCAAAGGATTCCCGGCTGAAGAAGTCCAAACGTTTATTATTATTAGCTGCATTTAATCCTTTGCTGTAAATTGTTTCTCTGATTCCCAGAGTAGGAGTGAAGGAAAGCCAGGGGGCGATTTTCATCGCATAGGATATCTGCGGATGAAAATCGAAGCGCTGGACAGAAAAATCGTCATCTACATCCGGGTTGGAATTTAGATCTGTGAGAAATGAGGTGAAGCTGGTATCTAGATTAAAATAAAAGTTACTGTCGTCACTGTCGCCTAAAGCATATCTAGGAACCTTGTAAGTTATTTTGGGCAGTTCCGCAAAGGTTTGGTCGTTGGATTCTTCAGAGCTGTCGCGATAACGGGTTAGAATATCTAAGGTACTGTTGTTGTCCCAGGTTTTTGTGAGCGTGGCATAAGAATCTGTGTTTCGGCGGGTCCGTTGGCTGCTATTGTCCGAAAAATTCCTGCCAAACCCGCTTTCCAGATCCAGAATTCCATCAAACTTAAATTTATTAGGAAATTCTTGTTTGTGGACGGCGTCCACTTTCCAGAATGTAGAGCGGGTAACCTTGTCATCTATATAAGAAGCGATGATTGAACCACTGGTGACCGCATTGGGGGTATACCTGTACTCAATTCCCGGATTAAAGCCGCGCTTACTCTGATATCCCAAGGTGAACGTGGCATCGGAGTGCCCGTTGATGACCCAGTAATAGGTGTTGTTAAAGGTCACGCCATCAGTATCGCTGTTTCCAAAAGAAGGCATTAGAAACCCGCTTTTGCGGTCCTGAGCGATTGGGATGTACCCTACCGGAAAGTAAAGAATGGGGATATCCCTTATTTTAAAGACCCCTTTGGTAAAAAGGGCCCGGTCACCCACTACAATGTCCATGGATTCTGCTTCAAAGAGCCAATCCGGTAGGCTGCCTTCACAGGTTGTGAGATGCCCTTTTTTGACTTTGTAATGTGTTTCTGATTGTCGGGTAATTTCCTTTCCCTTAATATAAAAGCTTTTGCCAAGCCTGCCTCGAGTTTCAAACATTCTACCTTGATCGTTATTGATGTTAAACACAGTTTTGTTGCCTGTGAGCCGGGTTCCATCATTTTGAGTGATGATGACATTGCCGATAGCTTTGCCATTTCCGGTCTTATTGTTCACCTTTACTTTATCTGCCTGGGGAGTTCTGTCGTCGAACTGGATTACTACTTTTCCCCATGCCCAAATGATATCCCGTTTGTTATCATGGGTCATGTGGTCGGCAGTTAGAAAAATTTTTTTTCTGGTGGGTTGATCTATCGCTTTTTCTGGGGGATGGGTTATGGGGGTGTCGGCAACCTGGATCCAATTGGGGAAAGTCAGTTGCTCGGGCATGACCACGCTTTCATTTGGCGTCAGCGGTTTTCTTCCTCCCCAAAACCAATCTGCTACAGGGGTTTCCAGCTCTGCTTCCAAATACAGCAATTCCGAGGATGATAGAGGTTTTCCATTGGCCCAAAACCAAGCAGGTATTTTACGCGACTTCGGACTTGGTATTCTCTTAGCCAATTCAGGGGATCTTCGGGTTTCTTCCTGACCAGATTGGGAGAATCTTATTCCCAATTCACCTTTGTCATTGGAATAGGATTCACCTGTCAGGGAGAAGAGTATTCCCAGAATTAAAAAAAGTATTTTCATCGTTAAAACATTCTTTGGCTTTCGCAACCAGAAATATGGAACCCGTGATACAAATCAAATCGTTCTGGCTGGCAATTTGTTTTACAGCTTGAAACGCATTGGAAAAAGTCTCAAAAATCCGCGATGGTTTATTGTAAATTTTTAGCTTTTCGGCCAGTTTGTCTGGCGCCTCTCCCCGGGGGGGATTGACCGGTACCAGGAAAAAATGATCCCCCAACTGGCTTAAAATTTTAATAACTTCATCAATTTTCTTGTCCTGCATCAGCCCCAAAATAATAAAACAGCGGGAAAACTTGAAGTTTTTACGCAATTCTATCGTCATATTTCTGACGCTTTCTTCATTATGTGCACAATCCAAAACGACTGTTGGGTGTGAGGAAACCGTTTCCAACCGTCCTTCCCAGGAAACCGTTTCCAGTCCCTTTCTGAGGTGTTTTTCCTTAATATTCAGCCCGCGTTCCTTTAGTTTTAAACAGGCAGACAGGGCCAACCCTGCGTTATCCCTTTGATAACTGCCTGTAAGGGGCAGAGTCAGGTTATTTAAAACCAGGGAGCCCCATTTAAAACTAAAGATGTTTTTTCCTTCATTTCCGGCTTCCAGGTCTACCTGAAAATCTACTCCTAAACAAAAGAGGTCTGCCGAACACTTTCTGGACAAATCGCTGACGACTTTAAATACTCTATACTCTGGGATATGAGCAAAAACCGTACCGCTTTCCTTTATAATGCAAGCCTTTTCAAAGGCGATTTGCTTCAGATCTTCTCCAAGATATTGGGTATGGTCCCGGGATATGGAGGTGATAATGGATATTTCGGCTTGGCAAAGATTGGTGGCATCCAACCTGCCACCCAGCCCGACTTCAATTATATTTATATCGGTGTTTTGCTCATTAAAATAAAGAAAGGCTAAAACAGTTCCAAACTCAAAAAATGTGATGGGGATTTTTATCCTTTCCACTGCGGATTTAATCCTGGTGATCAAATCAACAGTTTGCTGTTTTTCGATCATCCTGCGGTTGATTTGTATGCGCTCGCGAAAATCCAGCAAGTGTGGTGAGGTATAAAGCCCCACCTTATATCCGGATGCTCTTAAAATGGACTCTGTTATCGCCGCAGTGGAACCTTTACCATTGGTGCCACCGATATGAATAGTGCGTGTTTTTAATTGAGGATCACCGAAATGTTGAAGAAGCCGGGCGGTATTTTTAAGTCCGAGTTTAATGCCGCTTTGTGTAAGACTAGTGAGGTAGTCTAAAGCCTCTTGATAACTGGATTCATTCATGGAAAATTACTAGCTGTAATACAACAGGAATTATTAATCCGGGTTAATGATATTCTCTTGAGGGAGCATAATGGGGCTTCTATCAAAAGTATGAAAACGCAGAGTCCTTAAGATGAAAATTTTAGTGCTTGAGCAATCTAGAACTGTTCAAAGCTGTAATCTGTTTTGTCATGAAAATAAATCTAAGGGCGTAGGGTCTTACAGAAACAAGCTATGAAAAATGATTCAAAGATTTCGATTCCCCTTGTCTCATTCTCCTCCGGCCGAGAAGGGTGGGAGCCCGGCCCTGAGAGGGGAGAAAAGTTTTTTCAATCTAACGATTATACCAGAATATCTCCACCAATGAAACTGCCGGGGTTGTGCTACGGCGTAAGGATCCAAAGCTCTTGTCAAATCCCGTTGCTACCGCTAGGTTCCCTGGCTGTTTTTTCAAAAACGGAAGGGACTGCTTTGGAAAATATTTATGCAGTTGGTGTTCAAGAAGAAATTCCATTTATAGGAAAATGGATGCAAAAAGAATCCCTTGAAGGAAGCGCAAGCAGTAGGAGAAAAGTGTTTATGGTTCCAACTCCCATGCATGTTCCGGATAGCCGGATTTCTCCCATTGCCCAGTCCCTGCACCACGTCTTGCTCTTTAAAGACTTAGCTAGTCCCGAGAAATTGAGGTTGATCCCTGCCAGCAAAATCCTTTGGAAACACCCATTGGTATACGTGCAAAAAAGACGAGGTTGAAATATGTGTCCGGAGGGATTGCCCAAGCGGTTAACCAAAAGAAATCGGGGTCATGTCTCTCCAGAAATTTATTCCGGCTTGTGTCCAGTCCAATTCTTTAAAGGACTCACCTGCGATAGAATAAACCCGCATAATTTTCATGTGATCTAAAAGGTTTATTTTGTCAGACCACTCTTGCTCTGAAAGTTTGCTAACCAGAGTGGAAAATTCATCTTCCAAGCGCCATTCCCAGGGGGTGGGGGCCAAGGAGAGGTAGACATTTTGAAGGGCGGGTTCGTTGCGAACAGCGGATAAGAGCTGGAAATATGTTTTTAGTTTATCGCCTTTCAAGATCAGAGAAAATCCAAGATAATGCCCCCACCAGAAGAGGGTTCGATAGGTAAACATTCTGGTTTTGGAAAAGTTCTGTGGGATATCCAGAGATAAAAAGGGAAACCCGTTATGATTTTCACCTCTGGCAATTTGTCCTTTTTCAATATCTGTTCCCGGTGGTAATTGGGGAGCACAAGAAACCAATTCTTCAACCATTGCTTCTTTAAGTTTGATTAGACGATTTTCAACCTTCTTGAGTATGGCGGGTTTATGCTGGAACACTTCAACATGGTTGATCAATTTCAGGTCTCTGGCGCACCAGTCTTGAGAATAAGAGGGGGAGGAATTTTCTGGATTTTCAATGCTCATATTTTTGATGAGGCATGATTTTGGAAAGAAAAAAGGCATTAAACAAGACTACCAAGGATCTTGTTTAACGCCTTTTTTTAGAGAGATTTACCTTTCTTTTGGGCTATTTCTTCTTTTTGCCGTGCAAGAATATAAGAATGGACTGTGTCTTCCTGGTCCGGACTTAAACCAAGTATTTTGCAACGGCAGACATCCGTATCGTCAATTTTGAGGATTTCGGTTTTAGCATTAAAGGTACCTCTTCCCTGTGGCAAAACCATTTCCATAGAGTAGGTCGCACCCAATTTGAAATTCTTGTTATCAAAGGATATACCACCGGAACAGATATCCACCGCATCGAGGCTTGTACCTCCCACCTTGAGGCTGACCGGGTTCTCCTTGGAAGGATAAACCCTGAATGAACCTCTGGTTCCAGTAGGACTTGTAAAAAGCTTTTTCTCCGTTTCTTTAGTTTTCTTTTTCCAGAACAAATTCAACCCTCCTGTTTATGGTTCTTCCCTGGTCGGTGTCATTAGAGGCCAAGGGAAACGTGTCGGCATAACCCGTTGCGGTCATTTTTTCGGGCTCTACCCCTTTATCAAAAAAATATCTCAGTACCGCAGTAGCCCGGGCGGCAGATAGCTCCCAGTTGGTGGGGAACTTTTCCGTGGAAATGGGATCGTCATCGGTGTGCCCCTGTATGTGGATCTTGTAATCCGGGTACTTCCTGATGACAGCAATAACTCCATCCAGCACAGGTCGGCCAGCTAACTGCAAATCCGCTTGGCCTGGTTTAAAGAGGTTTGCCCCGGGAACCCGGACTACAACCTTGGCTTCGTTGGTATCAACTGCCATAGCAGAATCTTCTGCAATATCATCCATATCATCTAGTATATTTGGATTGTTTAGACCTGTCAACTCTTGAAGGCTTTTCTGAATTGAGATCTTGTCTATAAGATCAAGAACGCCAAGGCTCTTGGACTCTGTCCCTAAGACTTCTGTCATAATCCTTGATGTGTTTTGAGATGCAATAGCGTACATAAGAATAAAAAAAGTTAAAAGCAGGGACATCATATCGGCAAACGTAGCCATCCAGGCAGGGGATCCTTCTTCCCCTCCCTTTGCGCCAACTTCTTTGCCCTTAGTTTCAACGGGGCGAGGATTTTCCAGTTCTTCTTTTAACTTCTTTTCAATCTTAGTCGTTGCCGCCTTTATTTTTTCCTGAAACTGTGTTTTGTGATCTGCTAGTTCTTTGTCTCGCTCGGTTTTCTCGGCCTTCAATTCATCGATGATTTCAGCGCTTTCGTTTCCCTTTAATTGCTTCTTATAAGAATCGATCTCTGCAGTCTTTTCTTGAATAATTTCTTCGAGGACACTGGTTTTATCTTTGCTTGTTTT